>Ga0115572_10003506_pt1 | contig 12343 bp, 10 predicted proteins | sample COGITO_mtgs_1206_FD_88681 | JGI IMG/M metagenome (GOLD analysis project Ga0115572, IMG submission 88681) | Pelagic marine microbial communities from North Sea - COGITO_mtgs_120607 | ecosystem: Environmental > Aquatic > Marine > Epipelagic | place: Germany:Helgoland, sampling site Kabeltonne... | reverse complement strand
GCCGCTGTTCGATGCAGATATTGTCACCACCATCGAAGAACCAACGCACTTCACCATCGCTGAAGAAGAGCATCACGATTACTATGCACGCAACCCAGCACAAGGCTACTGCATGGCAGTGGTCGGCCCAAAAATCAGCAAAGTACGCGCTAAGCACGCTCATCTCTACTCAAAGTAATCGCAGCTAAGATCCTCGTGTAGAAGGTCAAGAAACTCAATCATCCCTAAATCGGTTTTTGTTTCGTTTCTGCCGTGCCTGCTTTCTTGAGGAATATCCAATGCCTTTCAGTGTATCCATGAGTTGCTTTCTGGAGGCCAAAGAGTCTCCCAAATCAAGAATAAAGACTGGCAAATCTTCACCATCTCGCCCCTCAATACGCGAGAAGCGTTCAAACTCTGCCTTGTGGTCTGGCTTTCTCACAACGTGGAGCATATCCAAATCCGCAGATTCAATCAACTCGATGGCTTCCTTCCAATTTTTTACTGAATGGTCTGGACTTAATGGACCTTCACAATCCGTGAGCAGTACGACGATTTTGGCTGAATCTTTGCGCCAATCTGATTGTGAGAGGCCAACCTTGAACGCTTCGAACACACTTTCCTTCGGGGGCCCACCTCCAATTGCCTTCAATGAGGAAAGAACAGATTTCAATGAACTTGCTTTTTCCGTGAAGAAACTGTTGCCTTCAAAGGTGTGATGTACCATACGAAGGTGAGGTTTATCGCGTAGCATGTCTCTAAATTCAACTACGCCATACCTCATACGCAATGCCTCTTCTTCAAACATATCGACCAATTCATTGATTGTTTCAACTAAAGTGTCGATCACCCATTGCATGGTTTGAGTGCAATCGATTAAAAATAGAAAATCCGACGCAGCTGTTGCCTTTTGTTGTGATGCATCCATGGCTTTTGCCAATGATTCACTGGCTAAAGAAAACGTTTCTGCCCCAAAATCTACTTCATCACTCATGACCTCACCTCAATTGTGCTTATGCTCCATGTTCCTTGGCTGGATTGGACTGTGAAACCCACTGTGAGTGGATACATAGAACCCTCAATTTGTATGCGGGGTTTTGATGGTGAATCAAGAATAATCTTGATTTCGAGATCCAGGGGTTGCACATTGAACTTCTTTGTTCTCCCTACTCGAACACTTCTCTTCTCGTCATGACTGTCGTAAAATTCTATTTCGAAATCATCCTTCGTCACCCTGAGAGTTGTTGCTGTAGGGGGGTACACCACTTCAAACATCGAAGGTGAGAATTTTGAGCGATCTAATGCATTCAGGTCGACGAGGTCAAATTCTTCTAAGATCAGACCTAACTCTAGACGCGCTTCAATTTTCGGAATTGTAGCCGATGCCAGTTTCAGAAATAGCGAAGAGAGATAGTCACCCTCTGGCTCGAAGGAGAACAGAGGTGAATCTTCTCCGTTTCGACGGATGTTGTCAATAATGGAATGCGAATTCCCGTTTTTTCTGAACTCTCGGTTTTTTGTTCTGGCCTCCGGACTAAGGAGGGTCAGCACAATCTTCCCGAGCGTCCAAACTTCACTCGCTTGAGAATGTGCTTTCCTACCAAAAAACAGCAGTTCAGGTGCCATCCAATCCTCAACGCCATAACCAGTGTCGTCCTTATTTCCATGATTTTTGGGCAGTGCCCATTCGAAATCAATGAGTTGGACATCGAGCGTTTTTGGATGAAACATGATGTTGCGGGGTTGCAAGTCGCCGTGCAACCAACCTTGAGAGTGAACATCAAAAACAAGCCTAGAAAGGCGTTTTGCCAACAAAAACCGCTCATGTTCAGAATACTCCTCGATGTTGGTGAGTGCATCTTCGAGATGGATGTACTGGTCGAGGAAGGTGAATAAGACTGCAAGTTGTCCTTTGTCTCGGTCCTCATCATGGACGACAGTCCATTCTAGAGGTAAGCAAAATCCATCACCTTGCAATTTCAATTTGGTTTCACTGCTGAATGATAGATCCAATTTGCGATTTTTTCTGGCCCGGGAATGATGTGCTTTGACAACGAGGTCAGGCTTGTTTTTGACAGTAAAAAGGGATGAATTAGCCCCGTGGCCAAACACGGGTCCCAACTCAAGTTTCCCATGCGTAGGGAAATCAATCACATCACCATCAACTGCCATCACTCTTCACCGTAAGAAATTGGGGCTTCAAATTCGAGATGCACGAGATATGGTCGTGTTGATACTTGGTATGCATCCCCATGGCGTAAATGTCGATAAAAAGGTGTCATGCCTAAGTCGCAGTTCACGACTTCGATCTGATTGCCATCCAAATCCACATTCCGAACATCTGGTGCCTTGAGGACCGTGTGCCCGTGACAATATCGAATCGTATCGGGTGAATGTTGAAGCAATTCAAGGATACTCAAGCGCACCTCATCATGCCACTTTCCTTCTTCTTTCTCATTCGTTCTGCTGTAAAACAAAGGGGAATTTCGAAGACCATTTCGTTCAAGAACAGCAGGGATGAAGCGCAAGTTTTGACCCCCCCAATTCCAGATTGAGTGAAGCGGTTGAAGATCAACCTCTGGATGCTGGAATGCAGATGGTTCGGCATGCCCAAATGTGGTGCCGGCGATTGTGACCATTGCAAACCCTCCCGGAATAGGGACTGGTTGATTCAGTGCTGCTGTACGCCAAGCTTCCAAAGCCTGCTTTCCGATTTGATGCAGAGCCCACCCTCCTTTGAGGACCTTATGTTCTAATTTACGAATCTTCAAGCAAGCCAAAGATTCATTGTAAAGAGCATCGAATTCTTTTTGCTGAGTGGGGCTCAAACCAAGACGGAAAGAAAAGTGCTGCGTTAACAAAAAAGCACCCAGAGCCCCCTCCAAAACTGCATACGAGTTTTTCAAAGAAGCAGACAGGTCAGGTAATCCGGTAATCAGTGGGTCATGGATCACCGAACCAGGTTTCCCATCCGTCATCCTGTAGCGCTCTTCATTCCGCATCCAACCATCTACATCACCTTCGATCACCCAGACCTCATGATTTCCAAGCAGTGTAAGATTTGAACAAGGCTGTTGAATCAACATCGACCGCAGAAGTTCAAGAGAGAGTTCACTGTGGTCGCCACGGTCAATCACATCGCCGACTTGAATGAGCGTTGTTTTAGCATCATTAGATTCCATGTTTACATGGATGCCGTCGAACATCGTCGGTCGAGCATTCGGTCGGAGGGGATGACGGTTCAGCCCAACGCAGGGTAACGGTAAACCAAGACCATGCAGTTGAACTGGATTCGGAAACAGGATTGGAAGCCGGGAATCAACAACCGGGCGATTGAGAATCTCAACTTGACCGATGTTGTTTCCATGGATTGCATGAATAAGGCCAGGAGCCCAACCATGCAAATCTCCAATCACGATGGCTTTTGAAATGCCTATCGGAGTTCCAAATGATGGATGGCTTCGGTCGACTCCAACACCACTTGCATAGGCCTGCAATTTCTTTTCTATGGCTTTCATGCCTGATCCATAGGCTTCAGACTCTGTTTTGTATGAGTCTTGTAAACGAAGGAAATCGATGCCAATTTCCTTCTTGTCCCCAACAGCGGTTTGAGTTGCATCTTGAATGGTGATTTGTTTTTTCTCAATTGCAGAAAGTTCTCGTTCAGCTGTTGCAATTTCGTTCTTTAAATCCGAAATTCTCTGAGATGTGTTTGCGTGGTTTTCTCCTTCAGCCGTGAGTTCTCGTTCGAGCGAGTCAATTCGATCTACAGCTGCTTGACCAAGCGCTCGAACATCAGCTATGTTGATCTTGGTTTGCTCAAGACTTGAAGTGAGGCTCAACAAATCGACTTCTCCTTTGAGAGAGAGGGGTCGCGGCTTCTTTTTGCCAAACACATGCAACCCAGCGTCTTCTTGGATATAGGTTCGTCGTTGTCGCAAGAATGTTGATATGTGCGTTCTACGTCCCAAGAATCCCGGTGATTAAGTTGCAATGCTACAAGTGTAATTTTGTGTGGAATGAGACTGAGAACCCCCGATGCCCTCAATGCAACAAACTATGGAATCCATTTTCTGTTGATTTCACCACAGCCCTCATGTCCGATGCGAAATTAATATTCGTCAATACCGGTGAATGGGAGCGTTTGAGGGACGGCATTTTGAGTTCAATCGGTGCGGAACATGAACGTTCTGAAAAAATCGATGAAGCACGCACGTTGCTCCGGTTCGGTGACGTCACAATGATGCAGGGCTGGGACGAGGACACAGGACGATTCACAAGCGAACATCCTATGGTTGACAAAAAGCAGACTGAAAACCCGCTGGTCGAACAAGTGACATGGTTTAGGGACCAATTTGATTCACCTGGTGTGCTGTGGATTGACGATCATCAGTATTACCTTGATTCTGAGTCAGAAATATACAAAGAACAATTGATGACCGCACTGCGCAATTTTGTCAGAGTGAATGAAGAACCAAATGGCGTGATTGAAACTCTAAAAACAATCATCATCAGTGGAGAAAATGTTGACCTTGGTGAAGAACTCCGTCATGAAGCCCAAAGAATCGAACTTCCTTTGCCTAACATCTCCGTGCTCAAACAAATCATAGAGATTGTGGCTGATGAACACGACCTTAATTCAGACCAAGTGGATACCTCGGATGAGTTTGCTCAAACTGCAATCGGATTAAGCAGTCAACAAGCAATGGCGGCATTTCGTAAAGCCATTGTGATGACTGGCGGCCTCACCGGTGATGAAGCGATGAAACTCATCATCAAGCAAAAGTCAAGCATTGTCGCTGAATCTGGATGTCTGGAGTTCTTGGAATTGAACGTTGACATGGAAAGCGTTGGTGGGTTGGAGAATCTAAAAGAATGGATGGCAATCAGCAAAAATGCCTACTCTATTGAAGCGCGCAAAGCAAACGTGCCAATGCCAAAAGGTCTGCTCATGGTTGGCGTCCCAGGTTGTGGCAAATCGCTTACTGCCAAGGCAGTGGCTTCGACATGGAATTTCCCACTTATACGGCTTGACATCAGTGCTGCGTTCGGCGGTGTTGTTGGAGAATCAGAAAGCAATGTTCGTGATGCACTCAGGATTGCTGAAGCGGCCTCACCATGCGTTCTGTTCATCGATGAAATCGAAAAGGGCCTTGCTGGTGCAGGGGGAAGTGGGGATTTGGACAGCGGTGTGACGCAACGGGTTTTTGGGACCATTTTGACATGGCTCAACGACGTTGAAAAGCCTGTGTTCGTGGTGGCCACATCAAATAATCTGTCCAATTTACCACCAGAACTCAAACGAAAAGGTAGGTTTGATGAGATTTTCTTCCTCGATCTACCTGACAGCCGAAGCAGAATGGAAATTCTCAATATTCATCTCAAGAAGTGGGCGCCAGAATTATGCGGAGCCGGCAGTTTGGACAAAATTGTCAAGATCACCGGTGACTTTACCGGAGCGGAACTTGAATCGATTGTCAAAGACGCCAAGAAGTTGGCATTTGCCAAGGGTGAACCTGTTGCAGAATCGCATTTGTTAGAGAAAGCAAAATCCTGCACGCCAATGGCGAAGAGCATGATGGCAGACATTGAAGAAATGCGCAAAGAAGCAAGCGTAATTGGCCAGGCGGCGTCAAGGTACAGCAGCAAGAATGAACCTGCGCATTCCAATGGATCATCAACGAAAAGGAGATTTAATTGAGGTGAGAAAATGGTTGATGAACGAGTAACACTGACAATTGACGAAAACGGAACCATCCATTGCAAAACAGATGGTTTTGACCACTCCACCATGGATTCCATGGACCTCCTCGACGCTTTGTTGAAAGATTTGGTCGATGAACTTCCCGAAGAGAACCTCACTAAGGAAGGCAAGAAGAGTAAAGCTGGGATGAAAACAAAGTCCAAAACAAAAGCCAAGAAAAAACAACGACTGGGAGGTGGCAAAAAATGAGTGGTTATTACGAAGAGCCAGCCCCAAGGTGGTTCAATGAATCAAAAAATCACTCGATGACCATCTCAATTACTTCAGTTGTTGCTCTCATCGAAGGCCTCCAGGAAATGGGTTGCACAACCAACTTGAATATTAGCGAATTGTTTCAACTCGAAAAGGCTCAAACTCAATTCAATAAGGCCCTTCAAGCACTCGAGGCAGGCCAATACATGTCTTTGGAACAGGCTACGAAGTATGAACAACTTGCAGAAAACACCATCAAAGCCGCACAGCACTTACAACACTGCATCGAAGCAGTCGAATCGATTGACGCCAAAGAAATCAATGTGGTTGATACCAAAGGCGTTCAGAGGAAACTGGTGAAAACCGCAGGAGCCTACAGGACCCAATGGTCCGAGACTTGGCAACGTTCCGATCAAGGGGGCACTCGAAACCGTGATGATGGGGGCGGTGGTGCGTTTTCAAGGGCACTTCGCAAAGCAAACGAGGATGCCCAAAGGCGTCGTATCAAGCGGATGAAAGAGACCACAACCCATCTCAAAAGGCACAGCAAGGGTCTTGGAGAGCGCTTGGAAAAGGCCGGACAAATCAGGGCCAAATGGCAGACAATTCACGATCATAGAAACCTCCAGACCTTGCGTCAGGAGCGTGCTGCTACGGGCGAGGCTCGACTGAAGGAGCGTGGTTTTTCGACTAAGCGTGTTGTCGATAACAAAAACGAAATCGTGATCACTGCGCGCCGAAGGGGATGAAAAAATGCCGACAATCGAACAACTCGAATTTGCCATCGAACAGATAAAAAACATAGAAGCCACTGATGGAAACCATGACGTTATTCAGAAACGGGCCCAGCACCATTTCGACAATCTGCAACCGAGGAATGGAATTCAAATTACGACATGTTGGTTTACAGAAACCCACGGGACTTGTATTTATGGATGGTCCGGAAATTGGATCTCAATTGAGGCTATGAAGGCAATTGATGCCAATGACGATCAAAGGATGCGTTGCATGGTCTGCAATAACCAGAACAGAATGGGAAAATACAACAAGGGTGGTTGGGGGATCTGTTATTCATGTGTCCCCAAATATATTCCAGTTACCTCTGATGTCCCTGCCTCACTTAAGAAATTGAAATCCCAACTCACCAAGAAGAAGAGGGATTACAGAAAAGCCGTCGCTAAATCTCAGCCATACATCGAGGCGGGACTTGGTCCAGCCTTTGCCCTCGCTATTACCAAGGGCACCCCTGACGGGGAAGTCATGGATTTATGGGAGGCTGACTGGTGGAAACAGTACGACGATGAGGACATGCTGATTGTGGCGGTGCTCGATGGAACGCTGACTGAAGAACAAGGCCGTTACCTCAACGGAATTCGTTCAGATCACGAACGCCTCGCGCTCACGTGTGTTGAGAATCCTGACATGATTGCTTGGGCAGATGCACTGCTTGAATGTGGATTCAATAAAGTTCCTGACGCCGTTAATAACGTCCTTGATGGTGGCCAACCACACATTGTTGCACGTATTCGCAAGATGAAAATCGACGCTGAAATCACCCCTGAACCGCTGAAGAAACCAGTATACCTTCAAAATCCACCTGAGCATATGCTTGAGGAAGAAGATGCAGATGGCGAAGATAAAAATCCAATTGAAGAAGAATATCGAGAGCATGTCGAAGAAATGGCTGACGAATTGGAAGCCTGATTCGCTCACAACTTCAAGAGGAACATCAACGTGGAATTCACAGGTCTAATACAATTTGAGCGTGGTGGTTTTTCATTTCACAAAACGAAAATACCCCTGCAAAAAATGTTCAGGAGTGGAGAGAATGAGTTCGCCAAATACCAAACAACTGATGGAGATGTACCGCGAGTACGGACTCTCGGAACCGTTCGCAAGGGCCATCGTCGAAGGAAAGGACCCAAAGGTGGTCATGGAGTTTTGGAATCAGGACTGGCACAAACAATATCCTGACGCTGATGATGCGTTGGTCATTGCAGTGCTTGAACAAAGAATCACACCCGAGGAGGGAGAATGGCTCAATTCAGTGCGCTCTAACCATGAGGCATTGGTTCTGTCTTGCCTTGATGGTTCTTGCACCATTGAATGGGCAAAATCATTGATGGATGCTGGATTCCTCAATCACTCAAAAGAAGTGATTGATATTTTGAAAGGCGGCGATCCGATTGTCATTGGTATGTTAAGCGGCATTAAACTTGAATCTGATTTGCTCCCACCTAAACTCGAGGTGAAAGTGGCAAGCAGAGGTACAGTACCCGTGAAAAGAATCACATGTCGAAACTGTTCAAGAATTATAGAGGCTCAACCAAAATGCCCTCATTGTGAGTTTAGACTCTTATGGGAATGGGATAGCCTGAGTGTCCAAGAAAAAGAAATGGTAGTTGATTTCATGCGAGACTACTTTCCAGAGGTCACCTACGAAAATGTTGAAGCCCTTAAATTAATGGAAATCATTTCCCGACTGGATATAGATTCTCTCAAAAGGAAACAAAAAGAGGCAACGAAGAAGGGGAAATCACCTCCGGAGGGCACCCCAGGATTATTTTGGATTTTGTCCAATGAAATTCATCGGGAGCAAGAAAGCTGGATTGACAGCACTTACAAATCAAATCAATCGTTCCGGCCTCACCAATTTCAGAAGGCGATAATGAAATCCATTCGGTTCAAGATGGCAAGAGGGGAGGCCACGGCCCCTTTCATTGAATCCCTAAACTTAGACGAATTTCTATCAGATTTGATTGCAGATTCTACCTTTCCCCAGGAGAGAAGGTTTTGACTGAAGATCAAGACCTGCTTGAGGTCTACATGGCACGAGGGTTGACTGCCCCTTTTGCAAAAGCGATTATCTCTGGGAAATTGGAGCCTGAAGAAGTCATGAAATTTTGGTTGATTGATTGGCATAAGCAATATCCTGAATCTGACGATGTTCTCATTCAAGCAGTCCTTGATGGTACATTGAGTCCAGAAGATGGTGAATGGCTTAATTCTGTTCGATCTAACCATGAGCAACTCATACACGCCTGTATTGCTGATGCATGCACGGTAGATTGGGCAAAGGCCTTGATTGAGGCCGGTTTCATGGATCATCCAGATTTGGTAACTGACATTCTCAAGGGCGCTGAACCTTTGGTCATCGCCCAACTCTCAGGAATGGAAACTTCAGAGGTAAAATTCCCTCCAAAATTGCCAAAAAAATGGTTGGTAGAAACATCCGATGTAAAACCCAAACATCGGAAAACGCCCCCGACACCATCTACAAAAGTTCCTCGTAAAGCAAAGTTGAGAGCCCCCAGTTCCGTGAAAGATATGCCATGGTTTGGAGATGGCAACGGAATCCAAAGAGTCAAAGATGGCAACGGAATTGCGGTCCTCTGCTTTTCATGTGATGAGCCACCCGACTACCTTTGCCACTCTTGCTGCGGTCAAGACATCAGATGGAAAAAAGTGCACTTAAGCGAGAGGCAAGTAAAGGTTTTTTCCAATCTATGCGTTCAACTTTCTTTTCCAATTAATAACAGCAATACCTTTCAAGATCGACTGGACAAAGTTCAACAGATCCATCGAGGAATTGTTTCAATGAGTGGCTTTTCAGACGAAAGGATTGCATACGATAGACCAGGTGAAGAGTTGGAACAAGCATTCGCCAATAGGCTTGAAGATGCAAAGATAACAATGATGGAGGAATTAACCGGAAAAAGGCACTTCGAGGGAATTTACGATGAGCTAGGGATTCAATTTTACCCAACGCGAACCAAAAGGCAAAGTAGAACAGTACTGCTCGATGTTGTACGTTTAATCGAAGATTGGAGGCAATATTGATCATTGCTTTTTGGACCATTACACACGAGTAAGGCAAGTAACGGTGGTGCGTATGATTGACACATTGGACAAGTCCGAATTACAGCAGATTTGCCGTATGTTGGAGCTGTCAGATTCCAGGAGTAAATCAGAACTGAAATCTCGATTGAGACACGAAGAGACGGTCTATGGGCCGATTTTTAAAGAATTAAAGCAGTATGGATCCAAAGTAAGGATTGGACGCAGACGCCTCGATGATGAATGGATTGTGCCCAAATGGCTGTACGAGGAGATTGATGCAAAGAGAATTAACAGACACGTTCGTCTTCATCTCAAGCAGAATGAGATAACAATCCCAATTCCAACACCCGAATCACAGACTTACTTTGATCAAAACTTTGGGTGGGTCAATCAACATTTCACGTGTCCCGGCTGTTATCAGTCAGTTAGAGACTGCGATTGCCCCTCGCTGGATGAATACATCGTTGCTTTCCTCGTGGATTTCTTTAAAGGAACTTCCATGTCCGAAGATGAAATCATCTTTGCCGCATGCTCATTAAGGTTCACAACGGCGCGTCTTGGTTCCCTTTTCTATGATATTTCTAAATTGAGGAAATGTCGGAATTCTTCAGAAAAAATTGAGGAAATAGGGCGTATTTTCAGAAAGCAGACTAGAACTGCACATGGTTCTGATTTTGAACACCTAAAAATCCCGAAAATAAATGCCAACCCACTCCTTTATGCTCTCATTGATGAGTGGCCGCTTGGAGCAAAACATCAGTCAGAGGTGGTCTTTTATCGCAATTCACTCCAAGATATGACTTCAATTGGCATTCTTGAGGCCATATCTCAAAAAATGCCAAGACAAATTCGTCGGAAATTAAGGGATCTGAACTACACCCTGGATTGTTACCATGGCGAAGGTTTTTACTGTTCTTCATGCTCTTTACCCGTCTATGGTTCAAGCATGTGCTACGCTTGCACTGGATCAGATACCTTTGAATTTGATGCAACGGAAAAAAAAGATTCGGCAACGGAAATATGGAAAAAAGTCATGCAAGTTTACGAGTATAATGAACTTGCATTGTCGATGTATCTTGATAAGAAGAAATCAGTTATCGCTAATGAAAAATCACGAATTAAAAATTACTTAGCCGATCTAAGTGAAACCGAGCGGAAAAAAGCAGAATTATACCTCGACCAAGGACTTGAAATTGAATTTATACTGCCTTTGGTAAAAGGTACGATGCCAGCCGAAGACATCATGTCGTTTTGGAATTGTAAGTGGCGGAATCAATATTCATTAGACGACTCACTCATTCAATTAGTTCTCAAGGGTAAAGTGCGCTATAGGGATGCGGAAGTATTGAATGAGATTAGAGCGGAATCAGAACTTCTTTTCCAGTTCTTTTGTGAATTCCACGAAACAAAATTTGCCATTCTCAAGCGCAAATATGTAATCGGAGATTTATGGAGTCAAGCCTTAAACAATGAAATCAAAGTTTTACGCAGACTAAAAACGAATAAAATTCCAGAAATCGAAAGGATCATGCTCGCTAAATTTGCCGGCGTGAGTCACACTTCGATTGTCGGTATGTTTGGGGAAAATCAGCTGATTTCGACCCCTCAGCCTACGGAAAAAGAATATGGATTCAAACCAGTCAACAACCTTCTCCTTGATCTGAATTTTGTCAAGGGAATTGACCCAACATTCCAAGATTTTTCATTTTCTTTCCTTTGGACTTCATGGAACCGCACATATTTTGCCAATTTGATGCTTGGTTATCCGCGTGAGTTCGCGAAGTCTATTGCTGACACTTTAGAACGTGGGTATGCGATTAAAAACCTCATTTCGTTCTACAATTCAAATTGGAGAAAGCAATATTCTCTCGATGATTATCTTGTTCGTGCGGTACTCCAAGGTGATTTTACGCCAGAACAGGGAGAATACCTCAACAAGGTGCGTTCGAATCATGAAAAGCTCGTCAATTGTGTTGCTCTCGAGCCAGGCCTCTTTGAATGGGCTAAAACCTTGCTGGAGGCAGGATTTGATAAGCATCCAAAAGCGGTGCTTGCTGCACTTGAAGGTGCAGAACCTGTTGTGCTTCAATCGCTTTATACACTGAAAGGTGGATCTGGCCCACTTCCGCCTGCAATGAATGTAGTAGAGCAAGTTTCTGCTCACGAAACGAAACAAAAAACCGAACAAAACTTCGGTTTTCGAAACGAAGCAACCGACCCTGACAATTGGGATTGGGGCACAGGACAAAGTGTGCCAAAGAAGAAGAAAAAGAAGTCATCAAATTCATAACGATGATGAATTGTAGCATTGCATGGCGAGGGTGAAAAATGACTCAAGAGACATTTATTGTAACCGAAAAAATTCTCAAAGACCTTTTCGTTGGAACGACTGTTGAAATCAAAAATAATGTCTGTCTACGCCACCCAAATCACGGCACTTATCATCGTGGAAACCAGCTTCTCTGTAGGGGTTGCAACCAACGAATCGTCAACCTGTCTGGGAAAACAACAGCTGCACAGGGGAATAATTACATCAAAAAAGTGCGTGAAAAGTCCACTGCACTTGAG
>Ga0115572_10003504_pt1 | contig 12347 bp, 6 predicted proteins | sample COGITO_mtgs_1206_FD_88681 | JGI IMG/M metagenome (GOLD analysis project Ga0115572, IMG submission 88681) | Pelagic marine microbial communities from North Sea - COGITO_mtgs_120607 | ecosystem: Environmental > Aquatic > Marine > Epipelagic | place: Germany:Helgoland, sampling site Kabeltonne... | reverse complement strand
TGCATAGAGAGATGGTTGTCGACTACAGCAACATCGCCGTCCTGCCACATCAGGTCGTAGGCAGTGTCTGCTGCTATCTCACAGATTTTATCCAGAAAGTGTCGGGGAATTGCCGAGTCATCGCCAAAGCAAATCCCAACTGAGGGGTTCTCCTTGACGCCTTGCCATCCCTGGTAAGCCGCAATAATCTGATTAAAGAAAACCTGCCTACCACTATCAACTGCTCTGATGGCTGGCAATACTCTGGTTTGAGCTGACAACGACCCATCTGCATGCCACTGCCACTTATAACCCAGATTAAGCAGCTTATTTTCCGCCTGCTCTCTGGAGGTCACACTCAGGGTACTTTGCCAACCGCGACCCTGAGCTGAGTCGGGATTATCGCCGTTGGGCATGCTGTTGGTATATTTAATACCCTCTTTAGCCAGCTTCTCAAGCCACTGGGGTTCAGCTATGGCGAGTTTGTTATACAGAGTATCCGACCTACAGAGTATAGTGGCGCCGCCTATGTCCGCAGCTTTTTCACAAAATAAGGAAATAATATTAGGGAATACTGGCGTCTGGGCCATTTCACTGTGCAGAAAAATCTCCACATCCTTTGGCGCTTCGTTGGCGCTGAATACTTGATCGGTATAATTGATGCGCACCGCGTTCGACAGTGACTCTTTGTAGGTAAAGTTATTATAGCCGAACGCCGAGAAGAATCTGTCATAGCTAACTGCATCGCTGACCGGGAAACCTCTGAATAACAGAGCGCCTGTGCAGGCTAGCTCTCTCTTCAAGGCTACCTGGTTGGTATTTATCCAAGCATGGGCTTGCTGCAATGTATTTATCGAACCATCGTTAAGGATAATCGACGGAAAGTTATCCTGACTGTATTCAAGATCTGCAAGCATATTGGATTCTCATCTGGCGCGAGGTTAGTTTAAAGATTTAGGGGATAAAAGCATAGTTAACAGTACGTTTCATTTTTTTAATGCTAAATAAGTGCGCGAACAACTAGCCTGAGACCTTATAAATGGTAATAATCAAATCTACTGTACACCGCAAACCCCCTCCTCCACGGCATTTGTCACTGCGGCGGAATAAAGATAGGTGAAAATAACCATGCTGACCAAGCTATTTCCCGGCCTGCTGTGGCTAAAGGATTACCACCAGGGTACCTTTAGGAGCGATCTGTTATCCGGGCTGGTTATAGCTTTTATGCTAATTCCCCAGGGCATGGGTTACGCTCTTGTCGCTGGCCTGCCTCCAGAATATGGACTCTATGCCTGCATTTTTCCGCCCATTGTCTATGCGCTACTAGGCACCTCTAACAAGATTTCAATGGGTCCCGTAGCTCTTGACTCAATCCTGATTATCACTGGCCTCAGTGTTCTGGCCGAACCAGGCTCAGAGCGTTATTTGGAGTTGGCAGTACTGCTGACGCTTATGGTGGCGGTTCTGCAACTGGGGTTGGGTTTGGCGAAGTTTGGATTTATCGCCAACTTTTTATCCTATCCGGTGATTGTGGGCTACACCTCGGCGGCGGCACTGATCATTATGGGCAGTCAATTCGAAACCATGCTCGGTGTGGATGTTGCCGGTGGCAATATTTTTGTATTGCTATATCAGCTTTTTCTGCAGGTACCCAACTGGTCCTGGATAACTCTGAGCATTGGCATTCTGGGCATGCTGATTATGACAGTGCCTAAAAAACGCTTTCCAGTCATGCCCTTCCCACTATTCCTGCTAGTCTTTGGCATGCTGGCCTCCGGTATCTGGGAACTACAGGCAATGGGGGTAGATGTTGTCTCTTCAATCCCCCAGGGATTGCCCTCATTTAATCTTCCCAATGTTTCACTGTCTGACCTAGAGGCTCTGGTGCCTGTGGCTATCACTGTGGCACTGATGGGTTATGTTGGGACCATGTCAATCTGCAAGTCTTTAGAGAACCCTACTGATAAAATCACTACTCAGCCTAATTTAGAACTTATCGCTGTGGGTGCCGCTAACTTGGTGGGCTCTCTGTGTAGAGCCTTCCCGGTTTCAGCTAGTTTTTCAAGAAGTGCGGCCTTTAGAGAAGCTGGGGCAAAAACTCAGGTATCTGCGCTGTTTTCCTCGTTATTTATTGGTGCTGCCATGCTGGTTGTGGCTCCCTTATTTGTGTCTTACCCTCTGCCCAAAGTACTGCTGTCAGCAATTATTATTGTCTCTGTATCAGGCTTATTTAAGTATGCAGAGATGAAGGTTCTCTATGCCCACAATAGACGAGAATTTTATATTCTACTGACTACTTTTTTGGCCACCCTAATACTGGGTGTGCAAGAGGGGCTGCTACTAGGTGTCAGTCTGTCTATTATGATGATGATCTATAACACCACATCGCCCCATATGACTGAATTGGGTTCCATCCAGAATGGCAAGTTATATCGCAATATCACGCGCTTTACCCAGGCCCATATTCGTGATGATGTATTGATTTTTAGATTTGATGCGCCAATTTATTTTGCCAACAAGGACTACTTTGTCTCGGTACTGTACCGCTGGATAAAACAGCGGGATATGCAGGCCCTGCAGTTTGTGGTGCTCGATGCGGAATCTATTAATAGCCTGGATAGCACCGGGGTAATTATGCTGCAGCAGGTCATCGAAAACTTACAAAAACAGGGTATCCAGTTTTATATTACCAATGCCATAGGCCCGGTTAGAGATACCATTAAGACCTCTATACTCAGTGATTACATGACTGAAAAAACCATGTTCTCAACTATCAATGACGCAATGGTCTTTATAGACAGAGGTATCAATCTGCACGCAAGCCAAGCTCTGCAAACCAACCCGACTGCTGCAGATAGCACGCCTGTATAGGCTGTCCCAGAGCAAAAAAAATAATAATTAGGTGAGTAAAAAGGTTGTGGTAAATGATTAGTTTTGAAGGGGCGACCCCGGCCTGGAATGATATTCCTGCACTTAGAATAACCACGGCTAGCCATCTTACTGATGATAAGAAATCTCTGTTGATGCAGACAGAGGCTGGACCTGTAGAAATCTCTCTGCATGGCTTCGGCGCTCGCTTGCGCCTGGGCAAAGTCTCAGCTACTGACTATGGCATGTTGGTCGAGGAACCGGAAGCAGTGCCTCTGTCTGTAGACAGTGCAGATGCTGTAACAGTCATAACTGGTGCTGGTTACCGACTGGAGATAGGTCACAGCCCCTTCTCTTTTAAGTTATTTAAAGGAGATTGCTGTGTCCAGCGCTCCCCTACAGATGGCCATTTTGTGCGCCAGTTTCGACTGCCTCCTGTAGCCAAGGTCGATCAGGGCTGGTTTGTTAGCCTGGATCTGGATTCTAGCGAACCAGTTTACGGCCTGGGTGAGAAATGGAGCCGTCTGGATAAACGCGGCCAGCTATTGCGCTCCTACAACCAGGATGCCCTGGGGGTCAATGCCGAGATTTCTTATAAAAATACTCCCTTTGCCTGGAGCCCCAATGGCTGGGGCGTTTTGGTGCATACTCCGGCACCTGTGACCCATGCTGTGGGCTATCCATCCTGGTCTCAGCGCGCCTATGGCCTGCTTGTCGAAGACAGCTATGCGGATATATTTCTGCTGGCCGCCGATAGTCCTGCCGAGATGATCGGCTGCTATACCAAGTTGACTGGGCGATCGCCAGTACCACCCAAATGGTCTCTGGGCGTTATATTATCTAAGGCGTACTACCGGGATGCCGAAGAATTATTGTCCACCGCCAGAAAGGTGCGGGAGCAGCAGATGCCCTGCGATGTAATTACCTTGGATGGGCGAGCCTGGCAGGATACCCAGACAAGATTTGCTTTTGAATGGGACCCAAGCCGCTACCCAGAGCCGGCACTGGTGATGGACCAGCTAAAAGCGCTTAAGTTTAAAGTCTGTATCTGGGAATACCCTCTGGTCTCTGTAGATAATCCTCTGTTTGACCAGATGTCAGCCAAGGGCTGGCTGCTTAAACATCGCAAAACCGGAGAGACCTATCGCTATCAATGGGATACCAGTTGCTTTGGTGAGGTACTCACTCCACTACCTGATTCCGGCATTGTCGACTTTACTCATCCTGAGGCCTATGAATTTTGGCGCGATAGCCACAAACCACTATTTGATCTGGGTGTGGATATGATCAAAGCTGATTTTGGCGAGCAAATTGAGCCTGATATGCTGGCATACAACGGTGATAGTGGCGATAGATTGCACAATGTGTACAGCCTTTTATACAACCGCTGTGTCTACGAGGCAGCAGAGCTTTACTGTCAATCAGGGCCATTTTTATTCAGCCGCTGTTCATGGATAGGCAGTCAGAGATATCCAGCCCAATGGGGAGGCGACCCACAAGCAGACTGGGGCGGGCTCGCCGCCAGTTTGCGTGGCGGTATTTCCTGGGGCCTTTCAGGTGCGCCATTTTATGCCACCGACATTGGTGGCTTTTATGCAGATCAGAGAGATGACGAGCTATACGTGCGCTGGACCCAGGCAGCCATATTCTCTGCTCATATTAGATTGCATGGCATAGGGGCGCGGGAACCCTGGTCCTACAGTGCAGATGCAGAGGCCGCGGTGACTCAGGCTCTTCGATTGCGCTATCAATTGTTGCCCTATCTCAATCAGGTCATGGAAGCCTCCAGCCAAACAGGCCTACCTGCGCAGCGAGCCATGGTGCTGGCCTGTCCAAACGAAAAAGCCGCCTGGGGTTTTGAAGATCAGTTTATGCTGGGTGACAGCCTGCTAGTGGCGCCCTGTTTGCAACCTGGGGGAGAAGTTGAAATATACTTGCCTGCCAGCATGGGTAAGCGTTGGAAAAGATTCCCTGGAGAGGAGATGTTTGAGGCAGGCCGCAGCCATAAACTCAGACTGTCACTGAACCAAATAGCTGCATTTGTACCAGAGGATACTTCGATTTCTCTGGGGCCGGATATGCAGTTTATTGATGATAATTAAAAAGAGCACTCTGTAATGGCCCCTGCAATCAGCGAGAGGAGTAGATTTTGGAACTGAACTACATCACTTCCACACTGGTGTCCTGTGTATTTTTTATGGGCATTGTTGCCTGGGTGTCCTATCAAAAAACCAAAGGTATTACAGATACCAAAGATGGCTATTTTCTTGCTGGCCGAGGTTTAACCGGCGTCTTTATTGCTGGCTCCATGGTGTTAACCAACCTATCTGCAGAGCATCTGATTGGACTTAACGGTTCTGCTTACGGCTACAACATGAGCAGTATGGCCTGGGAAGTCACAGCCACTATCGCCACCATTGTTATGGCTTTGGTGTTTTTACCTCGCTATTTATCCGGTGCCTTTACCACATTGCCTCAGTTTCTCAGCAGCCGCTTTGGTGACGATGTCAGACGTATGACTGTGGTGCTATTTATGGTGGGTTACGGCCTGATTACTATTCCCTCGGTACTCTATTCTGGCTCTATTGCTGTGCTGCAGCTTTTTGATATTCCCAACTTAGTCAATGTTAGCTACAGCGCCGGGCTCACCCTGACCATTGTCTGTGTGGGAGTTATTGGTGCTATCTATGCAGTCTTTGGCGGGCTTAAAGCAGTTGCAGTTTCCGACACATTAAACGGTATTGGCCTGCTGATTATTGGCGTTGCAGTACCCGTATTTGGATTTATTGCTCTGGGAGATGGCAGCCTGGGAGCAGGTATTAATCAGGTGGTAACCACCCATACCGAAAAACTCAATGCCATAGGTGCACCAACAGACCCGACACCCTTCAGCACCTTATTCACAGGGATGATTTTTGCCAATTTATTTTATTGGGGCACTAATCAGTACGTAATACAGCGCACTCTGGGCGCAGTTAGTTTGGCTGAGGGACAAAAAGGCGTTCTCTATTCCGGATACTTTAAGCTGCTGGTACCATTTTTTATGATGGTGCCAGGAATTATTGCTTTTCATCTCTATGGTGGCGAGCTTCAATCTATAGACTTAGCCTACCCCCATTTAGTGAAAAATGTGCTGCCGGTATATATGAGTGGTTTCTTTTTAGCGGTGTTGCTCGGCGCGGTTTTTTCATCCTTTAATTCGTTGCTTAACAGCGCGGCCACTCTGTTTGTGCTGGATATTTATCAGCCCTATAAAAAGACTGAGCTGAGTGATCAGCAACTGATCAGGGTCGCCAAGATTGCCAGCATACTGATTGCGCTATTTTCTTTTGTAGTCTCTCCTCTGTTGCAGTTTGCGCCTGAGGGTCTATTCCAGGTTATTCGTATTTTTACCGGGTTTTATAATATTCCAGTGATCACCATAGTACTGGTTGGTCTATTTACCAAACAGGTGCCTGGCCTAGCTGCCAAGGTCGTTATTTGCTTCCATGTGATCGCCTACGCCCTGCTTAAATTTGTGATCGATATAGATATTAATTTTATTCATATCTACGGCATTCTATTTGTTATTGAGCTGATTATTATGTTGGCTATTGGCTACTGGATGCCTATGGAGAAACCCTGGCAATTCACCAACAACAGCCGGGTCGATATGACGCCCTGGGCCTATGGATTGCCAGTGGCTATCACCATGGTCAGCTGTGTGATAATTATTTATTTACTGTTTTCGCCCATAGGCTTGGTCAACGGACTCAGCTCGGCATTTTGGCCTCTGGTAGGCGCTGTGTTGGTGATCAACGGGTTTCTCTGTTGGCTAAGCATTAAATACTGGCGTAAAAAATACTTCCAAGCTCTGGATCAATCCCGCGGCAAATACTGAATTGGCGAAGACCAGGCGCGCTCCTGAATAGTGGTTGCCAAATCAGGTCTTGGCGCAACACCAGCCCTAATAGCATCCCAGGTTGACCAGCGGCAAGTTGGGTTTTCTATTGCGCGAGCATAGTAAAAGGCGCGCTGTTGGGGATCAAATTCTGGATCCTGCCAAAGTACAGAAAGCTGCGCAGAGCCTTTCTCTGGGTTAATGGAACAGTCAGAAATATCCACTCTGGCACCATTGTCCGGGCAGCGATTAGTTTGCGCATTGACCTCCGCACCATGGGCACAGGCCACATCCACAACGTTCTCATAGGTTTTACCCGCAGAATCCACCCAACCCTTAATAATCTGAATACGCTGTAATGGTGCATTTTTTGGATCGGCTGAAGCTATCACCATAAAGCCCGGTGAGGAATTATCAGCTCCCTGCTGTTTTGCCAACAATGTGCCACCCATGGTCACGCCATTGGCATAGGCCCGCTCTATACCATTGGCAGCACTCAACATGCTTGAGTCAAAGTTATAGCCAGCAAAAAAGCGCAATCTAATTCTTGGACCGGACGTCGCAAATACCTCTTTGCGGCGAAATGCCTGATAGAGTGAATCTCTGGTATTTTCTTCCGCCCAGGCGGCGGCAAACCCTGAGGCTCCATAGGTAGGCGAGGCTCCGCCAGCATAGACATCGCTGTCAATTTTCACATACAGACTTTTACCCAGTGGTGTGGGATTAATGGTTTCGAATACTTTGGTGCCGTAATAGGCCAGCTGGCCGTCAAACCCTTTCTGCGGAATTGAGCCCCGCTGCTCAGCAGTACTGGACAGTATGCCAAGCTTCGATGAGAAGGCTGACTCATTGTTCTGACTTGCTGCAGAATGTGTGTCGCTGGAACCAATAAAACCAAACTGATAGGGGTTTGTCGTGCCCTGTGTCTCAATGGCCAAACCGGTTAATAATGCCTCGCGCACATAGGAGCCTTTAATTTGGCTGAGCGCACCGGTGGCCACTCGGTAAGGCGTGATTTCAAAGCCAGCCAGTTCATCCCTGGTTGAAAGGGTTGGGTGAGTTTCCGAGGTGCCTTTGATCTGGGTTATCTCCACAATAGGCTCATTTCTACTGCGCTGTTCTGCATAGCTATTGTCGAATGGGGTGCCGGACCAATCAACTGTCTTAAACATCTGACCGTTAGATCCATTGGAGTTATGGGGTATAGCCAAACTCTCCACCCCCTTGCTTCTCAACTCATCCATCCAGTCCCAAAGGTCTTCCGGATTGTTGGAGTGCAAGCGAGAAAAAGGCTCGCGGGGTAATGTCTCTGTGTTTTGAAAGATCACGTTGCGGTGTAAATTGCCCATGCTGGCAGTGGACGAGGTATATTCATAGGCGGCGAATGTGGTGAAGCGGCCGGGATCATTAAACTGATCTGCGGCATCAATGGTATCCGCCCAGGCGTTTCTGGTGATCTCAAGCACTTCCTGGCGATTCAGCTGCTCACCAAATACGCCGCTGACAGCGCTGGGAATAAAATCGGCGAAGGTCAGCAGCCGTTTGAACCTGCTGAACATATCAGTGCCGAAATTGCCCGGGGCGTTCAGGTCATGGTAAGGCTCTGAAAATTTATTCTTAGAAAATTCTGTGTTGGTTTCGGCCGCAGCTTTAACCAGACCCAAAAACATGCCGTGATCTGTGACTGCATAAAAATCCATTGGCTCAGTCAGCTGCATATCGTAGCCACCCGGATTTGAAATCGCCTCCCCTCTGGCAAAACTATAGGCGTCATAGGGAGAGGCCAATGTGCCGAATGCATAGCCGTCAAAAGAATAGGCGGTATGCACATGCAAGTCGCCATAATAGGGGTTGCGCTCGCTGGGGTTTGCCTCTTTTACTGTGGAACTGGCAGCCTGGGTTAAACTGGGTTCTAGCAGTTCAGTTTCTATGTCAAATAGATTAGCCTGGCCCCCAAGAATGCCGAATTCTCGGCTATTTAACAGCGCATCAATCTCAGCGGTTTCAGCTATAACTCTGCTGTCGGAATGCACATCTGCGGCAGTGCTAAATGCCTCGCTGGATGGCTCGATATTTTCGCCTGAACAGGCTGTTAAGCTCAGCCCTAGAGACAGGGCCCACAATGATTGTCTGGATACAGAGAGGTTATTTTGCATATTATTATTCTTTTAGTTTTTGTGAAGTCCAGTATTCCCCTTTTTTGCAACATTTAATATAGACCCTCACCCAAATAGGTGACCCCCAAGCCATTTCTGTTCCACCTGAGTGGCGATGGTTAGTCCCGGCTGTAGTAAATATTTTTCAGGGAAATCTGTTTATTCTCGCCAGGATTTTGGCTGAGCAAAGACAGAATACCGGTCAGGTCTTTGAGGTCGGTGCCAGCATTTAATTCGTCTATCGACAGCTTATAGCTGGACCATTGATCAGTCACCTGGTTGGCTGTGCCTGGCCCAAATGCTGCAAAACTATTGATCTGATCACCATCCAGATAGCGCCCGGTTTGGAAACCTATATTAAAGCTAACATCTGCATCACCTCTAATTTCAAAATGCAGATAACCAGATTTAAAATTCTCCAGGTTTTCGCCCACCTCAGCCTGAAACTCCAGACTGGTGCCCCACCAGTCACTGGTGCGAGTTGTTATGCTCACCACACCTTGCTGAGACATCTCAATACTGACTGTGCCCTCCCAGGGGATCAGTTTGAGAACTGCACTGGGGTAAGTCATATTATTGCTATCGGAGGGCTGCATAGACTCATGCACCACGATATAGCGATCAGCAGTTACAGCTTCTCCGGGAACAGCAGCTGGATTTACTGTAGTAGTTTTACGAATCGCCATGCGGCTCTTAAAGGGCGGGTTGAGCACCTCAGCCAACAGTTTTGTCTCGTCGCCACCATAGCTTTTTACCAGAGGTCGGCCGTCGCGGGTCAAACCGTCAAAACCACCCTGATCAAAGATATCCCAGAGGGCGTATTTCACTTCATTATTGAGCCTTATCAACCCAAAATGGTTTTCAGAACCCCAGGCATCCCCTGAGTCTTTCCACTGTTCGTCAAAGGCCTCGAAATAGAATAACGACATGCCGGCCCGGTCAGTCCAGTCCCGCATATAGTTGTAAAATAGCTTTGCTTTGTATTCATCCGCTGCTTTTGAACCCTTGGCACCATAGGCAGCAGAGTCGCTGGAAGCCCAGCCAGTCTCACCTATATGGATGGGTTTATCCAGACCTAAACTCTCTACATAGTCTGCCACTCCCTGGTACTGTGAGGCGGCATAGTCCACTGCTCGCGCCATGGCTGCTGCTGTCATCTCCTGCTTGGACAGCTGCTCTTCGTCTGCCAACACACCCCAAAAATCCTGGTTATAAAAAGAGTCATGGAAGGGATAGGTGTGCACAGACAGGAAATCTACCGCTTTAATCAGTGCGGCTAAATCTTCAGTCTGATAAAACTTGGCACCACCACCCCAGGATTCATAGTTGTCTGAACTGGTAATCCAGATATCCGGGTTTAGCTCACCAGAGGCTTTTAGGGCCTGCAAATGGTTGACCCACTTGAGAACTGTCTTGGGGTAGACAAAGTAATTGACCGCCCACTGCACCATGGCTTCGTTGCCCACAGCAATGGCCTTAACAATATCGGGATACTGGTTGGCCATGGCCACCGCCGTATCTATCTCGCTGGTGTTGTTGTCGATATTGCCTCTGTGGTGATCAGTGCGACCATCCCTATCCCAGGCATTATGGGCCTCGATCCAGGTGCCGATCATCAGGTACATTTCAAACTCTGGATCCTGATCCTTCAGAGCTTTAATCGCCGCTAACAGCCGCTCTACCTGAGGGTACTGGGAGGTGTTGTAGGTGCGCAGCACCTTAATACCCATGGCAGAGAGTATTTTTAAATCCTCGGTTAGCTGTTCATGGGTTGGAGCCAGATCTCGGCTCTTGCCACGGTAGCCGCCATAGGAAAATGCTGGATAGTCTGGATTGCCCAATATCTCTGTCGCTGTAGGACTCTGGAGATGCTCGTCCGCACCTCTATCTGCTGCGCCACAGGCAACTAGTAGACTTAGACTGAGGCACAGCACAATGGCTTTTAAAAAAGTAGACACGGATGGAGGTTCCTGTAGAAAGCAGATAATTGGTTGATTTTATCGGCCAAGTATACGAGCCGATATTTGGTTTATCAAAGCAACCAGATGAGTCTTGAGCCCTATTAGCGACGAACGGTAGCTATTATCAGGATGAATGGCCTGTCTGACGCCTACGCAGTTAAAGTAAACTCAAGGGTTGTCGGGTACAGTGAATCTGGAAATGAAACCAAGCAAAGTAGAATTAAAAAAACAGTCTCAAAACTATCAACTCAGTGTCGACGGCAATCCTTTCTATATCAAAGGTGCTGGACTTGAGCTCGGCAGTATTAAAAGTCTCGCCGACTATGGTGGCAATGCATTTAGAACCTGGCGAGTGGACAATGGCGAAAAATCCGGGTTAGAGATTCTCGATGAGGCTCAGAGGTACGGGCTGATGGTTTGTATGGGTCTGGATGTGGCGCGCGAGAGACATGGCTTTGATTACAGCGACAAGCAAGCTGTGGCGCAGCAGTTAGCGGCCATAGAACAGGATATACTGGCTCTCAAAGACCACCCTGCGTTACTGATGTGGGGCATAGGCAACGAACTGAACCTGCGCCACAGCAACCCTAAAGTCTGGAATGCGGTGGATGATATTTCCAAAATGATTCACCGGCTGGACCCCAACCACCCCACCACTACCATGCTGGCAGGCGCCGAACCAGAGGTGATCAAGTTAGTGGTAGCCCGCTGCCCCGATCTGGACCTGCTGTCATTCCAACTCTATGGCGAAATAGACCAACTGCCGGACTATCTCTCCCAGAGTGGTTTTAGCGGAGCCTATACAGTCTCTGAATGGGGTGCTACCGGCCACTGGGAATCAGCCTGTACAGATTGGGACAGACCATTTGAAGCCAATAGCTCTGTTAAGGCCGGCTGTTATCAACAGCGTTATATTGACTACATAGCAGCAGATCGTCGGCAATGTCTGGGCTCTTTTGTCTTTCTCTGGGGGCAGAAGCAGGAGCGCACCCCCACCTGGTACGGCGTATTTTTAGAGCAGGGCCAACATACAGAATCGGCTCAGGTGATGGGCACATTGTGGACCAGCCAGGCCCCTGAACAGCCAGTGGCCAGGTTATTGTCCCTGGATATTGAGGGTCTGCAGGCACCGGCGAGTATTTACTTAACAGAACAGAAAAATTATGCAGCCAGAGTGACAGTTGATTATCAACAGCCAGAAACACTCAGCTACCACTGGGAATTGCTCAAAGAGGTGGATAAGAAACTGGAGAGCGATGGCGGCGATTTTGAACCCAGACCCGAGACTGTTTGGCATCAACGGGGTGACAGTAGCCTGGATAGAGTTGAGTTTCCGGCACCTGCACCTGGGGAATACAGGTTGTTTGTACTGGTTGTGGATAGCCACGGTGGCGCGGCCACCGCAAATTTGCCCGTCTTAGTCGAAACTGCCACGACTTAGCTGAGAGCCTCTCCTATACTGCTGGGAAGCTGATTTAGAAGCAGCAACAACCAATAATAGCG
>Ga0115572_10003502_pt1 | contig 12348 bp, 8 predicted proteins | sample COGITO_mtgs_1206_FD_88681 | JGI IMG/M metagenome (GOLD analysis project Ga0115572, IMG submission 88681) | Pelagic marine microbial communities from North Sea - COGITO_mtgs_120607 | ecosystem: Environmental > Aquatic > Marine > Epipelagic | place: Germany:Helgoland, sampling site Kabeltonne... | reverse complement strand
CAATAAGCTGAATACCACCATTTGCCGCTTCTAGAATGGAATCCTTACAAAATGGAGCAGGTACATAAATTACAGATGCTTCAGCACCCGTTTCTTTCACAGCTTCAGCAACCGTATTGAACACAGGTAGGCCTAGATGCGTTTGACCGCCTTTACCTGGTGTAACACCGCCCACCATTTTAGTGCCATATTCAATCGCTTGCTCAGAATGGAAAGTACCCTGTGCTCCAGTAAAACCTTGGCAAATAACTTTGGTATTTTTATCGATTAAAATGCTCATTATTTAGCCTCCTGTTCTGCAGCGGCTTTTACAGATTGTTCTGCTGCATCCGTTAAACTTGTAGCTGCAATAATATTCAAGCCACTATCAGCCAATACTTTTCGACCAAGATCGGCATTATTACCCTCTAAGCGAACAACAACCGGAACGGTTACACCCACTTCCTGAACAGCACCAATTACACCCTCTGCAATCAAATCACAGCGAACGATCCCACCAAAGATATTAATCAATACCGCTTTAACGTTATCGTCAGACAAAATGATCTTGAAGGCTTCAATAACACGCTCTTTCGTCGCACCACCACCAACGTCAAGGAAGTTGGCAGGTTTACCACCATGAAGCTGAACAATATCCATTGTCCCCATAGCTAGGCCTGCACCATTTACCATGCAACCAATGTTGCCATCTAATGCAACATAGTTAAGTTCCCATTTAGCCGCATGAGCTTCACGCTCGTCTTCCTGAGATGGATCATGCATTTCTTGCAAATCTTTATGACGATATACAGCATTACTATCAATACCAATTTTTGCATCAAGACAATGCAGATCGCCTTCTTTCGTAATCACAAGAGGATTTATTTCTAATAAGGCTAAATCTTTCTCAACAAACAGCTTAGCCAAACCTAAAAATATTTTAACAAACTGATTAATCTGCTTGCCTTCAAGACCAAGCTGGAATGCAAGATCACGAGCTTGATAAGGCTGAGCACCTACCAAGGGATCAATTTCAGCTTTTAAGATTTTTTCTGGGGTTTCATGGGCAACAGTTTCAATCTCAACACCACCTTCCGTCGATGCCATAAAAACAACGCGTCGACTCGCGCGATCGACAACCGCTCCCAGATAGAGTTCTTGATCAATATCGGTACAAGTTTCTACCAAAATACGGCTTACAGGCTGACCATTAGCATCGGTCTGATAGGTAACTAAATTTTTACCCAACCAATGCTCTGCAAATTCTTTTATTTCTTCTTTCGAAGAAACCAATTTAACACCACCGGCCTTCCCTCGACCTCCAGCATGAACCTGGGCTTTTACCACCCATTTATCACCTTCGATCTGATCTGCTGCAGCGACTGCTTCTTCAACTGTCTTAGCGGCAATACCTTTTGATACAGGTAAGCCGTACTGGGCGAAGAGCTGTTTACCCTGATACTCGTGTAGGTTCATTCAAATTTTCCCGTCAAATTGAGTAGGTTGATCATTCAACTAGCCAAGAACAAAGTCAATTAGACGAAAGTCTAACCTAACTTATCAGTGCGCTTTTTAAACTTGAAATAACCGCACACGCTCTATCAATTCACACATTCAGAGATCGCTCTGAACTAGCTGCCAAGTTTTCTTATAACCTTTAGTGATAATAGACCCTCTAAATTAGAATTCCAAATGCCATATACAAAAAAAGCCATAAAACAAAACTTTATTACCTAACTGATGACACAAGTCAGATATAAAACTTCGCTTTACAGCTTTTATATTCGTAAATCTCGGTTCAATAATAAATCTGATAATTGCTTACATTTATTTATGAAATTTAAGCAATTATGTTTCAAACATCCAGAAAAATTATTTCTTCTTTGGTTTACGGTTTGCTTTGTGGATTGCAGAATTATTAACGGCTAATGCAGCTTCATGCACAGCCTCAGAAATTGTTGGGTGAGAAAATACCATCATACCGATATCTTCTGCACTAGAACCAAATTCCATTGCAATCACAATTTGCTGGCATAAGTCACCCGCATTAGGGCCAATAATATGAGCACCCAAAATACGATCAGTTTCAGCGTCAGCAATGATTTTCACAAAACCATCTGTATCCGTTGAAGCCATTGCTCGACCATTAGCAGCGAATGGGAACATACCAACATTGTATGACTCACCATCAGCTTTAAGTTGCTCTTCAGTACGACCTACACTTGCGATTTCTGGACTCGTGTAAATAACAGAAGGGACAACGTCATAATTAAGCTGAGCTTTATGACCTGCAATGCGCTCTGCAACCATAACGCCTTCTTCAGAGGCTTTATGAGCCAACATTGGTCCACGTACAACGTCACCAATTGCCCAAATGCCTGGAGCATCTGTCGCGCAATAGTCATTTACATGGAAGAAGCCACGCTCATCCATGTTTACACCGCTATCACCAGCGAGTAAACCTTCAGTATAAGGACGACGACCAACAGCAACAATTAACTTATCAAACGTAATTTTTTGCTCACCATCAGCATCCTGATAAGTAACCGTCACTTCATCACCATTCACTTCACTACCCGTAACACGAGCACCAATGCGAATATCTAAACCCTGCTTTGTTAGAAGCTTCTTAGCTTCTTTAGCAACAGTTTGATCAACCATATGAAGGAACGAATCCTGAGCTTCAAGCACAACAACTTCAGAACCCAAACGAGCCCAAACGCTGCCTAACTCTAAACCAATTACACCTGCACCAATAACACCCAAGCGCTTAGGCACTTCGGTGAACTCCAATGCGCCTGTTGAATCAACAATAATATTGTCAGTTAACGGCGTCGGAGGAATTTCAACAGGAACAGAACCCGTTGCAATAATGACATTTTCTGCATCAATAACTTCACTAACACCAGAGTGGTTAGTGAATTCTACTTTATGGCCTGCTAATAACTTACCAGTACCTTCTAAAGCTGTAACACCATTGGCTTTGAATAAAGTAGCAACGCCCATCGTCAGATTTTTAACAATCTGATCTTTACGTTGAATCATTGCTGGCACGTCCATTTTCACGTCACCGGTAGAAATACCGTGAAGTGCAAATTTATCATGGGCCTCTTCGTATTTATGAGTACTATCTAACAAGGCTTTGGATGGAATACAGCCTACATTTAAACAAGTACCACCAAATACACCCTTGCCTTCTTTATTTACCCACTTGTCGATACAAGCCGTTGATAAACCTAATTGCGCGCAGCGGATAGCCGCTACATAACCACCAGGACCACCACCGATTACCACAACATCAAATTGCTTACTCATGTATCTTCCTTATTAAATATCCAATAATAAACGTGCTGGATCTTCTAGCATGTCTTTAATTGCAACCAAGAACTGAACCGCTTCTTTGCCATCAATCATTCTGTGGTCGTAAGAAAGCGCTAAATACATCATTGGCAAAATAACAACTTCACCATCAACAGCCATTGGGCGATCTTGAATCTTATGCATACCCATGATCGCAGTCTGCGGTGGATTCAGAATTGGAGTCGAAAGCAGTGAACCAAACGTTCCACCATTAGAGATGGTAAAAGTACCACCCTGCATCTCATCAATACCCAACTTACCGTCACGAGCGCGTGCACCGAAATCACCAATAGTGCTTTCAACTTCTGCTAAGCCCATGCTGTCAGTATCACGTAAAATTGGAACAACCAAGCCGCGCTCTGTTGATACAGCAACACCTACATCCTGATAACCATGATAAATCATGTCATTGCCATCAATAGACGCATTCACCGCTGGGAACTTTTTAAGAGCCTCAGTCGCAGCTTTAACGAAGAAAGACATAAAACCAAGCTTCACGCCATGAGCTTTAACAAAGCGATCTTGATACTTCTTACGAAGCTCCATGATCGGCTTCATGTTAACTTCGTTATAGGTAGTTAACATAGCAGCATTCTGTTGAGCACTTACTAAACGCTTTGCAATCGTTGAGCGTAAACGTGTCATAGGAACACGTTTCTCAATACGATCACCCGCATCGAAAGTCACAGATGAAGGCGCTGCTGCTTTCGGAGCAGAAGGAGCTGGTGCTGCCGCAGGAGCCGCTTCAGCTTTAGGTGCTTTTAAGTGATTAAGAATATCTTCTTTAGTCACACGGCCGTCTTTGCCGGTAGCAGCAACATCATTTGCGCTAATACCATTTTCTTCAGCTAATTTACGTGCTGCTGGGCTCATGATTACTTCTTCAGATGATTCAGAGGCAGCAGCAGGTGCAGTCTCTTCAGCAGCTGGTGCCGCAGTAGCAACACCACCTTCTTCAAAAATACCTAATACTTCAGCGCTTAAAACAACCTCGCCTTCACCCTTAATAATTTCTTTAAGTACACCGTCACCTGAAGCAACAACTTCCAATACAACTTTGTCAGTTTCAATATCAACAATTAATTCATCACGACTAATGGCTTCACCCGGTTTTTTATACCAAGTTGCTACTGTGCCATCCGCGACAGATTCTGGAAATGTTGGTGTTTTTATTTCGCTTGTCATTTTCTTTCCTTAAAATTCTGTTGCTCACTAACCTAATGTTAGTGCATCGTTAATTAATTTTTGTTGTTGTTCAATGTGCAAAGCCATATAACCCGCAGCTGGCGATGCCGCTGCATCACGTCCTGCATAATCTAAATATAGACCTGGATTTTGCATGTGCAATACTCGGCGCATATGATGTTGACTGCTATACCAAGCACCCATATTCATAGGCTCTTCTTGGCACCAAACCATATCCTTGATATTGCTATAAGGCGCTAAAGCCTCTAACAACTGCTCTTCAGGGAATGGATAAAGTTGTTCAAGTCTAATAATTGCAACATTATCTTGCTCGCGATCACGACGCTCCTGAAGAAGGTCATAATAGACCTTACCCGAACAAAGAACGACACGCTCAACCTTAGCAGGATCTAGCTCATCTACTTCAGAAATAACAGTTTGGAAGCTTCCTTCTGCCAATTCTTCTAGCGTGCTAATTGCTAACTTATGACGCAACAAACTCTTAGGAGTAAATACAATCAATGGCTTACGTAATGGACGAATAACCTGACGGCGCAACATATGAAAGACTTGCGCAGGCGTAGTTGGTACACAAATTTGCATATTATGCTCTGCACACAACTGCAAATATCGCTCAAGACGAGCTGATGAATGCTCTGGCCCTTGTCCTTCATAACCATGAGGCAAAAGAACCGTTAAGCCACACAAGCGACTCCACTTATGCTCACCACTTGAAATAAACTGATCAAATACAACCTGGGCACCGTTGGCAAAATCACCAAACTGGGCTTCCCAAATGACCAAAGCACTTGGGTTAGTTGTTGCATAACCATATTCAAAACCCAGAACTGCCTCTTCAGACAACAAGGAATCATAAATATCGCAACGTGGCTGATCTTCAGAAATATTCTGCAATGAGCAGTAAGTAGTACTATCTTTTTGATTATGCAGCACAGCATGACGGTGAGAGAAAGTACCACGGCCGACATCTTGACCGGTAAAACGTACCTGATGACCTTTAGCCAACAAAGTGCCGTACGCTAGAGTTTCAGCAAAACCCCAGTTAATCGTTAGCGCGCCTGCTGCCATTTTACGTCGATCATCTAATATTTTGCTTACCTGACGCTGAATAGAAAAACCTTCTGGAACTTCTTGCATCTTAATTGCAAGATCCTGAAGTTCTTTAAGGTCATATTTAGTGTCAGCATAAGCTGTCCATTCATGGCCAATATGAGGAGACCAATCAACGAACAGCTCTTCTTTCGATTCTTTAACCAAACTTTGAACCACGTGCAGACCGCTGTCCAATGCATCGCGATACTCATCTTCCATTTGCGAGATAGTATCCTGCGCAACCACGCTAGTAGTTACCAAGTTCTCAGCATACAACTGACGAGTTGTTTTTTGTTCGCGAATCTTTTGGTACATCAAAGGCTGAGTGCCTGAAGGCTCATCTGCTTCATTATGGCCGCGACGGCGATAACAAACCAAATCGATCACAACGTCTTTCTTAAATTCGTTACGATAATCAACAGCTAATTGAGTAACAAATAATACGGCTTCTGGATCATCAGCATTAACGTGCAAAATTGGTGCTTCAACAATTTTGGCAACATCAGTACAGTATTCTGTAGAACGAACATCTTCACGCTTGTTGGTTGTAAAACCAACTTGGTTATTAATTACAACGTGAATTGTACCGCCCGTTTTGTACGCGCGAGTTTGTGATAACTGGAATGTTTCCATCACCACACCCTGACCTGCAAAAGCAGAATCGCCATGGAGCAGAACTGGGACAACAGCATCACCGCTTGGATCATTACGACGATCTTGGCGAGCTCGAACAGAGCCTTCAACCACAGGAGACACAATCTCTAAATGAGATGGGTTAAAAGCAAGTGCTAAGTGAACCTCACCACCCGGGGTCATCACGTTAGATGAAAAACCTTGGTGATATTTAACATCACCACTGTGATCGTAATGTGCCTTACCATCAAATTCATCAAACAAATCTGAGGTTTTTTTACCGAATGTGTTGATCAACATATTCAAACGGCCACGGTGCGCCATACCGATAACAATTTCTTTAGCGCCATATGTGCCGCTGCGTTGAATCAACTCGTCCATTAAGGGAATTAAACTTTCACCCCCTTCAAGGCCGAAACGCTTAACACCTGGATAGCGAGAACCTAAATATTTCTCTAAACCTTCCGCAGCAGTTAACCGTTCTAATAAATGTTTTTTTACTTCTTCGCCAAATTTAGGATGCGAACGTACGCTTTCTAAACGTTGTTGAAACCAACGTTGCTCCCCAGTATTAACGATATGCATGTATTCAGCACCCACTGTTGAACAGTAAGTTTGCTGTAATGCATTAAGAATTTCGCTAAGTTTTGCTTCATCCTGACCGATAAATAATGAGCCAGTTTGGAATGTAGTATCCAAATCAGCTTGAGACAACTCATGGAAGGCCAAGTCTAAGTCGGCTACCTGCTCACGCTCCATTAAACCTAATGGATCAAGCTGAGCATGCTGATGACCACGACCACGAAAGGCGTTAATCAATTGCAATACTTTTACTTGTTTACGTTCGAATTCACTGCTTACGCTAGATTGAGAGGTAGGTTTTGCCCGATTCTGATTTTTTGAGATTAACAGAAATTGTTCGCGAATCGGTTTGTGTGGAGTATCTGTTGTCACATTATCTTCAACTCTAGGGAGTTGATTAAAATATTGACGCCATTCTTCCGGAACTTCGTTTGGATCACGAAGGTATGTTTCAAAGAGATCTTCTATGTAAGCTACATTCCCACCGGCGAGTTGGGAAGTACTCCATAGTTGCTCCATTGTCAGCTCGTGCATTTAGGACCACCCTGTTTGAACATTTCAAAGGGAACACGCATCAAGACACCAATTACCGGCTCACCGGAGCAGGCCGATCGGATAAGATCGTAGGCCTTGACGACGAAACGGATGTTACCCGTCCCCTTCTCTTATATACAGCTTAGTAAAAAATATCGCCTTGTAAGCAATATTTTTGAAAGTTTTAAACAGGAGAGAATTGTATGTCCAATTCTCCCCTGGTACAGACGATCTACTCGAAAGATAAAAAACGAAAAATTCGTTATTAAATCTCGCGTTGTAACAACATGTTACGAATGTGACCAATAGCTCGTGTAGGGTTTAAACCTTTCGGGCATACATTGACACAGTTCATGATGCCACGGCAACGAAAAACGCTAAATGGATCATCCAATTCAGCCAATCTTTCTTGCGTAGAAGTATCACGAGTATCCGCTAGGAAGCGATATGCTTGCAATAAGCCCGCTGGTCCAACGAATTTTTCAGGATTCCACCAGAATGAAGGACATGAAGTCGAACAGCACGCACACAAGATACACTCATATAAGCCATCTAATTTTGCACGCTCTTCAGGTGACTGCAAACGCTCAATAGCAGGTGCAGGCGTATCATTATCAAGGTAAGGCTTAATGCTTTCGTATTGTTTATAGAAAACAGCCATATCGATAACAAGATCACGAATAACTGGCATACCAGGAAGTGGACGCAAGATTAACTTGTCGTTCTTACCCTTAGTTGCTTCAGAAATCGGAGTAATACACGCCAAACCGTTTTTACCGTTAATGTTCATACCATCTGAACCACACACACCTTCACGGCATGAGCGACGGTAAGCAACAGAAGAATCCTGTTCCTTAACAAGGTTTAATACGTCCAAAACCATAAGATCTTTACCCGCTGGGATAGCGATATCATAGTCTTGCATGTAAGGCGCTTCATCTTTTTCAGGATTGTAGCGATAAATACTAACTAACATGATTTATTTCCCTATTAATAAACACGGATTTTCGGTTCGAACGCAGGCACAGTCTTAGGTGCGAAGTTCACATCACGCTTACCAATGGTCTTAGTTTCTGGGAAATACAATGAATGGCATAACCAGTTAACATCGTCACGTTCGGTGTAATCGTTACGAGCATGAGCACCACGAGATTCTTTACGCTCAATAGCAGCAATCGCCGTAGCATAAGCAGTCTCGAACAAGTTGTCTAACTCAAGCGCTTCGATACGCGCCGTGTTGAAAGAACCACTCTTATCATCAAGAACCGTATTACGTACACGCTTTCCGATTTCGTCTAATAAGCCCAAACCTTTAACCATGCTATCGCCATCACGGAATACACCGAAATACAATTGCATTGTTTTCTGCAGGTCTGCACGAACTACCGCAACATCTTCACCAGAAGTTGAGTTATTCAAACGATTTAGACGAGCCATCGCGCGCTCAATATCTTCTTCGCTTGCATCGATTGATTCAAAGCCTTCTTTGAAACTCTGCTCAACCTGAATACCAACAGCACGACCAAATACAACCAAATCAAGTAGCGAGTTACCACCCAAACGGTTCGCACCGTGAACAGATACACAAGCGATCTCACCAGCAGCGTACAAGCCATCAATAACAACGTCGTTGCCATTTTCATCTTGAGTCAATGCTTGTCCACCGATATTCGTCGGTACACCACCCATCATGTAGTGACACGTTGGTACTACTGGGATTGGTTCTTTCACTGGATCAACGTGAGCAAAAGTACGAGAAAGCTCAAGAATACCAGGAAGCTTGGCATTCAAAGTCTCTTCACCTAAGTGATCTAGCTTAAGGAATACATGGTCGCCTTCATCACCACAACCACGGCCTTCTAGAATTTCTAGAACCATAGAACGAGCAACTACGTCACGACCTGCAAGGTCTTTCGCGTTTGGAGCATAGCGCTCCATGAAGCGTTCGCCGTCTTTATTGATCAGGTAACCACCTTCACCACGACAACCTTCTGTTACCAATGTACCTGCACCAGCAATACCCGTTGGGTGGAACTGCCACATTTCGATATCTTGCATCGGTACACCAGCACGAAGTGCCATACCAACACCGTCACCCGTGTTAATTAATGCATTCGTTGTAGACTGGTAAATACGGCCTGCGCCGCCAGTAGCCAATACAGTAGCTTTCGCTTTGATGTAAACAGTTTCACCCGTTTCGATATCAATCGCGATAACACCAGCAACCTGGCCTTTAGAGTTCTTAACCAAATCAACTGCATACCATTCATTTAAGAAGGTAGTACCGCCTTTTAGGTTGCCTTGATACAAGGCATGTAACAATGCGTGACCAGTACGGTCAGCTGCTGCACACGTACGAGCCGCCTGAGTCGGATTATCCGGCCCTTTAGACTGACCGCCGAAAGGACGCTGATAAATACGACCTTCTTCAGTACGTGAGAAAGGTAGACCCATGTGCTCTAATTCAAAAACAGCCTGAGGACCTACAGAACACATGTATTCGATAGCGTCTTGGTCACCAATATAATCGGAACCTTTAACAGTATCGTACATGTGCCAGCGCCAATCATCATTCGGATCAGCAGATGCAATCGCACAAGTAATACCACCTTGAGCAGATACTGTGTGCGAACGCGTTGGAAATACTTTAGTTACACAAGCAGTTTTAATACCTGCCTCTGTCAGTTGAAGTGCAGCACGCATGCCTGCACCACCGCCACCAATTACGATAGCGTCATAGGATAAAGTACGAATCTTATTAGACATAACTTACGCTCCCCATAAAATATCAATACCCCATACTAGGTATACGAAAACAAAAGCCGCAACAACTAGTAGGAAAAGGAAACGAATACCCGTTGCATGTATGTAGTCCGTAGCGATGGTCCACATACCAACCCAGCCATGAGCACAAATTGAAATTAATGCTAACAAGCTAGCGATTTTCATAGCAGTGCATGAAAACAAGCCCTGCCAGTCGCTATACTGGAGATCCGGATGAGCAATAACAAAGCCCAGCAAGAACAAGGTATAAACTGCCAAAATAACCGCAGTTGTACGTTGAATGACCCAGTCGTATAAACCACTGCGTCCTAAATTAGTAATACTTGCTACCATACCCAAACTCCAGCCAAAGCGATCACGATTGCACCACCTACCAAGGTAATAATGGCACCAATTTTTCCGCCTTCTTTGCTTTCACCAATGCCTGCATCCATTAACAAATGCTTAACACCAGCAACTAGGTGGTAACCTAGAGCAGAAAGTATTAACCAGATAATTAACTTAGCTAGACCGCTATCAAACGTCGCTTTCATTTCTGCAAAACTTTCAGCTGATTCAAGGGATGCGTTTAACGCAACCAACATGAAAGCAACAGCAAAGAATAATGCCAAACCAGAAATACGATGAAGGATAGAAGCCTTAGCAGGAAGTGGGAGCTCTATAGTAGTCAGATCCAGATTTTTAGGTCTATTGCTATTCACGGCTACACTCTATTTTATTGTCACTGCTTAAAATTTAAACAAGTAACGTGGCTTAAAATAATCAACAACAAGACTGCATAAATTCATACAGATAAATGTTGCGACAAATTATAATCATCCGAACACTGTTTTACAAACTTAAGGCGCAACTAAAATAAAACTTCATTTTTAAAGCGCGCTAAATATGACAATTAGTCTAGTATAGTTTCTGTACAAGTTGTAAATTAAATGAGAACTGGCAAGGGTTTCAAGCAACTCAACTGCTCCAGCGCAACCTTGGTTGACAAGTAAATTAAGGTTTTCAGAGTGTCAGAGCAATTGACAAACACAGCCAAGGCTCTATAGTTTCGCCCTTTATTTAAGCAGTAAATTAAGCGTTTTTAGCTTTTTTAACTTATAATAACGCAAATGTATTCAGTAGCAGGAGGCCTTCATGGCTGATATTAAAGCGACCTTAACCGTCGATGGCATTGAAGAAAACTTAGAATTGCCCGTTTACAAAGGCACTCTAGGACCAGACGTTGTTGACGTTCGCAGCTTAACCAGTAAAAACCTTTTCACTTATGATCCAGGTTTTGTTTCAACTGCAGCATGCGAATCTAAAATTACTTTTATCGATGGCGGCAAAGGTGTTCTTTTACACCGCGGCTACCCTATTGATCAGCTTGCTGAAAATTCAGATTATTTAGAAACTTGCTTCCTACTTCTTCATGGCGAACTGCCAACTGCAGAAGAAAAAGAAACATTTGTAAATACCATTAAAAACCACACAATGGTTCACGAACAACTAAACCATTTCTTTAATGGTTTCCGTCGTGACGCACACCCAATGGCAATCATGTGTGGTGTTGTAGGTGCTTTATCTGCGTTCTATCACGACTCAATGGACATCAGTAACCCACAGCATCGCCTTATTTCTGCACATCGTTTGATTGCAAAAATCCCAACACTTGCAGCTATGGTTTATAAGTACTCGATTGGCCAGCCATTCATGTACCCTCGCAACGAACTGTCTTATTCTGAAAACTTCCTACACATGATGTTCAATACACCATGCGAAGAAAAAGCAATCAGCCCAGTTCTAGCTAAAGCAATGGATCGTATCTTCCTATTGCACGCAGACCACGAACAAAATGCTTCAACGTCAACAGTACGCTTAGCGGGTTCTACTGGTGCTAACCCATTTGCTTGTATCGCTTCTGGTATTGCCGCACTTTGGGGCCCAGCACACGGCGGCGCTAACGAAGCTGTATTGAACATGCTTGAAGAAATCGGTGATGTTTCTAACATCGATAAGTTTGTTGAAAAAGCAAAAGACAAAGAAGATCCATTCCGCTTAATGGGCTTTGGTCACCGTGTTTATAAGAACTTCGACCCTCGCGCTAAAGTTATGAAAACAACTTGCGATGAAGTTTTAGCTGAACTTGGCCTAGAGAATGATCCTCTATTGAAGATCGCTATCAAGCTTGAGCAAATT
>Ga0115572_10003494_pt1 | contig 12368 bp, 7 predicted proteins | sample COGITO_mtgs_1206_FD_88681 | JGI IMG/M metagenome (GOLD analysis project Ga0115572, IMG submission 88681) | Pelagic marine microbial communities from North Sea - COGITO_mtgs_120607 | ecosystem: Environmental > Aquatic > Marine > Epipelagic | place: Germany:Helgoland, sampling site Kabeltonne... | reverse complement strand
CCATCGACATCGAGAAGGCGCTGGCGGAGGGGATCAAGGCTTACGACGCCGGCCTCCTGGCGCGCGCCAACCGCGGTCTGCTCTACATCGACGAGGTGAACCTGCTCGATGACTCGTTGGTCGACGTGGTGCTGGATTCCGCGGCGGGCGGGTGGAACACCGTCGAGCGCGAGGGTATCTCCATCACCCACCCGGCTAAGTTTATCATGATTGGCTCGGGCAACCCCGAGGAGGGCGAGCTACGCCCCCAGCTCCTGGACCGCTTCGGCATGGCGTGCAACATCGCCACCATCTTCGACCAGGCGCAGAGAATCCAGCTGGTGAAGAACCGCATGGCGTACGAAGAGAACCCCGAGGCGTTCGCCGCGTCCTGCAAGGCTGAGACGGACGAGCTCAAGGATAAGATCGCCGCCGCGCAGAAGATCCTTCCCGCAGTCCAGATGGACAGGGACCTGGCGCTCAAGATTTCCGGCGTGTGCGCGCTCGTGGACGTCGACGGACTCCGCGGTGACATCGTCGTGACCCGCGCGGCGAAGGCCCTCGTGGCGTACGAGGGACGCGATACGGTGACTGAGGACGACATCAAGCGCGTGATTGGCCCGTGCCTGAGCCACCGCCTTCGCAAGGATCCCATGGACACCATGGACGGATCCTTCAAGGTCATGCTGGGCTTCAACAAGGTGTTCAACGGCTCCGCGCTCAATAACTTCAGCGCTGCCATGGAGGAGGGCGTCAAGGACCCCGAGGAGGAAAAGCGCAAGGAGGAGGAGGAGGCCGCGAAGGAGGAGGAAGCCGCCGCGCCGAAGAAGGCGGGAGCGTGGGGAGGCCTCCCCGGGTTTGGCCGCTAAGCATGTAATACTCATCGTCGATCTGTCGTGTTAATAAAAATCGTCGCGTAATATGCGTCGTATATGATAGTCTCAGGGCAAGGGCGCGGCGATGCCCTCCTTGATGAAGGGGTGCGTCAGCGCGTTTGTCACCGTGATGCGCTTCTCCGGGTCAAAGGTGAATATCTTGTCCAGCAGGTCCGCGAGCTGGGACACCTTGCGTCGCTCAGCCTCGCCCAGGTTCTTATCGTGCGCGGCGAGCACCGCGCTGAGCTCCTTGACCGGCTTAGCGTCGCGGATGAGCCGCCGGATCGCCTGGCGCGTCACCGGGTCGTCCTCGACCACGCTGAACACGCCCTCGTGGTTGTAGTGGTTGTCCCGGAAAACCGCCCGCCTCAGCAGCTTCCGCGGCACCGGGCCCTTCGCCTCGATGAACTTCTTCATCATCTCGTTGTTGGACCGGCCCTGGAACGCGATCTTGCCCATGTACAGCTCGTACAGGCAGCACCCGATGCTCCAGAGGTCCATGGGGTGGGAGTAAGGCAGACCCAGGATGACCTCGGGGGCCCGGTAGAACCTGGACTGAAGGTACGGGGTGATCTCGTTGTCGCCGTCGAACATGGCGCTGCCAAAGTCGCAAATCTTGATGACGTTGTGGGACCCGTTGACCAGGATGTTATCCGGCTTGATATCCGCGTGGACCACGCCGCAGTTCTTGAGGTGACGCAGGGAGATGAGCATCTGGGTGGCGAAGGACCTGACGCCGTGCACGTTGAGGCCCACGTCGCGGCCGTACTTTTTGATCACCTCCCTCAGGTTCATGTGCATGGACTCGAACACCATGAACACGTGGTCCCTGAACTCGAACGATCGAAGGAACCTGACGCAGTGCCTCTTGTTCTCCGGGTCCGCGTCCATCAGCTTCTTGCACACCGTGATCTCGAGCTGCGCCGCCTTGTACATGGTCTCGTTGGCGCGGATAACCTTCAGGGCAACCTCGGAGTACTCGCCGGCGCCGACGTTTTGGGTCTGCGTCTGTGGGTCCGCATCGGTGTTAAGAGACACGACGCTTTGGAGGTCCTTCGCCTTGACCACGGTCGAGAACACGCCCCGCCCGTGGCTCTCCATCACCTGGTACCTCCCGTCGAGAACCTCGCCCATCCTCGCCCTGTAGTACCCCTCGGCGTCGTCCCAGTTATCGCTCAGACCCGCCGTCATGTCCGCCGCGCCGGTCTGTCCCGCGTCCGCGGTCCTGTCCACCCTCGCCGCCGCCCGTTCCTCGGCCTCGTCGTCGAACACGTCGTCGGCGAACATGTCCGGAGCGTCGTCCAGAGACGCAGCCTCCGTCGGGGCGGGCGCCACTGACGGCTGCGCTGGGACGGGCGCGTCCTTCTCTGCGGGTGCGTCCTTCTCTGCGGGTGCGCCGTTCTCTGCGGGTGCGTCGTTCTTGTGTTTGGCCACGATCGCCTCTCGTCGTTTCCTTCGTTCCTCCGCGAGCCTCTTCTCGCGTTGCTCCTCGTCCTCCTCGTCCTCCTCCGACTCGAGCAGTCCTGGTGCGGCATCCTTCAGCGCGGCTTCGACCCTCGCGCGGTACGCCTCCTCCTCCTCCGCGGCGATCTTGACCTGTCGCTCCTTCTCAGCCTTCTCGCGCTCGGCCCGCGTCTTATCCTCGCGTTCCCGCTCGGCCCTCCGCTTGCCGTCCCTCTCCCGGTCGCGATGATCCCTGTCGCGGTCGAGCCGATCCATGTGCGCCCCGCCGCCCATCCTGTCGCGGTCCCTCCCGTCCCGTCGATCCCTCCCCGCGCGATGATCCCTGTCCCTGTCCCTGTCCCTGTCCCGGTGGTGATCACGGTCCCTGCTGCGTTCGCGGCCGGAGTCCCTGGGCCTGCGCGAGTCCCGGTCGTCCCTGCCCCGATCGCGCGAATCATCCCTGCGCCTCTTGCGGTCCCGGTCGTCGTCACGCGCGCGGTGCCTATCCTGGCGCTCGGGCTCGGGTACCGCGTGGATCTCACCCTCCTCGTCGGAGCCCGCGTTGGGTGGAGCCATCTCACCTCCCCTGCGCGTCTCTGTCTGGACCGCGAGTGGAGCGCGCAAATTATTCGTCCAGCCCCCAGGTCAAACACGCCTGTGATCACGCCGAAAGTTCCCACCTCGGTGACTCACACGCTCAGGCGCTCAAGTCGCAAGATGGGCGGACCCCCTTTCCAAGTCTTCGTCGGCAACGTCCCGTACGATGCCACGGAGGAGCGTCTGCGAGACATGTTCAGCGAGGTCGGGCCCGTGCACGACTTCAGGTGAGAACCCGTCCGCCCCCGTCCCGCCGATTCGAGATTTAGGGTAACTTTCTTTTCCACCCGACCCGATCGCGACCGCGTCCGTTCCCTGACGACCCGACCACACATCATTCCCCAGGCTGGTCACCGATCGTGACACCGGTAAGCTCAAGGGCTACGGCTTCGCCGAGTACATGGACGTGGCGACCGCGGAGAGCGCCAAGAGGAACCTGAACGGCCGGGAGTACAACGGGCGGAACCTGAGGGTGGATTTCGCGGACGCCGCGGATCGCGAGGCGTTCGCCAAGAAGGCGGGCGGCGCGGGGGGAGGCGGCGGGGCGCCGATTAGCTACGACGCGCCCATCGGCGGGACGCACACCGCATCGGCCGGGGCGCAGATGTCCGCCGCGGGGATGGGCCAAGGGGGCGGCATGGACCAGATCACGAACAGGCTCTCGGAGATGTCCCCGGCGCAGCTGTTCTCGGTGATGAACCAGCTCAAGCAGCTCATCGGGCAGGACCAGACGGGAGCCAGGCAGCTGCTGGTGCAGAACCCCCAGCTCACGCTCGCGATGTTCCAGGCACAGCTCACGCTGGGTATGACCAAGGCGCCGGGGGCGGTTCAGAACGGCACGGGAGGAGGGGCGCCGCTGCCGGGACCGCCGCGGCCGATGGGCGGCTACCCCGGCGGAGCTCCCGGCTACGGAGCTCCGCCTCCTCCCCCTCCAGCCCAGCAGGGGTACGGCATGATGCGACCGGGTCCTCCCCCGGGACCGCCGGTGGGTGGCGGCGTGGCGCCCTTGCCGCCGCCGCAGCAGCAGATGGGGGGCATCCCGGACCAGCAGCAGATGCTGTTGCAGCAGGTGATGAGCATGACACCGGAGCAGATGGCGATGCTGTCGCCGGTTGAGAGGCAACAGGTGGAGATGCTTAGGCAAGCTGCGTACTCGCAGCAGATGATGTGAACCCGTGATTAGAGAACCAGCGATAGATAACGGCGTACGGGAACACAAACGCCAAACACATGTAACTTCCCGCGCTCGCAGGCGTTTCGGAGAGTGATGAAAAAGACAATTATGCACAAGTTCCATCTGAGATCTGTGATGCGATTGTCATTCTATTCTGACTCTGCAACGTCTCCGCGCGTACACTTATATTACAACACGTCACGAGTCGCTTATGAAGATCTCTGAACATCATATCAACAGGAACCGCACCACGTCCTCCTCTTTTAAAATTTCACGGGAAGCATGGCAGTCATGCCACTGGACTGTGTATTGGTTGTTCACCTTGTCGTAGGCAACGATGTTTCCAACCATCGGATGTTCGAACAACTTAGCGATTACGTACCTGCCAATCACCGAGCGACCGAGCGGAAGGCCCAGGGAGAGAAGGTCCTTTCGGATGGCCATGTTGGTCTCAGTGGCAACATCAGAGGGCGCCTCGACCTCGACCTCGCGCTTCGAACCGCTTGTATCGTCACCGGCCTCACCGGCCTCGCGCGCCTCCTCGTCCCGTTCAGCCAGCTGCCTCTTACGAATCATCCTTTTGGTCCCCCGCTCCACGGCTCCGACCACATCGGGCTGCGACCAGTCCTCCCGGACGAACCTCCTCGCGTCCGCTTCGATCGGGGCGGTGAAATACGGGTGCGACAGCGCCTGCCTGGCCGTTATCCTCTTGCTCGGATCGAGGGTCATGAGCCGCCAGAGCAAGTCGGCGGAGAGCGGCCCGATGGCATCCTCCGGAAAGACGTCGAGAAGCGACCGGGGCGTCCAATGCGGGTACGAGTCCCCGCTCCAACCCTCCCTGCCCTCGATGTCGTCCCAGTTGGTGCGGCTCGGGGTACCGAACAACCTGAAGATTGACAAGAGCTGGTCCAACGTCCTCGCACCGTGCGCGTACGAAAACTTGTTGAAGAGAGAGTGGCCCAGGTGGAGCTCCGCGAAGATGCAACCGGCGCTCCATACGTCAACCTCGGGTCCGTATGTCTCCCCGTCATCATCGCCGTCGTTGTCGGGCGGAGGGTCGTTGTCGGGCCCTCCGGCGAAATAGTCCTCCTCCGTCTTCTCGTGGTGCAGCAGTCCCTCCGGCGCCACGTTGTACGGCACCGTGCACGTTCGAAGCGGCGACACGGGCGCGGGTGGGTAGCTGAGCCGGCGACTGCTCGACCAGCTGGCGATGGCGACCCGGCCCTCGCCTTCCGGGTCCAACAGGAGGTGGCCCGAGTGCAGGTTGCGGTGGCATATACCTCGCGAGTGCGCGTGCTCCAAGGCTTCCAGAACCTTTCGCATGACAAACCTGCTTCGCTCCCGTTTGAGCGTCTTCCGTGTCGGTTCGGTCCAGTGCACGGGGGGTCGGCACGACTCCGCGTACCCGTCCAACGCGTCACTACTTCCATGGCAGAGTGAGTCACCGCCGGGCGTACCGCACAGCCGCGTCCACTGCGCCCGTAGGTTACACGGGAAGTAGTGATGCACCAAAAGTAGCTTCGCCCCCTGAGCGCTGTCGTCGGGGAGTCCCACGTCCTGGGAGTCCCACTCCAACGGAGGAATCGCCCACTCCTCCGTCTCACTCCTCCTCGGCAAAGGGAGGGCGGCGCTCGTCGTCATCGTCCGTTCGAGCGTCGCTATTCCCGGCGCGTCTCTCAGCGCCCGCAGATTGGCCACCTCCCTCAGTTTCCTGCAGGGCAGACCCTCGTTCGGTTTGTCTTCCATGTTGACCACCTTCACAGCCTTCGCCTCGCCCGTCAGTTTGTCCTCGCAGAGCCAGAGTCGTTCGTGCCTTCCCGTCCGAGGGAACACGAGCTCCCTGACGCCGAAGGAGTTGTAGTCCGCCAGACCGGCGCGATTCGTAGGCGCCTGACCCTCAGTGGGCGGCACGAACGAAAAACCCCCGTGCACCGCCGCGTGGCCCTGGGGTACCTGCGGGAGGTCATTGTCCGAGACGTTGAGGCCCAGTGTTGGTATCCTCTTCACGAACCTGAACCTCTTCGCAGGGTCCCTCCAGAGCATCTTGAACGTCTCCCTGGCTCCTCCGTGCAGCGCCTCCATCTCGTCCACCGTCTTCTCATCCTCCAACCTGAGGCTCAGCTCCCTCCAGACCACCCTCGACCTACCGGCCTCCGCCATCGCCTTGCACGTGCGCATGGCGTTGCAGATGTCAACTGAGGATTTCAGTTGTGAAAGTATCCGGCCGAGACAGGAGCCGTCGAGGTGGGATATGTCCACGGTGGACCGCATCTCGGCCGGGGCGGACGATTGGACCCATCCGCTCAGCCTGACGCTGCGTCGCGCACGCTTAGCCTCCCTGGAATCCTCTTTCATGCTCTGAGGCGGGGCGCGTGCCCCACCCATTCTGCGTTTCCTCGTTTGAAACGAATGTTGGTCACCGAGCAACTCCACAGCAAAATTCAGCCGGCGCGCCAACCCTTTTCTCCAATTCACGACTTGGGAAGAGGGCTCGATCTCGCACTCACTGCGACCGGCGCCGAGACGCGACACCGAGCGACAGTACATCGGTTGAGCCGAGGTAGATTGCGGCGCGTCGGGGGCGTACATCGTTCTTTGTGAGCCGTGGGCGGGTGGATTGGAGCCCGTCGGTGGAAACCCTCAAATCAGCGACGATGAGCGGGTCTCCCGGGATGGAGGTAGCCAAGACCGCCTCTGAGGTGGTGGATGTGGTGCGTGCCCTCCCCATCGACCGCCGCTCGATCGTGCTGTCCCGTGCCGTGGCGGAACACCGGAACCCAACCCAGATCCCACCCCGATACGCCCACCAACCACCTGACTCCCACCTCGATCCTTGAACTCCCACTCGATCCAGAATCTCACGGACCGCTCGGTGAATGTCGACGGCGGCACCGCGATCAGACTGGAGACCCAGACCCACGCCGTGGGCATCATCCAGCCACCGCCGGATATCCGCGCCATCGTGGACAAGACCGCCCAGTTCGTGGCGAGAAACGGACCGGACTTCGAGAAGCGCATCCTCGGAAGCGAGAAGAATAACCAAAAGTTCAACTTTTTGCTCCCGACTGATCCTTACAACGCGTACTATCAGAGCAAGATCGCCGCGTTCAAGGAGGAGGCTGCGGGCGGAGACGATGCGACGGTGCAGGCCAAGGCGGAGGAGGCTGCCCAGGCCGCGGCCGAGAAGTCCGGCATCACCGTCGTGGCGGGCACGGGCGCGGCGAGGGCGAAGGTTCTCCAGGCGCCCGCCAAGGCTGAGTACAGCGTGGACGTGCCCCCCGGGATCACGTCGCTCGATCTGGACGTGATCAAGCTCACGGCGCAGTTCGTGGCGAGGAACGGGAAGACCTTCCTGACCGGGCTGACGAGCAGGGAGCACAGCAACCCGCAGTTCAACTTTCTGAAGCCGACGCACTCCATGTTTGCGTTTTTCACCTCCCTCGCGGATGCGTACTCGAAGGTGTTGATGCCCCCCAAGGGTCTCGCCGAGCAGCTCAAGAAGGACGAGGACAAGTCCGCGCTACTCGAGCGTGCGCTGCAGCGGCTGGAGTGGGACAGGACGCAGGAGGCTGCCAAGAAGCAGGAGGATGACGAGCTCGAGAGGGAGCGCGACGCCATGGCTATGATCGACTGGCACGACTTCGTGGTTGTCGAATCCATCGACTTCTTCGACGAGGAGGACGAGGATCTGCCCATGCCCCTCACACTGCGCGACGTGGTGGCCCAGCTGCGCGATGCCGAGGCGGAGATGGGCGCGGAAGGGGCCGCGGCGGGTACCGCGGACGAGGAGGGTGTAAAGGAGGGTGCCGCGGCGGGTATGGATGTGGACGAGGACGAGCGCGCTATGATCCAGGAGGGCGTCGCGGCGGGCGCGGCGCCGAGCGGCGTGTCGGGCCCGGAGCCGTCCATGAAGATCGTTCGCAACTACAAGAAGCCCGAGCAGATCGCCGCGGAGGCCAAGGCGAAGGCTTCGGGAGGGATGGACGCCACCAAGTTTGCGGTGTCGCCAATCACCGGCGAGCTCATCGCCGTGGACCAGATGGCGGAGCACATGAGGATCTCGCTCATCGACCCAAAGTGGAAGGTGCAGAAGGAAGCTATGTTGGCGAAGCTGAGGGACAGCACCATGGCAAACGACGAGGAGGTCGCGACGAACGTGCTGATGCTGGCGCGCACCAGGCCGGATATCTTCGGCACCACGGACGAGGAGGTGAGCACCGCCATCAAGGAGTCCATCGAGAAGAAGAAGCTGGGAACCGGGGGCGGCGCGGCGGAGACGGGAGCCGGTGGCGGCCTGCCTCCCGCCATCCCTCCCCCGCCTCCCCCCGTGCGCATGGCAGTACCCGCGCCCCCCGCGGCTCCGATGATGCCCCCGCCCGCGCCGCCCCCCGTGATGGGGGTGCTCCCATCATCCGTGATCACCCCGGCGGCGGCTACCGGTCCCGCGCTCAAGGCTGCGCCCGCGGTGCCGATGCCTCCGCCTGTCTCCGCGCTTCGGCCCTTGGGCCCCGGCATGGCCGCGCCTCCTCCGCCTGTCGCCCCTCCCGCTCCTCCCCCCGTCGCGCCGCCCGAAGACGACGACGCGCCGGCGTCAAAGAAGCGGAAGGTTGGAGAGATGGAGTTGGAAACCGAGGAGGATTTCTTGGCGCTCAACGGGGGCTCGGGAGTTATCAAGGTGACGTTCCCCAGCGTGGACGGCGACGACAACCTGGTCGGGCAGACGGTGGACCTCAACGTGACATCCCTGAGCTCACCGGTATCGGAGCTCAAGAAGCTCATCAAGGAAGCCGCCGGGGGTCTCGCGGCGAACAAGCAGAAGATCTCCTTCCCCGGGTTGGGCTTCTTCACCGACAAAAACTCGCTGGCGTACTACAACATAAAGTACGGTACCACGCTGCAGCTTAGCCTCAAGGAGCGTGGCGGACGTAAAAAGTAAAGTAGCTCTCGTCGGTAAACAAAACATCAGACATTCATGACGGGTCAAAACGCGGATCCAGCCTTCCCCCGCGGCTCAAACTGCCTCAGGCCCGGCTTGGCGAACAGCACGGGCGTGCCTTTGGCGCACTTGACCTCCTTCTCCCGCGCCCTGGCCTGCTGGTCGGCCAGGCGCTTGCCGTCGCGCAGAGCACCCGACGCCGCGCGAGACGAAGGGTCGAAGCGCAGCGCGGTGGTAAAATCCTCGCACGCGGCGACGTAATCCTCGAGCTGCATCCGACACCTTCCCCTCGCCAACAGCGCAGAGCACGCGTCCACGCCCTCGGACTCCACGGATCCGCCCCGTTCCACCGCCGCCAGCGTCGCGGTGTGATCCTCGACGGCGGACCTCAGGTCACCGAGCTGTTCCCTGGCGCGTGACCGCGCGGCGTGAAGCCTGGCGCACGTCCGAGGGTCGCCGTCATCGGTGACGAGCTCGAGACCCCGGCTGAAAAATACATCCGCTTCGGCGTGTTCACCCCGCGCCGCCAGCTCAAGGCCGGTGACGAGCGCCGCCGTCGGGTCGACGACCGCGTCGACGTCGGCCCTACGCGTGAGGGAGGTCCCATCATCGGCGGTGGCGGCGAGGAACTTGCGGTTGTTATCGCCGAACCACGGGAGCTGGTTGGCGAGTTTCCCCTCGCGGCGCTCCAGGATCTGGCGTCTCAGCGCCGAGAGATCGGGGGGCGGCTGGTCGCTCGACGCGTCCTTATCACCGAGCGAGAGAGCCTCCCGAGCCTTGAGCGTCTTCCACCCGCCCCGGGACGACTCCGATTTGACCATGACCAGCTTGACCTCGTCTCGCGTCTTGACCATCGTCAACGAGTCCACGCCCCCCGCCAGCTGCAGGGTGAGCACGCTGGAGCCCGCGCCGTCGGCGTCGGGGATCACGAGCACGAGCGGCGCCCGGGGCTCATGCGTTGAACCGCTCGGTTCGGACGTCACCTGCGCGCCTTCCATGTTCGCGCGCACGCCCGGCTTGATATCGCCGGACCTGACCACGACCACCACCTCGTCGGTATCGTCCGCCCAGGCGTACCTCTCCACGGGTCGCGTCGCGTTGGTCTCCGACGTTTGGGCTCGTTCCGTGAGTGGCACCTCGTCCGGCTCGAGGAGGCGCGGGGGCATGCGTTTGATGCCCCGCGCGGCGTCGAGGCGGGCCATCCTCGTGTCAACCTCAGGGTCCGGGCGCGTCAGCTCGTTCTGGACCAAATCGATCGCGCCCTGCGTCATGTGGTTACCCACGAAGTTCGTCGTCGCTCCCGAGTCTGGCTTCTCGTACCCCGGCGCGACGGTGAGCGCGGTGCCGTCGGGGTTCTGTTCGAGGGCGTCGTAGCCGGTCCTCGATCCCGGTCCGGTGGATATCTTGTACTTACCCCCGTGCGCCCCTTTGGTCCACACCCGCGGGTACCTCTTGCCGTACCGCTTCTCCGTCACCTCATCATCGTCGTCGGATCCGATGACATCGACCTCCTTGTCCTTGTCTTCGTCGCGGCCCAGGGTGCCGTGCTGCTTGTACTCCTTCCATGCCTTGGAGTGTTGCGCGCCCAAGCTGACCTTGTCTATTCCGGAGTTGTACAGAGTCGGATCGGGCGCGTCGAACGCCATGGCCCGCGACTATGAGCGCCGCAGGTTCGACGCTCCGAGAGGAACCTGGATAACGCTCACCGAGCGTTTTTGGCCGGCGGGAAATCGGCGGGAAAAAGTCGCCTGTCAGCTGAATTCAAACTCCGGCAGAAGCCAAGCGCGCGTGAGCAGCCATGAGCGGTATCATGCGGGCCGCGGCGCGTGGTGCACGTCGCCTCGAGTCCTCTCGGGTCGCATCGCACGCCCGCGCGTCGATCGCCCCGTTTCACCGCACCGACGGCTCCGAGAAGGCGTGGAACCCGTCCGCCGCGCAGATCCCCGAGCCCACGGGCCTGCACATGACGTTCACGCCGTGGGGGGGAGTGAGCGACGGCGAGAAGATCAGCGCCCTGGAGGCGAAGGTGCGATGGATGGAACACACGATGGAGAAGAAGATAGGGTACCTGGAGAGGGAACTCAGGAGCGCGAGGGAGGAGGCGGCGACCTCGCGGCAGAGGGCGGTGCCCGAGGTGCCGGAGCTGTACTCGAGGACGACTCCCGAGTCCTTGCCCCAGTTTGAGGCGCTCAGACGGCTGAGGGTGGTGGACCTGAGGGCGCTTCTTAAGGTTCGAGGGTGCAGCACGGAGGGACGGAAGCACGACCTGGTTCTGCGACTGGACGAGAACAGGGACGCGCCCATCATAGCCGCGTCGGGACCCGCGGGTAAGGCGGCTTCGGCGGCGTCGGATGCGGCGTGGAGGAAGGTGCAACGGGACATCACGCCGCCCAAGTGCAAGGGACACGACGAGGTGTGTGCGGTTCGCGTGGTCAAGAAGAACGGGCCCAACTTTGGCAGGCTGTTCTTCGCCTGCCCACGGACCAAGGACGACAGCTGCGACTTCTTCCAGTGGACGCACCTGCCCAGACAGACGGACAAGCGCGGGGGCGTCTCCAGCAGGAAGGCGTCGAGGCGGGTGACGGAGGAGGAGGCGGATCTCTCGCGGCGTGCGACGATGCCCTCAAAGGTGAGCCAGGACGACCTGCTGTCGGTGAACCTGTCGGAGCTCATGGAGGAGTTCACGATCGTGGCGTCCGGTAGGTAGGTTGCGTGACGTTAGAATAGCTGCTCAACGATCTCACCAACTTAAAGAATCTAGATGGGCGTCGACTTCGGGTCCTTCTCCGCCTCCGCCGGGGTCTTCGTCTTGAGACTCAGCGCGTGTACGCCGTCCTTTATTTCCTGATCCAACACTCCGTACACCAGCCTGTGCCTCGCCACCATGTTCTTGCCAGCGAAGGACTCGCTCACCACCGTCACCTTGAAGTGCGTCTCCGCGTCGGGATCCCCGCTCGGGTTCCCCGAGTGACCCGCGTGCATGAAGCTCTCGTCCTTGATGGTCAAGGCCACGGGTGACAGCGATTCCGTGAGCTTGGCGTGGATCCTGCTGTAGATCGGCCTCATGGCAGTTGACATCGCCCGCCGGAGAAGCATCACCGTGCCGCCGTTTGTGAGCTCTCAACGCGTGCAGACGTGGCCTTTTCCGATGAAAAAACCTGGAGCTGGCCCACCGGACGCCACTCGCGGTGGCGCCTTCGGGTAGCGCGGAGCGACACACGCGATGTCTCTCGTGGCACGCGGTCGAGTTACCCCGTGTCCGGCGCCTGGGCTCGGCCGATACGATCCCGGGACACGTCCACGGGCCAACCTTCTTCCGTGGTTGGAATCGCGAGAGGGCACCATCGTCGCGGCGGCTAAGCGT
>Ga0115572_10003488_pt1 | contig 12388 bp, 13 predicted proteins | sample COGITO_mtgs_1206_FD_88681 | JGI IMG/M metagenome (GOLD analysis project Ga0115572, IMG submission 88681) | Pelagic marine microbial communities from North Sea - COGITO_mtgs_120607 | ecosystem: Environmental > Aquatic > Marine > Epipelagic | place: Germany:Helgoland, sampling site Kabeltonne... | reverse complement strand
CTTGTATCTAAATTAGGGTCAGGTAAACCTATTCCTAAAAGTAGTCTAATTCTAGTTTTTTTATAAATTTTTCCTGTATAAGGTTGCAATATTTTTTTTATTGCGTTTTCTTGAAAACATTTACAAAAGCCTGTGCTATAACCTTTTTCTGCACCTGCAAGTGCCGCCGCTCCTGAAGCAATGCCTATAGACATAATAGTATCATCTATTGCTTCTTGCGTCTTCATGGTAGTGCTACTATCATAATCTTGATTGTCAAACCATATCATTAGTAAATTTGCTCTTACTTGTGCATTTTTACGCAATGTTTCTGAATCGTTTGGATTATTAGCAACATCGAATATAGAATTAATTGTTTTTCTATCAGTAGTATATGCTAAAGAATAGTAAGGCAATGCTTGTTTTGTAGGCATTGATGTACTGGCTTCAATAATATAGTCTATATCTTCCTGCGGTATAGTTTCATTCTCTAACCAATTACGCTGGCATGGATTTACCTTTTTTGCAAACTCTAACACACTCATATTTTACTCCTGTACAGTGTATTTATTTTAAATACTATGTTGACAAATGTGGCTAAAGGTGTTATAATAAACTATGAATGAAGATTTGAAATGGTCGAACTATGACTTTACTAAAATACCATTTGATGACATTGTCAGTGTGGGTCAACGCACTCTGCTTTATCGTGATTTATTTACTGTATCCTGGCTCTTGGGAAGATTCTGTAACTACAAATGTTCCTACTGCTGGCCCTACGCAAGAAGCGATCGTAAAGACCACCGTCCTACCGAGTTATGCTTGCGAACAGTGGATGAAATTAAACGTCAAGCCAGAGACAACGGTTTTAACAGTTTCCACTTCTCCTTGTCGGGAGGAGAGCCTACATTCCATCCTGGATACTTGGACATACTAAAGCATCTTGCTGATGATGTAGACAATACAAATTACACAAGTGTACATATGACTTCAAATTGCAGTCGTAACATGAAATGGTTTGAACAGTATGTAGAAGCAGTAAAGCCCTTCCATAGAGCAAGTATTACAGCAAGTCTGCATACAGAACATGTAAACTCACCAGAGAAGATGCAAGAGTTTGCAGACAAGTTAATCTTCTGTCAGGAACACGATGTACAAGTTACAATTAATCAAGTTATGGTTCCAGACTGGTTTGAAAGAGATTGGGAAAATGCCCTGTTCTTCCACGAACAAGGAATCAACGTTACACTCAAACCTCAATCAGACCCTACTGCTAGTAGGGTGGTTGATGGATACAAACCGGAGGACCTAAAACGCCTGTATAACGGAATGCCACAACGTGCATATACAGAAAGCAAGCGTAAATGGGCAGGACGCCCGAAGCCATCGTTCCAAGTACCTCAAGGAGTAGAAGGTAAATTAGATACAAGCATACCTTGGCATATGCAAGTTGAACTAGAAGATTCAAAGGGCAATAAGTACTATATGGACCAAGCAGAACGTTTTAATGCCTTTAATTTCAATAATTTTGAAGGATGGCGGTGTAACGCCGGTTACAGCGGACTTATAATACGCGAGCCAGACGGTAGCGTAAAAAGGAGTTATTCGTGTCACGATGCACCTCTTGGCAACATTGAAACAGGATTCGAACTATTTAAGACACCTAAAACTTGCATCACAAAAAGTTGTGTAAGTAGTGCTGATAGTAAAATACCAAAAAGGAAAGTAAATGGATAAGCAATCAGAATTGTATATGATATTAGCAAACTATGGAACACAGATTCCATTAACATTATCACTTAACGATCCTAAAAGTATTCCTGCATGGACTGAAGAAAAATTTAAATATGTGCAGTATAATACAAGCAGACCAGACATTAGACGTGAAGGGTTAAGTATAACAAGTTTAGACGGAGGTGTTTCAGGCAGACCAGATTTAGACACCTTATACGATCCTAAAGGCAAAGGCTATTATGATGAAATGGATTTTAAAGTACGAACTCCTGTAGCAGAACATCCAGAAATTAAAAAACTATTAGATCATTTCGGAGATAATGTAGGACGCTCGCACATATTAAAAATTAATCCAGGTGGATACTTTCCGCCTCACAGAGATTTTAGAAAAAAACTTTTTGATACTTTTAGAATTATTGTACCTTTACTTGCCACAGATTATCCTAGTTTTACATTTATGCTTGAGGATAAAGTATTAAATTGGGAAACAGGCAGACCGTACTTTTTAGATACTGCAAAGCAACATCATTTATTTAATTGTTATACTACACCGAGTTATTGGATTGTTCTTAATGTTGCAACTAATGAAGAGTCAGTTGAACAAGTATTAAGTAAAATGAAATATTCATGAACAGAAAAACAGATACAATACAAATACCAGAAGTAACACCTGCAATACATGATTTTATTGCACAATGCAAACTATTTGGTTATGAAAACAATAGTAGTTTAAAAGCAATGAAATGGGATTGGTGTTTAGAGCAAGGCGGCATGTGGTACGGCACAGAAGATTTTACAGGTTCAACTTTAATTAGTGTAACTGGAATACATCCATTTAAAGACGGCTATCGTGCATTGTTTAGAGGCGCACAGTTGTGGCCACGTAGAGTAAAAGGTCTTAATAGATATCAAATGCAAAGTTGGGGTATATATGGACACTTACCAGAACAAATAAAATTTGCCAATGGCAAGCCTGTGTACATAACTACTAATGTAAGTAATGATGCAAGTGGTAGAATGAATAGAATACACAATAGTTTCACTGCTATGGCAAAAGGCGGTATGGTTGAATACATGGGAGATGAAGAAGTATTTTATACAAACCAAAGTATTTGGAAATTAAATAATGACAAGTACTTTGAAATAAGGAAACGTTATGAAGATTAATATTATAGGTGGCGGAACAAGTGGTTGGTGGACTGCTGGCTATCTACGTAAAAATCATCCTAATGTTGAAATAACACTTATTGAATCACCTAATATAGCAACAGTTGGTGTAGGTGAAAGTACTATGCCTAATGTTAGAGCGTTCTTTGAAGAACTAGAAATACCAGAAGAAGCGTGGATTAAAAGTTGTAGTGGAGTACGCAAAGAAGGAAATGTAAAAACAAACTTTAGATATGTAGGTGATGAGCCTTTAAATTTTATGTTTATTCATAAAGGTTTTGATGAATGGTATGAAAAATATAAAAAGAGGGAAGTAACTAAGAACAGTGTATACGACTTGTATGATCCAAATGATTGGAGAGGATATGCATATCATATTGATGCCGCACAAGCATGGCAAATTGTAAAAGAATATACAAAAGATATAAAACATGTACTTGCTACTGTTACAAGAGATGAACTACCTGAAGCAGATTTAAATATTGATTGTACAGGACTGGGTAGACATCTAATGCAGGATAAAACTATGCATACCTATCCAGACACATTAGTTGACACTTGTATTGTAAGACGTATTGAAGAAGATACAAAGAATTATTCAGAAACTATAGGTAGAGATTATGGTTGGGACTTTAATGTTTATCTAAGTGATAGGCGTGTAGGTTGTGGATACGTGTTTGATAGTAGTAAAATTACTATTGAAGATGCTAAAAAAGAATACATGCAAAACAACGGACACAGAAAATTTTTAACTGATTTCCGTGTGCTTAAATGGGAGCCAGGTAGATTAGAAACACCTTGGCAAGGAGACACTGTTGCTGTAGGACTTAGTGCAGGATTTATAGAACCAATGGAAGCAAATGGTCTTAGTTTGTTAATACATCAAATTAAAACATTATCCAGAGTATTAAATAAACCAAAAGCAGACATAATATATAATAAAGCAATAGCAAAAGTGTTTGATCAAGTTGCTGATTTTATTTGGCATCATTATGCATGTACCTCAAGACAAGAAACAAGTTTTTGGCAACACTATGCTAAGTTAGATGGAAGAACTACTTTAATGAAACGTATTCAGGATAACACAAATTTAAAGACTAATTTGTATCCATCGTATGTGTATGCATATCTAGCAATATATTATGGTGTTGAATTGAAACCGTTTGGATTACATATTCCAAAGTGGATGGAAGAACCGTATGCTGATGCATATATGTGGAGCGTATAATGGATTGGAATCATCTAAAAAAAGTAAAAACAGGGTACTTTAAACACTTCTTTTATGCAATGTACTTTAACATACTAGCATTATTAGTCTTTATAACTGGCACAATACATGCTATATTTCCTTTTTTATTTGCATTTACACCTTACAAACTAGCAAAGAAGATTACTGATGGAACTGAAAAGCATTTTAAAAAACGGGACTAGTATTAAGTCAAGCGGCACAACAGGTCCGGCTAAAGAAATAATCCAAACACCAGAAAAAATAAAGAAAGCAAATCAAGTTGCTAGAGACGTACAAAGAATTTCTAGCAGTAGTAAAGTATATACTGTTTGCAAATTAGACCATGCAGGAGGGTTGTTAGCACAAACATTACCTGCTATTGCAATCGATGCAGATGTACATATTGAACAGTTTAATCCATTTCGATGGGTAAGCAATATAAAATATTTTACTCACAGTCATCTTACACCCGGTATGGCACTTGCTATTAGCAAAACAAAAGGATGGAATAATTTAGATCTTACCGATAAAATTATTGCATGTGGTAGTGATAGAGTACCTGCAGAATGTATTAATAGATATGTTGAAAAGGGTGCTACATTTATTGCTAATTGGGGTATGAGTGAAATAGGACCGATGGCAATAAACAAAACATTTACTCCGCAAGATAGTGAAGCAAAAGATCTACCTTTGTATACTATAATGGGAGACACGGCTCTTTGTGAAACAAAAATTATAAAACATGAATTATATGTAAAAGGTGATATTTGTGTTTATGATGATTGGTTTGCAACAGGTGATATAGTAAAGTATGTAGATGGAGATTTTTGGTACTATGGTAGAAAATAATTGTATATTAATTAACTTCCCGCAAGGTGCAGGTGGACATATGCTTGGACGTATGATTGCAAGTTGTGATGATGTAGCCTGGTATGATCATGAACAAAATGGTAAGTATCCTTGGGAGCCTTATAACGAACCAAATGATATAGGGTTTAGTAAAATGCATTTCAACAAAAGATTTGCAGGCGCTGTAGGTAGTGGCTCAGATAATCTACGCATACCACCAATTCTAAAGACTGCTGAAGAAAGAGGAATTGTTACTACTAGACAAGATATTCAAGATTGGAAAAAACGTCTTTCGCCGAATAACTTTGTATATACTAATCATGAATTATTAAATGATACGAAACAGTTGTTTGATCCTGCAAAGTATATTGTTGTAATACCTCAAGATATTGATTTGTTAATTGAAAGATGGATGCGTAGTAGTTATTATTACTTTATTGATCCAAAAGATAAATCATATCTTGCAAGAGACTTGTATAATGATAAAGCAAAAGAACAAGGCATTACTATGAAACAAGTGTTGCGTAATGACTTTGAATTACAACTTGGTAATTACAAAAAATATATTACTCAAGATGATATCTTGATTGAAGAAGTGCAAGATATTTTAGATTATGATTTCTTTGTAGAAGTATGTACGAAATTAAATTTAGTTGTAAACAAAAATAATTATTTAAAGTGTAAAGTACTGTTTGAAAACAGATCACATCTTTAATATTTCAAAATAAAAACGTTTTCTATCTTTTTTGTATTGCTCTAACTTACAGTTATATTCTTTTGCAAGTTTATAAGCAAACTCAAAACTCCAAGGAAAGATATCTACATATGGACCTTTGGGCCAAAGTATTCCTGGATTGACTCTAAAATACATTCTTCCACCTACGTCTAGTAACGAATGTAATTTTTTAAAGCGTGTACGTATATCATTTTCATCACCAAAGTTTAAACTACCAAACACAATCATATGGTCATATTTTTCATCTACATTAAATTCTAATATGTCTACCATGTAATCAGCGTTTTCATTAAACGGATCAATACCTGTTAAGTTTTTAATACGTGGCTTGAATTGATTATATCCACATCCAAAGTCTAGAACATTTTTTGGATCACGTTCATTTATTCTATCAACAATGCTCCAACCACTATAGGTATGGTCATCTGTATTAGGTTTCCAAATTTCTCCAAAGAAACGTTTCATATAAAACGTGTCTAGTGATTGTACAAATTGTTTAACAGTTCCAGTTAAGTCTAAGTGCTCAATATCTAGTTCATGCATAATTGCCTGTGCAAATTTTTCTCTACGTACCGGTGTAAACGGAAGATTGTCTATTACAGTATTTTCATCTAACTGTATTCCATCATATTTTGGTAGACTAAATGTAAATTTTAAATTTCGCATTACTAACGAAAAAATTCTTGTATTCATAATTTTTTTTACTTTCTTTTAAAAAAATTTCACTTTTTTTTAAAAAAGTTCCTCTTTGTTATAATTAATTATATATAAGGAAAAAACATGGCTCCAATACTGGCATTACTAGCAGGAACATTATATGGACTAATAATTGGTATTCTGCCAGGAGCAGGTGCTACCACAGGGCTGATATTTGTATTTTCATTCATTACATTATTTCCTGATCCATATCTAGCAGTTATATTTGTTATGGCAGTTGTAGCCGCAAGTACAACAGGCGACACATACACAGGTGTACTATTAGGGATACCAGGTGCGAACAGTGCCGCGGCAACAATGATAGATGGATTTCCGTTGGCACTACAAGGAAAAGCAACATATGCAATTAGTGCCGCAGTTACTACAAGTACACTGAATGGATTATTATGGGGTTCACTAACATTCTTTCTGTTACCATATTACACACAATTAATAATGGTATTTGGAGTTCCTGAACTATGGGCATTTACAATGTTAGCAATGGTATGTGTAACTTTTGTAACAAACAAGTTTTGGTTTAGAAGTATGATTGCATTATGTATTGGATTATTTGTAGGATTAATAGGAGTTGATCCTAGTACAAATGCTGATAGGTGGACAGGCGGTTGGGAATACCTAGGTGACGGTGTACAATTAATGCCTTTAGTGGCTGGCTTGTTTGCTATACCTGAATTAATTGACGGACTTAAACAACGTGTGAATACAGCAATGCCTGAAATAGCAAACGGTGTACAAACTAAACAAGGTATACTTGCTGTATGGAATAACAAGTGGGACGCTATGCGAGGCGGATTCATTGGAGCATTTATAGGATTGTTACCAGGACTAGGAGGTGCAGTTGCAGATTGGATGGCATATAGTTCAACAGTTGCAAGTCATCCTAAAGAAAAATTTGGTAACGGTAATATCAAAGGAGTGATAGGACCTGAAGGAGCCAACAATGCACAAAAGGCAACATCAATGATTCCTACAGTGTTATTCGGCATACCTGGTGCAAGTTTTGCGGCTATTGTAATAGGCTTATTTGCATACTTAGACTTTGAATTAGGCACCTTAGAACTAGCACAGGACGCTAAATTCTTTGATAGTATGTTATATGGCTTTATGCTCGCAACCGTGCTTGTAGGCGCTCTATGCTTGTTTACGACACCAATTATAGCAAGAATAGCACAAATACCCTACAAATACTACTTCCCGGTCTTGTTGGGCTTTATAGTGCTTGCTTGTGTACAATATACAGGTGGTTGGGAAGATTATTTTATGCTTGCTGTATGTAGTATAGTAGGACTACTAGCCAAGCGATACAAATTTAGCAGACCCGCTCTGCTATTTGCTTTTATTTTATCTGACAGAATAGAAGCATTAACAGTACAAATGTCAGGACTTTACACAGTTGAAAAACTGTTAGACAAACCAATATTCCTCGGCTTATGTGTTGCAATAGGTATAACATTAATATGGGGGCTAACATCAAAAAGGAAAATAGATTATGCGTAAATTAATATTAGGACTTGTGTTTGCTATGGTAACTTCTGTAGCAAATGCAGATTATACAATGATAGTACCACAGAAACCTGGCGGCGGCACAAGCGTCTGGGCAGAAATTGTTGCTAAAGAATTAGAAAAATATCTAGGTGAAGATATCAACATTAAGCACATTCCAGGTGCAAGAGATATTCCAGGATTTAATGCTTGGCACAATGAAATGCGTAATGACGATAAAGTTATTATGGTATCACATGGCGGCAATGGAGTTAGTTTCCTACAAGAAGAAGTTGACTACGATTATCGGGGATACGAAAGTATTGGACTTATGAATTTAAATATTATTGCAGGTAAACGTACTGGTGCTGATATGAGCAATCCAAGTTTTGCCGCAGGTAGCGGACAAACTCCAGAAGCGTATGCATTTACAATGTTAATCTGCGGACCATTAGCATATATGTATGAATACATCGAATGTTTTAATGAAAACGTAACATGGGTCAAAGGTATGAGCGGAAGTGAAAGACGTTTAGCATTTAAGCGTGGAGAACTTACAGGTACTAGAGAAAACCCAGCCGCATACAAAAAACATGTAGAACCTGATACAAATGCAGAAATTTGGTTTCATCATGGCATTCTACAAGCAGACGGTTCACATGCTGATGATCCAAACTATCCAGGATTTCAGTTTGAAGAATTGTATAAAGAAAAATGGGGAGCATACCCAAGTGGTGAATTTTACAATGCATACAAGTTAGTTAAAAGTTTTAGAGATGGAATGCAAAAAGCATTATGGGTTAATCAAGGCAATCCAAATGCAAAAGTATTACAAGATGCATTAACTGAAATGTCAACTAATGAATCAAGTCGTGCTATTATCGAAAAGAAGGTTGGTAAATACGAGTGGAAGATCGGTTCAGACGGTAATGCACATAGAGACACGCTTATGTCTTTTGTAACAGTAGAAGCACTAGAAGACTTAGTAACATTCAATACTGAAGCACTAGGTTTAAAAAGTGTATTTAAAGTTGAGTTAGGATTAAAATGAAAATAATTATCACACACGGTAGCGGAGGCCCTGGAACTGCTGAATGGAACGCCTCTTTGTTTTTTGAAGAAATGGGATATGATGTAGAGGTTAAAGATTATTTTGTTAACTTTGATATAAGATCTTTGCGCTGGTGTGATACTCCTGAGCATAAACAGGATAATTTTAACATTACCTATAAAGAAATGTTTGACAGTATAGAACTCCCTGAGGACGAAGATCTTGTTCATATAGGATTTAGTCTTGGGGGATTTTATGGATTATACAATGCAGAAAAATTCAAAAAGAATTATTTGTTCTATCCCGGTGTACAAGGAATTACACAGGAGTTACTAGAAAAAGATTATAGTAACACCAGTGTAATTTTTGGCAGTAAAGATAAAGGACAAGACAAGTATAATGCATTTAAAGAACAATGTAAAACCCCTCCTCTAGTACATTATAGTTTACATGACGCCCATCATGCATTTATGGTCAGTAACATAGACATGGAATTTCCTATGGCAAGATACAATACTATAGGTAAAATAATGGACGAACAAGAATTTGCTGAGTTGAAACCTAATCATAAATTTATGTCAGAACGTTATGGATATTCAAACGAAAAAACTATTTTACGTTCAAACCGTGATTATAGAAATCAATACTTACAAATAATTGGAGAAGAAATTAGTGAAGCCTTTCCTCGTATTTGAGAATGGAACTACATATACAAAAGAGCAATTTGACAAGAAAGCAAATGTATATGCAGAAGAATTAAAATCTGCAGGATACGATAGAACTTGTCGTATTGGTGTTTACAGTAATATAGAAAACATATTTAAATTGTTTGGAGCAATGAAAATTTGTAGTCCTACAATTATTGATGTCACTTTAACTAAAAAAGAATTAAGTTATTATGATGTAGATATTTGGGCACATGAATTGCCTAAACCTCGATATAATCAATGTAAGGAAGATGAAGTTGTAGGTATATGTTCAAGTGGTAGCACTGAACAACCTCGTATAGTTCCATTAACTGAGCAACAATATAATGTAAACGGACTAGATGTAAACATTCAATTGCATGGAAAAATTACACAAAATGACATTACAATAAATTGTATACCTCTTTGGGTCTGCATAGGATTTCAAACTTTTGCATTATGTTATAAAACCGGAGCAACGTATTATGTGTTAGACAATCCGTGGCAGGACTGGCCAACAATTAATCCTACATTCTTTATTGGCTCGCCTAATGTACTTAATAAACTTATGCAAACCGACGTACCATATGAAAACATGAGCGTAAGACACATACGAACAGTAGGTGCACCGATGTATAAAGATTTTAAAATAAAAGCACAACAATATTTTAATTGTATTACAACAGATAGTTATGGTATAAATGAAGTAGGTACTATTAGTATTATGCATTACCCGCAAAAATATAACAGTGTAGGACATGTATTAGAAGATATAGATTGCAAAATAGTAGAAGGTGAAATTGTAGTAAACAAATTCCCTACAGGAGATCTAGGACATATAGACGATGATGGCTTTTTGTTTATAACAGGACGAAAAAAAGAAACTATCATAAAAGGCGGCTGGAAAATTATGCCTTACGAAGTTGAAAAGGCATTATTAGACTGCGGAGCAACTGATTGTATTGTATATGGGTACGATAGTGTACATGCACTTGTAGTAGGCGAAATAGACATAAAAAAACTTAAACTAAGTATTGCAGAATATAAAGTACCTAACATAGAATACGTAAATGAAATACCTCGAAAAGGACAAGGTAAAATTAATAGAAAAGACTTGTTAGATGAACTCAATAGAAAAAACTGATTGGTACGCTGATTATATAGTACAGTGGCGTCCTACTGATATGTGTAATTACGATTGTAGTTATTGTTCACCTGATAATCATTTACCTATTGTAAAGAAAAATATACCAACAGTAGAACAGTTAATAACTGCTACTAATAATATTAGAGATAGCATTGCTAGAAATAAAAAAGTTTTAATTTATATTACTGGAGGAGAACCTTTTCTTATTCCTAATATACACTTATGGTTTAAACATATGGCAAAATGTAATTTTAATGTAGGTGTGTTCACTAATGGTAGTATGCCTATTAAAACTTATTTAAAATGTAAAGATAGTTTTAGTCACGTTAATATTAAAATAAGTTTTCATCCTGAAACTGCTGATATTGACCATATCGCAGAACTTGCAAATAGTATTATAGAAAACAACGGCAACGTTGAAATACGTGCCATGCTGGCTAACAAATTATTTGATCGTGTAGATGAATTAGAACAAAAACTAAATGGTATAACTGTTACTAGATTACCTGTGTTTCCTTTATATAATAAAAAAACAAATACTGTTAATCCTACATATGCAAGTAGTAAAAATTTAAAACAGTATTCTCAAAAGATCGATAGTGGTAATTTAGGATACTTTACACAAGATGAATTAAAAAGAATAAAAGATAGTAAGCAATCACAACCTGAGTATTTAAATGTAAATGTAGACGGTGTTACTACTAATGCAAGTACTATTGTTAGAAACAATCAAAACAAGTTTAAAGGTTGGAAGTGTGCAGTAACTAATAAAAAGATTCTAATACAAGCCAATGGCGATGTACAATATGGTGTATGTGCTAATGGAGGTATTGTTGGAAATATATTTCAACCTATAAAATTATTTACAGAACAATACAGCATTTGTCATAAAGACGAATGTCATACTATTGATGAAGTTATGATTTCTAAATTTAAAGTTAGTTAGATTATGCTATTACTGCGTTTTGAACTGCAATTGGCATCCAACCCAAAGCACCGTAAACTAGTGTAACATTATCGCCTACAGCGCCAAAAGTAATAGTTGTACCAGTTGCAAGTGTAGTTGGAGTAACTGTTGCATCACCACCGTCTACAGTCATAATAATAACTTTAATTTGTCCTGTTGCACCATCTGCTAGTGTAAATGCATCTGCACCTGTAGTTGTAATTTCTGTTACAGTTGTATCAAGATCGATTGCACCTGGACCGCTAATTGTTTGTACACCTGCTTGAATGTGTCCATCAATTTTAGCATTACCTGGATGTGAACCTTGCTTCTTAACATGTAGTTGTGCTTCTGGTCTGCTTGTTGCAATACCAAGTTGGTTATCACTATCCAGTGTAACAATGTTTGCTACAGTACCTGAACTGTTTGCAGTTAATAGTGTAATTCTACCTGGGTTAGCACCACCACCTGCATCACTTACAGTTGCATCTAAGTCTGTTGAAATTCTAATAATACCAGCAGTTTTGTATTGGTTTGTCGGACCAACATAACCTTCGCCTCTTGCGTCCAACATAGTATCGCCTTCAGTGCCACCTTGTACTGGTTGCGGAACCGCTAGTGTTCCTCTTTGTGATCTATACATCAGTCTAGGTCCGTTAGCACCTG
>Ga0115572_10003484_pt1 | contig 12391 bp, 10 predicted proteins | sample COGITO_mtgs_1206_FD_88681 | JGI IMG/M metagenome (GOLD analysis project Ga0115572, IMG submission 88681) | Pelagic marine microbial communities from North Sea - COGITO_mtgs_120607 | ecosystem: Environmental > Aquatic > Marine > Epipelagic | place: Germany:Helgoland, sampling site Kabeltonne... | reverse complement strand
GTAGAGCCCGCCGAGGCTCATCTGGCCGATCATGGCCTCTGATGCGATGCCGTAGAGCAAGAGACTCAAAGCGCTGCCGACTGTAATCTGGTTTATCAAGGTCATTTGCGCTTTGCGATTACCGACCAAAAACTGAATAGAATGGGACCCAAGAAGGGTTTGATGGATCCGATGCAGGAAAGACTGCTCGGCGCTGTAGCGGCGAATTTCTGTGCGATGATTGAACCACTCCATGAGGTGATCTAACCAAGCGTGTTCTGAATGGGCGCCGTGTTTTTCTGCAGAGATTATGGGTTGTGTGAACCATAGGCTGATGCCGACCAGGGCCGCACTGGTCACAGTCATGAGGACTGCAGATGCGGGATGGATTAACCATAAAGTGGTTAAAAGACCGAGTGCCAGTAGCAGATTGCCTAAAAAGCGAACGGCTTCAGCGCCATAAAATTGCCCGAAGGCGTGAAGGCGTTTAAGACGTTTTAAAGCCCCTTGTGTGTCGATTGCATCGATTGTGCCCGATGGCGCGGCAATCTGTTTGCCAAGCAGACTGGACAGAGCATTTCGTTCAACACGCTGACTGCAGCCTAATAAGGCGCGTTCCTGCAAATGCGTCATCAATGGCATCGCAAGCAAGGCCAGCAATAATCCGGTCACCGTTGATTGCAATAGGACGAGGTCCTGACTGACGACGACGTCGTCCAAAATGAATTTAATCATGAGTGGCACACCGGCCTGAAGGACGCCGGCCATTAGACAGAAAACAAGAGACATGATTTGATTGAGCTGAACCGTTAAGTCATGAGGGTTTGGGGCGCTGGTTTGCCCTGATATCGCCTTTGACCGGACGTCGATCAACGGCTCGCAGGTCAGAGCCACACCCGTGAAATGGTTCAGAAACGTTTGCTCGTCGATTGTTAAGCGGCCGATGGCTGGATCATCAACAATATAGCGTCCCCACCGCATCGCTCTGAGGACGACGAAGTGATTGAGTTGCCAGTGTAGAATACAGGGCAGCGAGACCTCGGGCAGCTCTGCGGGTTCTAGCTCAAGTGCCTGGATGGCAAGGCCGAGCCTTGCTGCGTTCTGGACGAGGTCCGCTGCCGACCATTCCTGATTCGCAAGGCCGTGCATGGCTTCGAATTGCACTGCGGTGGTCTGGCCACCAAAGTGATGATCAATCATGATCAGAGTGGCGAGCCCGCAGGCGGTTCGTCGGTGTTGCAGAATCGGGTGATCAAAGCGCATTGCGCATCCCCAATGCTGGCGAGACCATGGCAGCAAGACGGTCGAATAGCGTTTTTTCGGACACAACGAGCCAAGTTTGGGCCTGAGTGCCAGCAATAAAACTTAACGGTTTGCCCGTTGACGTAATGATCGGTTTGGGTAGGCGCACGGTCGCGATTAGGTCGCGCGGCCTGGATGCGTCATTCGGCGGATCGCTCACGGCGAGGGCTGAGAGGTCTCGAATCGTTCCTGAGATGCTGCCGTCCAGTGGGGTTAAGTGGGTGAGTAATTTTAAGTCTATGGCATCACCAATATTGAGTGCGGTTTGAAGCCTTTCGGGAACGCGCAGTTTTGCGAGGTAATAAGGCTTTTGGGTTGCCAGTTCAACAACGGGCATATTGGGGCCGATAAAATCCCCGGGTTCAGCAGCTCTGGCCACGATTCGCCCTGAGCTGTTAGCGGTGATGGTTCGAAGAAGGGCCCTGTCCCGCTGTTGGGCGTCTTGGTTAATGCCTTGGCGCTGGCGCTGGGCTTGAACTTCAGCCAGTTGAGCCGCGAGTTTCGCTGACTCAAGGTTGGCTCGCGCGGACGCGAGTTTAAACGACAGGCCGGCTTGCTCGGATTTAAGATTGACAATCCGAGCGGCTGAGACTCTGAGCGGCGCATTCATACGCTGCCATTCGACGGCTGAGATGTGCCGGTTTAGAAACAGTTCACGAGCCGCTGCGAGGGCGTTTTGTTGTTGTCGTAAGTGGTCTACCTCGAGGTTGATTAAGGTGCCGCGCCAATGCCGTTGTTGAATCAATAAGTTGACCTCGCCTTGGCGTTTACCGATAAGCAACGCTTGCTGTTGCTGTCTAATTTGATGCTCACGTTGCAGGGATTGAGCCTCGAAGGCCGAGATTCGTTTGCGCGCAGCGTGCTCGGGAGTTGTGACTGGTTTGATATAGGCGATGACCTTGCCAGACTCGACAAAATCGCCAATTTGGACTGCAAAGGCTTGCAGTTGGCCGCTGGTAGCGGCGGTTTGAATCAAGGTTTTGGGTTCATAAAGATGTCCGCTCAGGAGAACGCGATCGGGTAACGGTACGAATCCAACGAGCAACAACAGCACCAAGGCTAATAGGGACCCTACTATTAGGCGCATGGCTGCACTGTCGTGATTCCGTGGCAGGTCGCCAAAGGTCGCCGCTCGGTGAGAGACTTTTCGAGCCCGGTCGCGAAAAAGTAATCGATTCATTTTTGACTCGAAGAAAAACCACGGATCATAGGCATAGAGCAAAATAGTGGCGGCTGCGATTGGTATCCGGTTACGTAGGACATTGATCGCCCTTGATGTTGTTTTCGTCCGCTGCTTGCGCAAGACAAGACCGGTCGTGGTGACTGACCGAGTGCTCAGGCAAGGATGTGTTTGAGTCAGGCGCGCGAGGCGTCATATTCGGCGCATTGCAATCGATTTTGACGGGGACTAGGATGATTGAAGGGGTTGTGTTTGCCCTTGTCAAAAGATCAGGAGGTCACTTTGATGTCGCTTTCCTCAGTGGGTGCTAATGCAGCCGATTGTCTTGACGGTCGGGTTGTCGTCATTACGGGCGCGAGCCGAGGTATTGGCGAGGCCATCGCCTACCGATTTGCGCAGGCCGGCGCGAAGGTCGTTGTTTCTGCAAGAACCTTGTCTGATGGTGATCACGTATTAGCGGGTGGAATCTTGAATGTTGCCGCGACAATTGAGCGATTGGGTGGGCAAGCCTTAGCTGTTCGCGCCGATATTGGTCTTGCAGAACATCGCAAGCACCTGATCGATGAAGCGGAAAGCCGGTTTGGCGCGGTTGATATCTTGGTGAATAATGCCGCCGTAACCTACTTCGAACGCGTCCAAAATTTTCAACAAAAGCATTTCGATTTAATGTTTCGGGTTCAAGTCGACGCGCCGTTTGCGTTGGCGCAAAGGGTGTTGCCTGGGATGATCACGCGTGGCCACGGCGCCATTTTAAATGTCAGTTCTCATGCAGCGCGCCACCCTGCAATCGATGTTGGTGGTCGAGGCGGCACGGTTTACGGAATGTGTAAAGCAGCCCTAGAGCGGTTTACGACGGGCCTAGCCTCGGAAGTCTATGACCAAGGGATTGCGGTGAACGTGATCTCACCAGGTCTTGTTGCGACGCCCGGGGTGCTGCATCACAATTTGATTAACGAGGACACGCCAGCCGGTCGCGTTACACCGATTGAGCATATGGCGGAAGCCTGCTTACGGCTTGTGCAGGGTGATCCAAAAAATCTGACCGGGTTAATTACGGATGCCGATGAGGTTATGCAGCAGTTTGATTTGGTGGCTCAGACGCTGCCGCCCCTGCATGGGATTTAAACGTTTTTCGATTCCAGAGGTAACCGAGGATCGCAACCAGTACATTGGCGACGGCTGCGGCGACAAAAATACCCACCATTCCGAAAAAATGATCAAACGTCAGCGCTAGGGGAACGTAGATCCCCAACATTCTGATGAAGGACATCAGTGTCGAGCGCAGGGGATAGCCCAGTGCGTTGAAGATTGCAGACGTCATCATAATGATGCCCCAGGTGCCATAGGTGATGGGTAAAACCATCAGGTAGATTTCGGCGGTTCGGGTCACTTCCGTATTCGAATTGAACAATCCGATTAATGCCGGGGCGGCAACGGCCAAAACGACCGCGACGATGAGTCCCCAAAAAAGCGACCATTTGAAAGACAAGCCCATGGCCTTGTCCGCACGGTCGGTTTCGCCGGCGCCCCAGTTTTGTCCCACATAGGGGCCGATGCTGGCCGAGAGTGCAAAGAGCGGAATAACAAAAAGGGCTTCGATTCGGCTGGCGATTGCAAAGCCTGCAACGGCCTCTTGGCTATAATTCGCTAATAACGCAATAATTAAACCGCTCGAAATGGGGCCAATTAGGTTGGTGGCCGTTGCCGGAATACTGACGACCAGAATGCGGCGCCAGGCTTGAAGCAGGTAAGTCGTTGTAAGCGCCTTAAAATTAATTAGGGTGTACTGCACAGTGAGGATGTAGAAGGTCAAAATACAAATAATGAATCGGGCAAGCAGGTTGCCCAGGGCCGCGCCGGTCATGCCCAGTTCAGGCAATCCGAGCCAGCCGAAGATGAAGATCGGGGCGAAACCGATTTGAAGAACGCTGCCAGAAACCATGAGGGTGCCGGAAATACGCGCGTCTCCCGTCGCGCGCAATGCATTGGCGCCCACCGATGGAATGGCCATAAAAACCAGTGAGCAGTACCAAAGCTGCATGTAGCTCGTAACCAGGGGCAAGGTGTTGTTGTCTGCGCCCAAGGCAATGAACAGAGGCTCGAGGGTCGCAAGACCCAAGGCAGTGACCAGAATCATAATGCCGGCTGCGAGGATGAGTCCGCCAGTGGTTGTGCGCTGGATCAGGTCCTTGTGTCCACCCCCGACTTCCCGCGCCAAGACAGAGGACAGGCCGATCGAAACCCCCAGGGTGATCGACATCAAAGCAGCGGTCACCGGAAAGGTAAACCCGAGCGCCGCCAGCTGTTCGGAGCCTAATAAGCCGAGGTAATAGGCTTCGGCGAGACCCGCTAAGAGGCTCGAGGAGATGCCGAGGATCATGGGCATCGTCATCCGAAATAAACCAGGCCCGATGGGGCCCGCCGTGAGTCGGGCAGTGGGTTGGGTTGCGGTCAAGACATCAGACCAATGCGACGGGTGGAACCAAGCGTTGAATGCCAATTTTTGACAGATCAAAGGGTGACAACTGATAAACGTAATAGTTGAGCCAGTTCGCAAATAAAAGCGAGCCGTGACTCTTCCAGGTGACCTTGACCGACTGATCAGGATCATCGTTGACAAAGTAGTGCTCAGGAATGGAAGGCGATAATCCGGTGGCGAGATCCCGTAAATATTCGTTCTTGAGGGAGTCCGGTTCGTATTCGGAGTGTCCGGTCACGAACAGGTGCTTGCCGGTTTCATGGGCGAACAGGTAAGCGCCAGCGCGCTCTGATTGCGCAATGATATGAAGTTCGGGCTGCGCCTGGATATCGGCAACCGGTACTTCAGCATAGCGGGAGTGAGGCGCCTCAAAGTAATCGTCAAAGCCGCGAGCAATCGGTGATTGTGGCCGAATGACTTCGTGGGGGTACACCCCGGTGAGTTTTTGCGGCAGTAACCGTTTATCAACCCCATAAAAATGAAACATGGCGGCTTGTACCGCCCAGCATAAAAACATGGTTGAGGTTACGTTGGTTTCGGTCCAGTCGAGAATTGCCTGAAGTTTTGGCCAAAAGATGACGTCTTCAAATGCCATCTGCCCCAGCGGCGCACCCGTTATGATCATGCCGTCATATTTGTTGTGTTTAATGGCCTCGAAGGATTGATAAAACGACACCATATGATCGGTTGGCGTGTTCTTACTGGCTCGGTCGTCAATGCGAAGTAATTCGATTTGAACCTGTAGCGGGGAGTTTGAGAGCATGCGCAGCAAATGGATTTCGGTTTCAATTTTGAGCGGCATCAAATTAAGAATCAATATTCGCAGGGCACGAATATCTTGAACCTCAGCCTGGGTTGACTCGATGCAGGCGATGTTTTCCTGCAGCAGGATGGCCGATGCGGGTAGCGCATCCGGTATCTTAATTGGCATAGTGTACTCGCATAAAAAAACCCACACAGCATGTCGCTAAAGCAGGTTTTACGCTTTAGCGGTATTTTTTAAGCGCCCGCAAGCTGATTTCAAATCGGCGCTGCGGGAATTATAAACAAACCCGTGTGTGGTGTATAGCAAGCGCAAACAGTGCGCATCCCAGGGGCTTGCCGATCTTGCCGACGCGCAATCAGGGTCCAATCATAGGGGCTGAATTTCTTTGGGAGAACGGGGTTGTCCAAGGGGCCGCCGTGACGGCCTAGATTGCCCGCGGCTGCTGCGCGTCTCTAAGGCCAGCTAGGCTGACCATAATGACTTTGCAGTCGTCGCATGCCGGTGAGCCAGCGATCGTAGTCGGCGGTTTTGCGTCGAATGTAGGTCGCGACTTCCGGATGAGGCAGCACCAAAAAGGACTCCGCAGCCAAGGTTTCAATCACGGCATCACACAAGGTTTCGGGCTCCATCATGCCGTCAACGGAGGCAACACCATCCTCATGTCCGGCTGTCATGGCGGTTCTAACCGCTTGTGGACAGAGCGCGGAAACGTTTAAACCTTGATCGCCATAAGTGATCGCAAGCCATTCGGCATAGGCAACCGCCGCATGCTTAGTGACCGCGTAGGGGGCGGAACCAATTTGGCTGAGGAGTCCCGCAGCGGATGCGGTGTGCAATAAATAGCCTTCTCCTCGCGAGAGCATGGCAGGCAATGCGGCGCGGGTAGCCCAGACGTGCGCCATGACATTGATGTTCCAAATGGCCTGCCAGTCGCTTGTCTCAACCTCTGGTCCACCAGAGACGGATATCCCAGCATTGTTGCAAAGCAGATCAATCTGGCCGAGTTCTGTTTCGGCAAAACCAATGAAATCAAGAACCGCCTGTTCTTCACCAAGGTTGGCAGCTCGAGCAATAGCGCCAGTCTCCTCAGCGACGGCGGCCAAACCCTCGGCATTGACATCTGTAATGACGATGTTGCCTGCGCCCTCTGCCTTGAAACGACGCGTCATAGCGCGACCGATGCCGCTGGCAGCGCCGGTAATAACAATGTTTTTTCCAGCAAGGTTCATAACAATGTCCTTTAGATTAAGGTTTAGAAAAAGCGTTAACCAACCTCGCAGATGGCCTCGCCGATAATGTCAAAAATGCGCTTGATTTCGGCTTCCGAAATAATGAGTGGCGGTGATAAGACTAACGAGTCGCCAATCGGACGAACCCAGGCGCCTTTTTCATAGCAACGTTTTGCAACCGCTGCACCGCGTTGCATGGGCGCGCCATCGAGCGGCGCGAGTTCGATCGCGCCGAGTAAAGCAAAGCACCGAACGTCGATCACATTTGGGAGGTCACTAAGGCCGAGTGCGGCGTCTTGCCAGGGGTCTTGGAGCGCCTTCGGGCGCTCAAAAAGCCCCTCTTGCTCATAGATATCAAGGGTTGCCATGCCAGCGGCACAGGCAACAGGGTGGCCTGAGTAGGTATAACCATGGCTCAACTCGACGCCGGGTACGTCGGTATCCATAAAACGCTCGAAAATAGCATCGGAAACAAAGACGCCGCCCATCGGAATGGTCGCATTGGTGATGCCTTTTGCGGTGGTCATGATATCCGGCACGACACCAAAGCGCTCGGCCGCGGTGCAGGCGCCGGTGCGTCCGAAGCCGGTAATGACCTCATCAAAAATCAATAAAATGCCATGCTCATCACATAAATCACGGAGGCGTTGCAGATAACCCACCGGCGGCAGGTGAACCCCGCCCGCGCCGCCAATCGGCTCGACAATCACGGCGGCTATGGCGTCGGCACCATGCAATTCGACCAAACGCTGCAAGTCCATTGCCAGTTCCTCTCCCTCTGGCGGCAGGCCTCTTGCAAACCGATTGCCCGCCAGACCATGGGTTTGACGCATGTGATCTGTGCCTGGCAGCAACAGACCGAACGGATTTCGGTTTTTGACGAGGCCCCCAACAGAGAGTCCCCCAAAACCCATGCCGTGATAGCCCTTTTCTCGACCGATTAAACGTTGACGGCCGGCTTCACCATTGCGTCGATGATAAGCCAGTGCAATCTTTAAGGCGGTGTCCACGGATTCTGATCCGGAATTGGTGAAGAAGACATGATTGAGCGGATCAGGCACATGTTTAACCAGGCGGCTGGCATATTGAAATGCAAGCGGATGACCAGAGTTAAAGCTGTGCGCAAAATCTAGACTTTCCAGCTGATGCGCAATGGCCGCGTTGATGTGCGCTCTGTGGTGACCGGCATTCACACACCAAAGACCCGCGCTGCCGTCGAGCGTCTCATGACCTTGGCTGTCGGTGTAATACATGCCTTTCGCGGACACGATAAAACGAGGGTCTTCTTTGAATTGCCTTTGCCCCGAAAACGGCATCCAGAAAGCATCGAGGTTATCGGGTACCAGGTTGTGATGTTTCGTGCTCATGATCGACTAACCTCGCATTAAACGTAGTGTAAGAGTTCTAACGGATGTTCGATGAGGACATCTGCTCCGGCAGCAGTGAGGGTTTCACGGCTCCGGAAACCCCATGACACACCAACGGCAAAAAGACTGCAAGCCCGAGCCGTGGCGAGATCGACCGGTGTGTCGCCGACCATCATAAGCTCATCGGGACGCAAACCGAGGGTCTTAATGACCGCTGCGCCGCAAGCCGGATCGGGTTTATGGGGATAAGCGCCGGTATAACCCAGCACGCAGTCAAAGCTGTGTTGCGGAAAGCATTCGATGAGACACGCGTTGGCGGCATCTTGATCCTTGTTGGTCAGCACTGCCGTTGGAATGCTACGGGCTCGCAGGGCTGCGAGTAATTCTGGGATGCCATCATAAATGGCGATTTCACGGCGCCAGACCGTATCGTAGAGCCGGCGCTCGAGCGTGACCAGTGCGCTGATAATCTCAGCTTCTCGCGCAGCCTTTGGTAGCGCGCGTTCAGCGCATTTAAAGACGCCATCCCCGATGAAGTCTTTGTAGTCTTGAATCGCGTGAGTGGGGTAGCCGGTTTCTGTAAGCGCTTGATTAAAGGCGGTGCCAATGCAGGATAGGGTATCCAGTAACGTACCATCCAAGTCAAAAATAATACCTTGAAAGGGGCCGGTTTGGTCTTGCTTGGGTTTGATCATAAATCACTTACGGTGTCGGTTGGTTGAAGGGGACGCCGGCAGGCGTCTTATGATCCCTGCTGGGTGTTGGTCTCGAGCTGGTCCATAAAAAAGTCGCTGATCAGCGTAATGGGTTCGATCATGAAGTGGGCATCGATTGGTGCATTAATTGACCCAATGGGCTCGTTCTGACCCGGTGGGGTTGCCTCGGTTAACGCATAGTACCCAAGCTGCTCGTGTCTGAGTTGCAGGCTCTTTATCTGAATTTCGCGCGCAATTTGCGTAACGATCAGCTGTTTCGCGCGCGCGCCACTTTGGATGAGCCGATGGCAAAGGGTTTCTTGAGCGGTTTGTAAAATTTCAAGCTCGCAAAGTCGTTGGTTTTCCCGCCCCATTGGGTCCTCGCAGGAAAGCGTTCGCAGTGTTTTAAGCAGCGCACGATTGCGCCAGACAGCGGCAATGGGTTGATGATCGCGGTGCAGTTTTAACAGCATTTCGCCCGCATCTAAACTCAGCACAAGGCTGGTTTTTAGGTCGGTAGTGGTGGGGGGCAAATTTGCTTGCAAGCCAGGCCAGGGCCTTAAGATCTCAATCTGCGAAGTACCCTCGGCTTGATTCTGAATGAGCAGTACCCAGTCGGCCTGCTCGAGGGCCTTTAGTCGTCTCATAGGACTGTGTGGTAAGTCCAGGCAGACTAGGTCCCAAGACGCTTGTCCAGTTGCGATGGCTTGCAAATGCGCGCTGTGCTGCGATGGGGTTGCCGTCATTAATAAAAGCGGGCCAACCAATTCTGTTGTAACCGGGTCCGGCATGGGGCAACCGTGTTCCGCGCACAAAGACCAGAAATGAACCAGTGCTTTGTCCGACCAGTTGCGGCCACCATGCTCAAAAGGGTATCCCGGAACGCGCAAGTGATGCTCGGTCAACGCGAGCTCCCATGACGCCGCGCGACGTTCATCGCCCAGGTCAGTGAGCGCAAGCCAATGCGTTTCGACAAAATCGTTCGCAAAGGCCGCAGCGCTGGCTTCAGTGATCTCCAAGTAATCGGTCCTTAGCGGCGTTTAAGCGCGCGGCCATATCGTTCGAGCCACCTCGATCCGGATGGTGAATCTGCATGAGCCGACGGTGGGCTTTAATGATCTCATCGTGCGTTGGATTGGCGCCGAGTTCTAACAGGGTTATGGCAGCAGCGCGATTCATGTCGCCTGAAGGATCTTGCGCTGCATGCGCGCCTGATGCGTGATCTGCATGGTAGCGTTCAAAGTAAGTGTTCAGTAACTCGCTGGAGTCGATATCTGAGGCAACTTCAGCTTGCAGGGCTAAAAGCGCGTCCCGTGACAGCTGGGAAAGCAGCTGTCCTTGGAAGGCACCTTTTTTAATGGTGCCATCGAGTTCACCGGAGTCATGGTCAAGCGTCATAGTAAAGAACGCACTCTCGATTTGACTCTTGCCGCCGGATTTAGGGCCTTTCTGGACGCTGGCAAGGCCCAGCGCGGCCTGGATGGTTTTCCAAAGGTTGACTGCCTGAAATAAACGCATCATTACCGGCAGCGCCCGAACGAACATGGCGAGCACAACCCCAAGGCTTGCGGTCACGGGATGTAATCGACCGGTCAAGCCCAGGCCAATGAGCACCACCACCGCAAGCGCTGCGGCATACAGCGCAAAAAATTGGGCAACGCTTAATTTGCGCTTACCCAGAAGGGTCCTTAATAAGAAAAAAATCGCGACGGCGGCAACTGCTGCTAAAAGTAGACGACCCATTATGTTTTTGGTAACTGCTGGGTCAATTGCTTTAACCCCGGTTGCTGATGGGCAAGGCTGCCGAGGGCGGCGCTGCCACCGGTTGCATAAGCGGCAGCGCCGGCGAGGAGTCGTTTTAATTGATTCGGACTGGCTAGATCGAAGGGCGCATAAGCGCCGCCAGACAGTTTCGTCATAGCGCGAAACGTTCGTTCAACCGCCACGTCACGACCCTCGTGAAAAATGAACAGCGGTATTTTTTTAAGACCCAGTAGACCTGCCTGATTGCACAGATCATCGACAGACTCCTCGATGGCGTCGCCGACAAATAATATTGCTTTGAGAGTGTCGGTACGTGAGACCTTCAGAGCATGCTTCAGCAGTCGGCCGATTTGGGTGTGGCCACCTTTGCATCGTACTTTGCTCATTAGGTTGTGCAGTTCGGTCGCAGAATGACAAAAACGCGATGCCTTAAGCTCTCGAAAGCCGCTGTAGAAACACAACTGTACCGCTAGGCGTTGGTTGCTTTGCACCGCTGCGAACATTTCGTGCTGAATTTGACTGGCCTGATCCCAGGTTGGTTCTCGGGATGCTGTGGCATCCATGCCAAAAATGATCCTGCTTTCGATCGGTGTTCCCGGCAGTTTTGCAGGTGATTTTGCTTGGGCGATAAAGGTTGCAACCGCTTGGGAGGGTTGTGCCGGCTGGTTTTGACTCGTGGGATTCTTGCTCATCTAAGGGTAAGGATATAGGCTTTATTCTTCTCTGCAAGTATTTGCCTGCAGACATTAGCCAAGGGTTAGAAAATGTCGTCAAGAACTCGACTTGTGCTTGCAATTGCCAGCAGTGCGTTGTTCGACTTAAGGCAAAGTGACGCCGTTTTTCGGCGGGAAGGACTGCAGGCGTATCGCGCCTACCAGGTCGCGCAAGAAAAACAGGTTTTAGAACCCGGCGCTGCCTTTTCACTAGTGAGCAAGCTACTGGCGCTGGGTGCGGAGGGCCTCGTTGAGGTAGAAGTGATTTTATTGTCTCGAAATTCAGCGGACACCGGGTTGCGGGTTTTTAACTCAATTCAGGCTCATGGGCTGGATATTCGGCGGGCGGCCTTCACAGGCGGGGCGGCGCCCTATCGATATATGCGACCCTTTGGGTGTCATTTGTTTCTTTCGGCCAATCCAATTGACGTGGTTGATGCTTTGGATAATGGCTTTGCGGCGGCGTCGGTGTTACCGGGCTCGGTTCGGCATCAAGAAGGACCTCGGATCCGGTTCGCCTTTGACGGTGATGCGGTTTTATTTTCCGATGTTGCGGAACGGGTGTACCAACGCGATGGCCTTGACGCGTTTACAGCCCAAGAACAAGCTTCTGCGGATGAACCCTTGCCAAGAGGGCCCTTCGCTGCATTTCTAACGCAGCTGCACAAAGTCCAATCGGTGTATTCAGAAGATACCTGCCCGATCGAAACAGCCTTGGTGACGGCCCGGTCTGCGCCCGCCCATGAGCGGGTGATTAAAACGCTTCGCAGTTGGGGTATTCGTCTGGATGAATCCTTGTTTTTAGGTGGTCTGGACAAAACCGAGTTTTTAGCGGCGTATGGCGCGGATATTTTCTTCGATGATCAAGCGGAGCATTGTCATCTTGCCAGTCGGGTCGTCGTGTCAGGTCATGTGCC
>Ga0115572_10003482_pt1 | contig 12392 bp, 10 predicted proteins | sample COGITO_mtgs_1206_FD_88681 | JGI IMG/M metagenome (GOLD analysis project Ga0115572, IMG submission 88681) | Pelagic marine microbial communities from North Sea - COGITO_mtgs_120607 | ecosystem: Environmental > Aquatic > Marine > Epipelagic | place: Germany:Helgoland, sampling site Kabeltonne... | reverse complement strand
GCAAGTCGACATTCAGAGATGATTAAGATGAACTTATTCGCAATGTTAATGACGATGGTTGTGTATACCAAGTTGAAGAGAACGGTGGGTTGAAGAGGCCACTTTCGATACGTAGTACTACCGATGACTACCCTATAACGTGTGGACTATGTAATGAAAGACCTCGTATCTCCTTTTTCAAAAGAGCGATGACTACTTGTAAACAAGAGTTTTACCTCAAACTAAACCCTGCTGAACCTTAGCGGCTTGTCGCGCAGGTAATACAGCTTCCCCCGCCGCACTTTCCGCCGCTCCAGCACTTCAAACTCTTTAATCGTCGGCGAGTACAGCGGAAACGTTCGTTCCACCGGCGCGTTCGCGAGCACCGTCCGCAGCGTGAACGTGCTCCCGATCCCCCGATTCCTTCGCGCGATGCAGATCCCGGTGAAGTAGTTCGCCCTTCGTCTGTTTTCGAGCACTTCGATTTTGACCTTGACGACGTCGCCGGGTCGAAACGGAACGACTGGTGACTTGGCCGCGATCTCCGTCATCTTCTCGTGCTCCAGCGTCTGCATGATGAACGCGCACCTCTTGTGGTAGTTCTTGCGCTTCTTCAACTGCGATGTCGGGGTGAACGCGGGCATGCCTCCGCCGGCTTTGCCCCATTGGTCGGGGTTGTTTTGTTTGCCGGCTTCCCACGGGGTGATTGGGGGGGCTATTCCGCGGGGGCGGGGATTGATCTTGCCGGTGTAGTTATCCGGGTAGGTCGGCATCGTCTTCTTGTCCCTGGACTTTTGATTTGAGATGGTGGTGTGGAATGATGAGCGTTGTGTGACAGTGGACGACGCCGCGAATCCGAATCTTCCCGTGGTCGTCGTCGTCCTCTTTCCCATCATCTCTTTCCCGACGACGGCGAGGTTGCTCAACGATTTCTCCAACGCGCCGATCGCGGACGCCTTCCCTACGGACGATGCGCTCGAGGACGACGTGCTCATCATCGTCGCGGAGCTCATCGCGCGGCGGATCGCGTCCGACGCGAACAGCCGCGTGTGTCTCAGGTGAGACATGATGTCACGTGTTCAGGAGGTGTGATGACGGCCGTTCCACACTAGGGTTGGCTAAAAGGCAAACTCACTCGAGTCCTTCACGGCCAAACAGTGTAAACCAAAAAAAAACAAAAGGTTGCACCGGCCGGGAATCGAACCCGGGTCTGTACCGTGGCAGGGTACTATTCTACCACTAGACCACCGGTGCGAGCGAATGTTTGATAGCTGGACGCATCTATCACAGTCGATTTACCGTTTGACAGATTTCTGGAAACATCTACCGCTGAAATCATCATCGAGACGCCACTGTAAACAAAACATAACGTCACTCTAATTGCCCATATGATAATTAAAAATAAACTTACCAAAATCTGGCTTTCCAAGCCTCACAACCTCGGGAGCGCCTTCACCACCCAGCGCCCATCAGCGATCCGACGCCGCTGTGTCGCTTCGCTCCGACTCTCGCGGCGCCGGATCGCTGCTTCGCGAGACGTAGGTACGCGCAAGACATCCTGAGTTGATACCGGTTCACGGTTGGAGAAAAAATAACTGCCAGTTCCCAAAAGTTGTGTCAACCTAACCCTATCGAGTCAGTCACACATCAGGTTTTCGCTCGTCGCCACAACACGACACGCATAGGCCATCCAAACATCCACGATGGCTTCCATGTCTGCTGCGAGATCGATCATCCAGGCGCCCGTTCAGCGACCTTCATCCAGGGCGCGTCGCTCGAACTTCAAGTCTCAGGCACGCGCTCAGGCATCATCCGATGGGAATGCGCATCCCTCGTCCCTCAAGGCGACGAACATGGCACCCAAGACCTCCAAGGCCACCGCCCTCAAGGCCACCGCGTCAACAAATCGCATGGAGATCACCCAGCCCAACCCCACCGGCATCGACTGGGAATCTCTTGACCAGACCTTCCAGGACCAGACCGTCATCGAGATCATGGACAAAGCCTTGGAGCTCTTCGGCGACGGACTCGCCATCGCCTTCTCCGGCGCCGAGGACGTCGCGCTCATCCAGTACGCCAAGCTCACCGGCCGCCCGTTCCGCGTCTTCTCCCTCGACACCGGCCGCCTGAACCCCGAGACGTACCAGCTCTTCGACGACGTCGAGAAGCACTTCGACGTCAAGATCGAGTTCACCTTCCCCGACGAAGACGCCGTGACCAAGCTCGTCAACGACAAAGGCATGTTCTCATTCTACGAAGACGGCCACAAAGAATGCTGCGGCGTTCGCAAAGTTCAGCCACTGCGACGAAAACTCGGTACCCTCAACGCGTGGGTCACCGGCCAGCGCAAGGACCAGAGCCCCGGCACGAGGATGGCGGTCCCGGCGGTCCAGGTGGATCCAGTCTTCGAGGGCGCGTCGGGCGGAGCCGGATCGCTGATCAAGTTCAACCCGCTGACCAACGCGACTTCGCAAGAAGTGTGGGACTTCCTCCGCGTCATGGGCACGCCGGTGAACAAGCTGCACGAGATGGGGTACGTCTCCATCGGGTGCGCGCCGTGCACGCGCGCGGTGTTACCCGGCCAGCAAGAGCGCGAGGGCCGGTGGTGGTGGGAGGACTCCGCCATGAAAGAGTGCGGCCTCCACTCGGGAAACCTCACCGACGAACAACGCGCGACGCAGGACGCGCGCGAGGCGACCGAGGAAGACATCTTCGAAGCGGTGCACGGCGTGGACCACGGCGCGATCGACGCCCTGCGAACGGAAGGTGTTCACTCCAAGACGACCCTCGCGGTGCTCTACGCGCCGTGGTGCCCGTTTTGCCAAGCCATGGTGGGCGGGTACGAGGAAGCCGCGGGTGGGTTCAAGTCCAAGGGCGTGGACGTCATCAAGTTCCGCGCGGACAACGACGAGAAGGAGTGGAGCAAGGACAACTTGGAGCTCACGTCGTTCCCGACCGTGCTGCTGTTCCCGAAAGGAAGGGAAGGGTTCGTGAAACTCGGATCGGAGCGAAGGGACCCGGAGTCGCTGAACATCTTCGTCGAATCCATCGTCGGCAAGCTCTGATGTGGGAAACGCGAACGCGTGTCTAGCTAGTTACCCGGGATAAGTACGGGCGATTTGTTATTTTAACGACAGCAATATAACGTGTACGGTACGGGAGGTGTTCGTTCGTCCTCGGCCTCTCCTTCTTCCCCTGTGTGGCGCGTGTGAAGAGAGCAAGTTGTTTGGTTTTTTCTTCTCTGCTAGTTTTACAACGGCGCTAATGAACGAGTGTGCTAGTGTGAAGGTGATCACGTGCGCAGGGGCGGGGACACGAGGGTCACCGCGTCGCCACGCACGAACAGGAACCTCACCGCGCGCTTGGTCGTCTGTCACGGAGTACGGAGAGAGGGCCGTCGAGGTCAGACGAGGTCGGCGGATCAATCGGGAGAGAAAACCGGAAGAAAACCTAGTGGCTGTTGAGACGACGATGGGACGATGGGCGTCCGTCGAGGGTTCCATCGTCGGCCGGGTTAGGGTTTGTGATGACGCACCTTGATGATCTCCTCGTAGGTCTCGTCGTCGATCTCCACCGTCGTGATCGTCTCCTCCACGTCCCCGAGGATCATGTTGAGGTGCTGGTCGTACGCGTGGAGCTTGCCCCGGATCTCCCGCTCGCCCCGCAGTTTGACGTACACCCGCTCGTCCAGGGACAGGCGGATGAGATCGAGCGGCTCCTTGACCGTGGTATCCTCCTCAGCCATCTTCGCGATTGAACGGTGTCGAAGGGGTTCCCTGTGTCCTTCGTGCGACGCGGAGACCGGAGGCTCGCGCGTGGTGTTGTGGGCTCAAAAACTGGGTAAGCATCACTGTCAAGAGGCGACCGGCTCCGCCTGTTTGCTCGCTCGATTCACGCCCGAATTGGATTGTCACGTCACAAGCCGAGGGCACGGCGTCATGTCCGCGTCTACGCATCCCCCCGGCGGCGCGCCCGAGGGCATCGCGTCCACGACGACGCCCCAAACCTCCGCGTCCGAACCGGGCCACAGGCGCGCCCCCAGCGCGCCGTCCATCCCCACCTCGTACGACGACATGGACGAAGAGGAGCGGAATCCGCCCAACCCCGGCCCGGGCACGTACTCCCTCGCCGGGGACATGAACCACCAGGCGGGGACCGGCAGCATCGGCGTGAAAGGGTACGGGCCGCTCGTCAGCGGCGCTGAGAGGCTCCAGCGGGACGTAGGGGGCGCCGGTCCGGGGCCCGGGGCGTACGGAGAAGACGTCGATAGGACGTTCACGTCGTCCCGCGTGGATTTCTCAGCCCCAGAGCATCCATCCGCGCCGTTCGCCAAGGCTACGCACAGGGTCGAGTTCAAAGAAGACGACGACGCGACCCCGGGGCCGGCACACTACGCCACGGGCGCCAAACCCCTGGGCTCGGGGATACCCGGGAAAGGCATCTGGACCAGCGACGGGCAGCCCAGGTTGGGCAAATCGGGAAAAACCAGCTCGTCACCGGGGCCGCACCACTACGAATCCGCGCCCAAAAGGCTCGGGTCCGGCAAACCCGGCGTGGGTCACACCGCGGCGTTCAGGGCACAGTCGGTGGAGGCGACGGAGGCGACGGCGCGGCGGTACGGCGTCGTCGCGCACGGCGTCGCGGTCCCGAAGACGGCGCCGAAGGTGATCTCATCGCTGCGAGACGCAAAAAACTCGCAGTCGTCGTCGTCCCCGCGGAAACCGGTGCTCAAACCCAGCGAGTACAGGAGCCTTAAGTGGACCCCGCTGGACCCGCCGCGTGTGCCGGTGAAACCGAAAGCGACGTTGGGTTCGCCGTGGAAGGCGCCGCCGCCGCGTGATCCGGGTTTCGGCGTGGAGGTATCGCCGTGTGCGCTGGTCCGACGCGGTCCGGATCATCTCGGGGAGAACATGAAGACGTTCACGAAGGGGTATTACCTGAAGGAGTACAGGATCGTGGACAACGTCATGGCGAAGGAGTTGGCGGACCTGACGATGATGGTCGAGGAGGACGACTGGTTCGACTAGACTTTGACTAGAGACGACTGACTTGTGTACGAAGTTGATTGATTAGCTAAAAATATTTCCATCTACCTTTGGTCGTCATCGCGCGGGGGAGAGGTCGCCCTCCTCGGCGGGTTCGCCCTTCTTCCCGGGACCCATCTCCCGGAGCTTCCGCAAACTTCCCGAGTTCTCCACGAACCACGCGCTCGTGTCCTCGGACGGCAGACCTTCTTGCAGATCGTACACAGCTGTGTTTGAATCCGCGGGGGGTGAGACGGCGTCGCCGGCTTCGTCTCTCCACGGCCACCACGGCGACAGCCGCACCGTCGCGCCGACGATGAGCAGCGTCGGCGACTTCAACCCGCACGTCACCACGCTCTCGGGAAGGTCCGCGATCGTGCTGAACACGCGGCGTTCGCGCACGGTGGTTCCCCGCTCCACCGCCACGGCGGGGGTGTCCATCGGGAAGCCCGAGTCGACCAGTTTTTGCGCCAGTCGCGGCAACGTCCCGAGGCCCATGTAGACGACCAACGTCGTGTCGAGGTCGGCGCTGGTGACCGCGAAGTCCACCGCATCGCCGACGCCGTTACCTTTCCCGTCACTCGCCTCCGCCGCGGCGCCCTCGCGCAGGTGCCCGGTGAGCAAGCGCACGGACGTGGCGACGCCTCGGTGCGTGAGCGGGATGCCGAGCTCGCTTCCCACGCCCGCGGCGGCGGTGATCCCGGGTACGATGCGGACCTCGTGTCCGTTCGCGGCGAGCGCCTCCATCTCCTCCCCGCCGCGCCCGAACACAAGCGGGTCGCCGCCCTTGAGCCGGACGATCGTCGCGCCGTTGGCGGCGAACGCGAGCATCATCGCCTCGATCTCGTCTTGCGTTCGCGTGTGGTACCCGCTCTGTTTGCCGACGTACAACATTGTGGAGTCTTTGGACACCAGGTTGAGGATCTGCGGGGAGACGAGTCGGTCGTAGAGGACGACGTCGGCGGTCTGCATGAGGTGGTAGGCTTTGAGGGTGAGCAGGCCGGGGTCGCCGGGTCCCGTGCCGATGAGGTAGACCTTGCCGGTGTTCGGTGCGGCGGATGGGGAGGATGGGGAGGATGACGTTGACGGATCGTCGTGCTCGAGAGCCGAGCGGGCGGCGTCGGCGGCGGCGTTGGCGCGGGTCTTGGCGAGGTAGACGTCGAGGAGGGTGTCGAGCTCGGGCGGGCCCGCGGCGGACTCGGAGTAGTAGTGGCTGTTCTTGTCCTGGTCGGGGACGCGCTCGCGGTCGTTCGCGGCGGCGCGAAGGGGGCCCGACCGGCGGGTGCCGCCACGACCCGTGGTGCGCATCGCCGTGATTGTCGCGGGCGCGGTCCTGGAAGACGCGCCGAGGGATGAACACGCGCGCCGGTCGAACGACGGCGCCGCGCGCATCGTCGCGAGGGACTGCGCCATCGCGATCGGTGAGTTCAGACTATGACAACGCGTCGATGCGCGCGTCGAAGTGGCGCGGCGAGGTCCGATTGCCGCCCCGAAAAAGCGAACGTCGTCAAAACGCGAAAAATCTACGGCCGTGTCGTCAAAAATCGGCCTCTTGGGCGTTGAACCGCAAACGACGAGTCATTTTCGCACGTTACCCTGAATAATTCACTTTATGGGTCCCTCTCTCGGCGAGATCACGAATGGCAGTCGGCACGGAGGAGCTCTTACTTGTATTATGGCGAGCGCGGCGGCGCGAGCGGCGGCTTCACGCGTGGCCCCATCGCCATCCAGTGTGAACAGACCTCGATGCGACGCGCATCGACACGCCACCACCGCGCCTCCGAACGCGACCCGGATGGCGTGGGAGTCCGCTGACCCTCTCGCGCGGTACCGCACCTTCGAGGAGATCGCGATGGATCTCCCGCATCCGATGAGCGACCACGTCCCGATGGACATGTTCGCCTGCCGGTGCGACTGCGGCGGCACCGAGGTCCGGCTGGTGTTGCCGGAGTCCGAGGACCTCGTCGTGGACGTCTACAGCGCGCTGCGCAAGCCCGACGACGACCCGCACTGGGCGGACCTCTGGCACGGATCAGTCGCGCTCGCGGCCGCCATCTTCGCAGACCCGGAATCCGTCCGAGGTAAACGCGTCGTGGACCTGGGATGCGGGCTCGGTCTCGGGGGGATCGCGGCGGCGATGTGCGGCGCGAAGGAGGTGGTCATGACGGACAGGGAAGAGCGCGCGCTGTGGTGCTCGCTCGCGGGCAGCGTCGCCAACGGATTGCAGAACGTGCGCCAGATGCCGGAGGAGGACAACCAGCCAGACGGCGTGGCGCTGCCGCCGTTGCCGCTCGACTTCCCGTCGTCCTCGATCGTCCCGCACGAGTCTCAGTGCGTCGTGACCGCGCGAAAGGTCGACTGGTTCGAGCCGGAGAAGGCGCCCACGGGCTTTGACGTGGTGCTGGCGTGCGATGTCCTGTACACGCCCGCCGCGGTGGACGCCATCGCCACATTGGTGCTTAAACTGTTTGAAGACAGGGAGGAGGGGCGCGCCGAGGGCGGCGTGTTCATGCTCGCGGACCCACCGGGGAGGTTCCCGGAGAACCACGCGCGGTTCATGTCGCTCATGGAGGATCCCGGTAAGATTCCGGGGTGGGGCGGGGACACCGGGAAGGGCCGCGGGGTGGTGAGCGTGAAGGAACGGATTAGCGAGTGCGTCAACCTCGAGGGAGTGACGATGGCGGTGAAGCTCAGCACGTACGACATAGTGGAAGCATGATGATAGCGAATAGCAGACACTCATCATGCGCTGATATACGTCCTTCCTTGAGCTCGCGCTTCGGTTCGGTATTACATTCATTACAAACAATTCATCGTCGGGGCGGTGAAAAACACTTTTACGCATTGAAACCCAACCCGCTTTTGAAACCATGCCGGTCGCCGCTCACGCCGCCTGAGCGAGTCCGGGCTGCGTCCAGACCGATGCGGGCGTGACAGCTGCCTTCTTGGGCGAGAGGTCCGCCGCGGAGTGGATGTGAAAGTGGTGGAACTTCTCGTGCGACGCGTAGCCCGTGACGACGGACATCATGCACGAAGCTCCCGCGACGGAGACTAAAATCGTCGTCGTCGGATCGTTCAGGTTGACGGGGTAATCGCTCGGGACCATGTCCGCGATCTTCTTCTCCACGTCCATCTTACGCAGGTGCATCGCGGCGCTGTGCTCCTCGTAGTGCACGCGGAACGACGGAAGTTTTTTGTTCAAGTCGTCCCCGGGTTTGACCCTCGGGAAGTGCGAGTCGATGATCTTCGCGGCGAGGCGGTCGAGGTCAGCCTCGGGCGCGACGCGCTCGACGGGGATGAGCCTCTGGACGTGCGACGTCTTGGTCCAGCCCGCGGCGCCGACCTTATCGGCCTCCTCGATGAGGTCTGGGTGTGTAGTTAGGGGACGACGGCGGTCAGCGAAGGAAAATCGATGACACCGCCTGCTGGATGAGTCTCGGGAATAAATATCGTGGGGCATGCGCGGTGTTGGGGCGTACCTTCGGCGATCATGCGGACGTTGACGGTGTTGTTGTCGGGCCTGAGCGCGACGAAGACGCTTCCGGGGCAGCCCGGGATGAGGAGGGGTTCCGCGAAGTCGTACGGAACCTCGGTCTCCCCGGGCTTGACCATGCTCGCTGGCACGCCGAGGTCGTCGTATGCTAGCTTGAAGAAGAGGTCGTTGCACAGGTTGGCGATCTCCCTTCCGGCCGCCGCGACGTCCTCGCGCTTCTTGGAGGTGACCAGGAAGCCCTTGAGCCACGATGGGAGCGGCGGGGGCGCGGTGTCGTGGCCGTCGAGCTGCGTGGGCAAGCCGTTGTTGAGGGTGTAGCTCATGTTTGTTACTTTTTGGGGATGGAGCGGATCGCTGGGAAATGAATGAATTCGCCTCGGTTCGGGGCGGATGCGGGATGTGCGCCGGTGCGTTGAAGCCGGGTGCGAGTTGGGAATGCGTGGGCGGTTAGGGCGCCGCGAATGCGTGTGGTCGGCGGTCGGATGGATGTCCGGACGCCGTCGATAATGTCCCGTCCCGGCGACGACGTTTCCGAGAAAAGAGTATGAGTCAGCTGCCACGTGGACCCCGATTTTGCGAATCGAAGCGTCGTCCGAGAAAAAGCCACGACCGGGGTTGCCTAGCTAGGGCCACAGCTGACCCGCGCGCGTATGTCCAAAGGCGCGATACTCGACGGCCCGTTCGACGCCAGCTCCGATTCGGACGACGGGCCGATGTCCACGGCGGAGACCGCGTTCCACGAGCGGAAAGAGGCGGTGATGGTGCGCCTCGGGGCGATGAACTCGTGCCTGGTGCGCGGCGTCGACGGGGGTAAAAACCGGCCGTACACCGAAGAAGACCTGGCTTGTATCCGGCTCATCATGGCCACCCCCGCGCGCGACGTGGTGCTCAGAGACGCGTTTTGTTTCGCGAGCGGCAAAGACTCCGAGGAGGATTCCGACTCCGACTCCGAGGGCGGCGGCGGCGGCTTCAACTTCTTCAGCACGTCCGACGGCAACGACGTTGTTTTCGGTATCTCGGACCGCGTTAAGAAAGCCACGGCCGCCAAACTCGCAAAGACGGCGAAGTTCGACAGCCTCGTCATGCTCACCTTCGCGCTGCTCGAAAATGACACGTGGGCGAGGGACAACGAGGCTTGGGAAGACGGCGACGAGATGCAGTCCGCGTGCAAGAAGCTCGCGGCTGCGTGGAAGAAGCTGCTCGGCGGGAACACCGACGAGGACCTCGGTATCGACGCAGAGTTCACCAAACCCGGCGTGCTGGCGATGCTGGAGGACTTCGAGACGATGCTGGCGGAGCAAGGCGAGGAGACCGGGGTGAAGTACCCGTTCAAGTGGAGGCCGTGAGGGTCCGGGGGGTGAGGGTTGGTGAGCGAGAAGTCGTGAGAGGCGGCGTTCACGAGCGTGCTGAAGAAATTCTCGCCTTCTTTTTTGCCTTCGAACCGATACAACCGGGAGACACGTTTGAAGTTGCTTGCCTTCAAACGTGTGGCCTTACTTCGAGCTCATCGCCCAATGTTGTATCGGTTCGAACGCATGATACTCCAGCACGCGCGTGACGACGACGCTAATCACGACGCACTTTACGAAGACACACGGAACGACGCGAGACGCGGCGTAAACGAGAGCGCTGGCAACAACTTTATGTGCCTTCGAACCGATACAACCGGGAGACACGTTTGAAGTTGCTTGCCTTCAAACGTGGACACATCATCGTTGACCAGTACCCGACGTTGTATCGGTTCGAACGCATACGCAGCCAGCACGCTCGTCACGACGCCGCGCCGCGCGACACTCTACCCTAGGAACGACACAGATTTCTTTTTACGATGTTTTTACGATGCGTTGAATTCCACGATTCACCTACACAGCCTCTACTCGACCATCGCATCGAGCCGCGCCCTGTACTCCTGCAGCGACAGCGTCTTCACCGGCGCCGGCCTGGTGTCCGCCCCGAGCAACCCGCCGCCCCCGATCATCGCGCGCCTCAGCACCGGAATCAGACCCTTCCGGAGCCCCTTCGTCGCCATCGGGTCCTCGCCACCCGCGAGCGCGGGATGCACGCTCACGTCCACGTCGTGCGCCTTGATCATCACGCGGCTCTTCGCCTCCGCCGCGATGCTGTAAGAGTTGAGCCCAGCCTTCGGGGTCTTCGGCGCGGACATACCCGCTTTCCCGCCCGAAGTCTTAACCGCCGCGGGTGTCACCGCGGGCTTATCGTCCGCCTTGGCGTCGTCATCCTTGCCCCCTTTTCCGATGGCGTAGTACGTCGCCGCCTTGGTGGGACGGCGGCTGAACGGGTCGTTCGCGCTCTGGTCCGCGGCGCCGCTCTTGGCGCGCGCCACCTGCTCGGACGCGATGCGCGAGAGGTTCGCGTCGTTGACGGCGTTGTTCTTTTTGTTAATCGCCGCCATCATCGCGTTGGTTCCACCCTTGTCCAGCCGCACCTTGAGCTTCTCCATGACCTGGCCCATCTGGTCCTCGAGGTTGGCGACCGCCTCGGCGTCCCCTTCCATCTTCGCGCGCTCGATGAGCCGGCGAACGTTCTCCTTCTGCGACGCGAGATTTTGCGCCAAGCCGCTTCGCTTCTCCTGCCGTTTACTGAGCATCTTCTGGATGTCCTCGGAGGTGTACCGGTAGTCACCCGCGGCTTTGATGTTAGCCTCGGCGGCGGTGATATCCCTGAGCTGCGGGAACCTAACGCCGTCCTTCTCGAGCTGGTGTCTCCACGAGCCGAACTCCGCCTCGGTGACGTCCGAGTTTGAAACCTCGGCAATCATAAACGCTCGCTCGTCGACGCCGTACCGCAGCAACAGCCACTTGTTCGTCCACTTACCGCTACCCCTGTGCGGGTACTCGTACTCCTTCAGGTTGTACGCCTTGTGCGTACCCTCGGCGACGCCGACGATCTCGCCCAGCGCGTACTTGTTCTCGCCGGTGTGTCGGTTAACTCCGACGCTGATGCGAACGTAGCACCCGGGCGCGCACGCGTCGACGAAGGGCTCGGTGATCCACTTCGCCAGCGTGTCCCGCGTGAGGACGACGGACCTGATCTGGATCTCGGACGCGGGAACCCGGTCGCCGCCGCCCTCTTCGTCGTCGTCGTCCGAGTAATCATCTTCGGAATCCGCGGCTGCTCGTCTCGATCGCGCGGATCGTTTCTCCTTTGTTGGTAGGATGCCGGTGAGTTCCTCCTCGTCCTCGAGTGAGACGTCGTCGTCGTCGTCGTACTCGTCGTCGTCGTCGTCGTCGTCGTCGTCGTCGCGGTCCGCGCGTCTGCGGCTGGACGCGTCCTTCTTCTTCTTGGCGATGTCCGCGAGCGCCTGCGCCTTTGACGATTTCCCCTTGGCATCTTCGGCTCGCTCGGCGCGGGATGACTTGCGCGCGTCGGAGGGCTTGAACTTCTTCTTGCCGCCAGCCTCGCGCTCCTTCTTCTCGCGCGCCATCTGGATGATGGCCTTGCGGTCCTGGATCTTGGCGCGCGCGTCGCGGCGGTCCGCCAAGATCTCCTCGCGCTCGAGCTCGGTCATGCCCGCGAGCCGGGTCCGGTCGTCGTCGTCGCCCATGAGGTCGACGTCGTAGCCGTCGCCGAAGGGATCGTTCGGGTCCTCGCCGTCGTCATCGTCCTGTCGGTGTGCGGGTGGGGTAGGTCGGAGGTGCGTGCGGTCAGGGGGGTGCGGTCGGTCGCGGGGGCGGGGTTCGATCAGACGCGCGCGTCGCTCGGCGCGATCTTTTCAGGATTTAGGGTATAATCCGGCGGCCAACGCGGGACGCGGCGGGCACGGGACGTACCTCGCTGTCTACGGAGGCGGCGGCGCGCTTCCTGCCGCGGGTGATCTCCGCATCGTCGTCGCTGGACCAGTCCTCCTCGTCCATTGTCGCTCGATTGAAGGTGCG
>Ga0115572_10003475_pt1 | contig 12404 bp, 11 predicted proteins | sample COGITO_mtgs_1206_FD_88681 | JGI IMG/M metagenome (GOLD analysis project Ga0115572, IMG submission 88681) | Pelagic marine microbial communities from North Sea - COGITO_mtgs_120607 | ecosystem: Environmental > Aquatic > Marine > Epipelagic | place: Germany:Helgoland, sampling site Kabeltonne... | reverse complement strand
CAAATCGCAAGTAAGCGCTTCGCTATCTCGGTTGGGTGTCAAATCTATTTATGGCTTATTAATTCATCAGTCTAAACAGTTACTTGGCCCATATGGGGCCGCCTTATATGATGAATTGCGTCTATTAAAAGAAAATGGCAAAGTACAAAAAATAGGCGTTTCAATTTATTCACCCATAGAGTTACAGGTTCTCTTGGATAAATACCAGTTTGATCTGGTGCAAGCACCTTTTAACTTGATAGATCAACAACTTTATAACACAGGTTGGCTAAAGCGATTGAAGGATAATGGTGTCGAGGTGCATGCACGGTCCATTTTTTTGCAAGGCTTATTATTGATGAAGCAAACCGATATACCTGACAAATTTCTACAATGGGGTGGACTGTGGCAGAAATGGTATAACTGGCTTAAAGAGTATGATGGTTCTGCTGCACAGGCTTGTCTATCTCTACCTCTATCCTTCTCTGAGATAGATAAGGTTGTTGTAGGCGTAGATAGTTTGAACCAACTATCACAAATAGTAAGTGCCGTAATCAAGAAGCAAACTATAGAACTTCCTGATTTGCAGTGCCAAGACGAAAATTTAATAAACCCAGTAAATTGGCCAGCTTTATGAAAATTATAGCAATCGTTCAAGCTCGTATGGGTTCCACTCGGTTACCTAACAAGGTGATGAAACCAATTGGTGGTATACCCATGATTGAGCTTTTGCTTAGCCGTTTAGCCAACTCTAAGGAAATAGACCAAATCGTAGTAGCTACTTCAATAGATGAACGCAATCTGCCTTTAGTCGCTCATATCACTAATCTAGGGTATTGCTGTGAACAGGGAAGTGAGAGTGATGTTTTGGATCGCTATATACAGACGGCTAAAAAGCATGCAGCAGATGTTGTGGTGCGTATTACTGGTGATTGCCCGCTAGTAGACCCTAATTTAGTTGATGAAGTCATCAATGATTTCAAGTCTGCTAATTTGGATTATTTTAGTAACACCAATCCACCTACCTATCCCGATGGTCTAGATGTTGAAGTGTTCACTTTAAAAGCACTCAAGCAAGCAGGTGTTGAAGCAAGTACTTCGTTTGATAGGGAGCATGTTACCCCTTATTTACGTATACCAGGTAATTTCAAAACTGCTGGATTGCAATATACTGAAGATTTGTCTGCTCTACGTTGGACGGTGGACGAAGATGTCGATTTTGCAGTGATTGAGAAAGTATTCCAATATTTTCATCCTCGCACATGTTTTACTTGGAAAGAGGTTCTTAAACTTCAATCTGAGCAGCCTTCATTATTTAAAATAAATCAACATATAATAAGGAGTTCTGGAGAAAAAATGGGTACAGGACAAAAACTATGGAATCGAGCAAAAAAAATTATACCTGGTGGAAATATGCTTTTATCCAAAAGGCCTGAGATGTTTTTACCAGACCAGTGGCCAGCCTATTTCAGTAAAGCAAAAGGCTGTAAGGTGTGGGACCTAGATGGTCATGAGTTTATAGATATGTCTATCATGGGCATTGGGACCAATATACTAGGTTATGGCCATCCAATTGTTGACGAAGTCGTACAACAGGTTTTGGTTAGCGGCAATATGTCAACATTTAATTGCCCTGAAGAAGTCTACCTAGCAGAAAAGTTGGTCGAACTCCATCCATGGGCACATATGGTAAAATTTGCAAGATCGGGTGGAGAAGCCAATGCGGTCGCAATTCGTATAGGTCGTGCGGCTTCAGGGAAGGATAAAATTGCACTTTGTGGCTATCACGGTTGGCATGACTGGTACCTTTCAGTTAATTTAAGTGGAGAAAATAGTCTTGAAGATCACTTGCTGCCAGGGTTACAACCAAATGGCGTACCAAAAAGTCTTCTTGATACTGTGTTTCCCTTTACCTATAACAACTACACTCAGCTTGAAAATCTGATAAATAATCATGACATTGGCGTTATTAAAATGGAAGTTTCTAGAAATATCGAGCCAAAAGATAATTTTATACAAAGGGTTCGAAAGTTGGCTACTGATAGAGGGATCGTGCTCATTTTTGATGAATGCACATCAGGTTTTCGTGAAACGTTTGGCGGGTTGCATAAAAAATTTAATGTTGAGCCTGATATGGCTATGTTTGGGAAAGCATTAGGAAATGGCTACGGGATTACTGCCACGATAGGTAAGCGTGAAATTATGGAGGCAGCTCAGAGTACTTTTATCAGTAGTACATTCTGGACGGAACGGATAGGTCCAACTGCTGCGTTGGCCACTCTTAAAGTTATGGAGCAAATCAAGTCGTGGGAAACCATAACTAAAACGGGGTTAGACATTCGAAAAGGATGGCAAAAATTGGCTGATAAGTATGATTTAAAGATTAAACACTGGGCGATACCAGCATTGACTGGATTTACTTTTCAAAGTAAGCATGCATTAATATATAAAACGCTTATTACTCAAGAGATGTTAGGTAAAGGTTACTTAGCAGGAAATAGTGTCTATGCTTGCATCGACCACACACCAGAAGTTGTGGAGGGTTTCTTCCAGGCACTTGATCCTATCATGGAGCTGATTAAGGAATGCGAAGAAGGCCGTGATATTATGAGTTTACTTAAAGGGCCAGTTGCCCATGATGGATTTAAGAGGTTAAATTAGTGAATACTATATTGGTTACTGGCGCGACTGGGTTGCTAGGTATGAGTTTAATACCTTACCTTAAGAGTTGTAATTATAATGTCATAACTCACGCGCGCTCTTCACAGGCTGATTTTATATTTGACCTTTCTGACGGTGTTCAAACTTATAAAATGCTTGAACAAATTCAGCCTAGCATGATTATTAACCTAGCTAGCTTGACCAGTGTTGAGGAATGTGAAGAAAATATAAATATAGCCTTTTTAACAAATACACGTACTGTTGAGAGTTTAACCCATTGGATCCTTGAGAGGGGGGTAAATTGTCACCTTGTACAAATTTCTACTGATCATGTCTATGATGGAGATGGAGTCAACCCAAATACAGAAGATAAAGTTATCATAAATAATAACTATGCTTTTTCAAAGTATGCAGCTGAATTAGTAGCAACTCAGGTATCCAGCACCATTCTTCGTACCAATTTTATTGGTCGTAGCAAATTAAAACATCGTGAAAGCCTAACTGATTGGGTTTACAGATCGATGACCAATGGTATTCAGGTAAATATTTTAAATGATGTTTATTTTAGTCCACTTTCAATTCAAATACTTTGTGAAATGATAGGGCTCGTGCTACAAAAAAAACCAATAGGTATTTTCAATCTTGGTTCACACAATGGAATGAGTAAGGCAAATTTTGATATTGTTTTTGCTGAAGCTCTAAAGTTACCAACGAAAACAATGAAACGGATAGAGTTAAGCGAGGCGACATTTTTTAAAGCTAAACGTCCAAAAGATATGCTGATGGATAGTTCAAAATTTGAAAACACTTTAAATGTTAAATTACCAAAGTTAATTGATATAATTGCAGAGGTAAGTAAGGAATATGATGAATTCTCCCACCTCAATACTTGAAATTAATAATAAAAAAATTGGTTGTAATTATCCGACCTATTTCATTGCGGACATAGCTGCTAACCATGATGGTGATCTACAGCGTGCTATAGATTTAATATATCTAGCGGCTGAAGCTGGGGCTAATGCTGCTAAATTCCAGCATTTTCAGGCCAAAACTATAGTGAGCGATAAAGGCTTTAGAGATATGGGTGGCAAGCAGTCACATCAGTCAAAATGGAAAAAATCTGTTAGCGAAGTATACGCTGACGCTAGCGTGAGCTTAAATTGGACTGAGGAACTCAAAAACACCTGTAAAGATGCAGGTATTCCATTTTTTACAACACCATATTCATTGGAGGTAATTGATGAGTTAGACTCGCATGTACCCGCCTACAAAATTGGGTCTGGTGATATAACTTGGCGAGATATGGTTGAAAAAGTTGCGATGCAAAATAAGCCATACTTTTTGGCTTGTGGAGCTTCGACTATGGATGAAACTATGAGAGCTGTGTCATGGGCATTAGAGATAAATCCAAAATTTGGATTGATGCAGTGCAACACAAACTATACAGCTGAATTAGAGAATTTTAACTACATAAATTTAAATGTATTGAAGACTTTGAGAGAGATGTATCCAAGTATGGTTTTGGGATTGAGCGATCATACTCCTCAGCACGCAACTGTTCTTGGGGCGGTTGCCTTAGGTGCCTCGATGATTGAGAAACATTTTACTGATGATGTATCTAGAGAAGGCCCGGATCATAAGTTTTCCATGGATCCTATAACGTGGAGAGACATGGTTGACCGCACAAGAGAGTTAGAATTATCCATGGGTTATGGAATAAAGAAAGTGGAAGACAATGAGATCGAGACTGTAGTTGTGCAACGTAGAGCGCTCAGAGCAATAGCTGATTTTAAGGCAGGTCACGAAATAAAAGTAGGTGACTTTGTGCCACTAAGGCCATGTCCCTTGGATGCTATTTCTCCTGAGCATTCAAGGTCAATTATCGGTGTTACCTTAAGAAAAAACGTAGCCGAAGGTGGCTATCTTCGAGAGCGAGATCTTGATTAAATTGAGGCTAAAAATGGATGTCTCAATAATAATTACTACTTATAACTATTCAGCTTTTATTGAAAGGTGCATTAACTCTTGTCTTGATCAAAAAAATACAATATTGAAGCATGAAATTATTGTGATTGATGATGGAAGTACTGACAATACATCAACTATTTTAAAGTCGTATTCCTCTGATTCAGTTCGTGTATTTAAAATTGAAAATTCAGGTATTGAAAAAGCAAGTAATTTTGGATTTTCAAAAGCAAATGGTGATTATGTCGTTAGAGTTGATGCTGACGATCTATTATTGCCAAGCTATTTAGCCGCAATGGAGAATGTTATTTCTGATAAGTATGGATTTTTCTATTCGAATTATCAGGTAATTGATGGCAATGACAAGATATTAAAAAATATTCGTCTACCTAAGTTTGACCCTAAAGAGATACTGTCCAGAGGGGATTTTCTTGCAACAGGTACTCTAATCAGATCGGATATATTAAATCAGTTTGGCCTCTACAAATGTGAAATAATCAATAGTGGTCTCGAAAATTATGAACTTATTATTAAACTGTTAGGTAACGGAGTTTCTGGCTTCCATATACCCGAGGAGCTTTTTGGTTACCGGCGACACTCAAAGAACATTTCTGAGGTGAAAAGAGACGCAATTGTTAGAAATGGCCACCTGCTGTTCGGAAACAATAACTTAGGCCCTTTTGTAACGAATGAATTTCACCCATATGATTTAAAGGTTAACTAGTTATGAAAAGAATTTTATTAATAGCGGCACATCCTGATGATGAGTTATTGGGTTGTGGAGGCACTATTTCAAAGCTTTTATCTAAGGGTTGTTCATTCAAAGTTATATTTATTGGCGAAGGTTCCTCTTGTAGGTTCGATGATCCCAGTTGTGAAGATGCTAAGTCAGCGATCGTTAGAAGAAATCAATGTGCAATAGTTGCTCTTAATTCACTCGGGGTATCTGATTATGAATTTAATAATCTCCCATGCGGTAGGCTTGACCAAACTCCAATTATTGAAATAAATAAGATAATTGAACGTGCGATTAGGTCATTTACTCCTGATACGGTGTTTACACACTACCACGGTGACTCAAATAATGATCATAAAATTGTTTACAGATCAACCATAATGGCGACTAGGCCTTGTGGTGAACACGTTGTTAAAAGAGTTATGTGTTACGAAGTATTATCCTCTAGTGAATGGTCTTTCAGCGATCCATTCGGACCAAATTATTTTATTTCACTGGAAGAGCATGAACTTGAAGCAAAATGGCAAGCATTGTCTCATTATGGAGAAGAAATGAGGGACTACCCTTTCCCAAGGTCATGGAAGGGTGTCAAGGCTCTTGCTATGAATCGTGGAACTCAGTGTGGTAATATTTATGCTGAAGCTTTTCATCTTGTTAGGGAGATACATTCTTGAAGATTGCATGTGTAGGTTATAGATCTTGGGCGATTGATATTTATCGAAATATTAAAGGTGAGTTTCCGGAGCATGAGTTTCTTTTACAGTTATCTGAATCTGATTTTTGTGAGTTTTCTATTGCCGTATTTAAACCTGATCTAGTTTTATTTTATGGTTGGAGCAAGATTATACCTAATAATCTAGTTACTAAATACAATTGTCTGATGTTGCATCCTTCTCCTCTGCCAAAATATAGAGGAGGAAGCCCCCTCCAAAATCAAATTATAAGAGGTGAAACCAAGTCAGCGGTGACTATATTTTTGATTGATGAGGGTATAGATACGGGGCCCATAGCAAAACAAAAAGAACTTGATTTGAGTGGTACTTTAAATGATATATTTGAGCGTATAACCGTTATTGGTTCCCAGCTTACTCTCGAGATTGTTCGTGAAGGGCTGAGTGTGCGTGAGCAAGATCAAGAACAGGCAACCCATTTTAATCGTAGGAAGCCTAACGAGAGTGAAGTAACTATTGATGAATTAACCAACCAATCATCTCTATATTTATACAACAAAATAAGAATGTTACAGGATCCCTATCCCAACCCTTTTATTAAAACTATTGATGGAAAGAAAATTGTTATAAAGGGTGCAGTGATTGAACACTGAAATCACAATAATTTAACGGAGAAGATAATTTGAAAATTGCGGCTACTATTGAGGCGAGAATGACATCTAGTCGTCTTCCTGGAAAGCCTATGATGGAAGTCTGTGGCCGTCCAATTCTAGGTCATCTAGTTGAAAGATTAAAGGTGGTTGAGTCAATTGATGTCATAGTGCTTGCTACTACTACAAATCATACTGATGAAATTATGGCAGCTTATGCCTCTAGCATTGGTATAGAGGTTTTTCGAGGTGACGAGAATGATGTAATGGGCAGGGTAATCAATGCTGGGAAGTCAGTCAATGCCGATGTGATTGTGGAAATTACAGGTGATTGTCCAATCATAGATCCTCAAATTGTTGAACAAGCTATTCGACTTTATCGAGGAAACACCTATGATTATGTGGGTAACCAGCATGTTCGAAGCTATCCTGATGGTATGGATGTGCAGGTTTTTGCTCTAGAAACTCTTATAAAGTCAGAGTTAATGACTAGCAAGCCCTTAGATCGTGAACATGTTACCCTGCATATAAGGAATAATCCTCAACTATTTTCACACCTAAATCTAGTGGCCCCACCAGAGCAACATTGGCCAGATCTTGGTCTTACGCTCGATGAGCAAAGTGACTTTGATTTACTCAAAGTAATAATTGAAAATTTTCATGACAAAAATCCCTTATTCTCTTGTTTGGATGTCGTGAGGTTTCTTAGAACTAACCAACATTTATTGGATATCAATAGTGAAGTTGTCCGTAAGGGAAATACATAAAACAGAAACCGTAGGTATTGTCTGCCATGACGCGGGTGGTGCTGAAGTTGTAAGCGAGTGGCTCTTGCAATCAGGCTTACCTTTTCGTACGTGCCTAGCGGGACCTGCAGTTGATATATTTCAAGGTAAATTTGAGCAATACAACAATACAAATCTCGAGATATTGTTAAGTGAATGCGATTGGATATTATGTGGTTCAAGCTGGCAAAGTGATCTCGAAAAAATAGCGGTAAAGCGTTCTCTTGAACTGGGACTTTTTGTGGTGGTATTTCTGGATCATTGGATAAATTATGAGGATCGCTTTATAACGGACAATTTATTAACTTTGCCGAGTGAAATTTGGGTTGCTGATGGGTATGCGCTCAAGTTGGCAGCTCAACTTTTTACAGTTACGCCTATTAGACTAATTGATAATCCATATTTGCAGAAAATTAGGATGGATTTAGACGCTTTTCAACATGATGATATTATTATTGACATCGATATTTTATATGTTTGTGAGCCCATTCGAGAGCATGCAAAGATCAAATATGGCGATGAAAATTTTCTTGGTTATACCGAAGAGTCAGCGCTGAAGTTTTTTTTTAAGAACGTCAACTTATTGTCATCTCAATCAACTAATATTTTGATAAGGCCTCACCCCTCTGATCCAGTTAACAAATACGACTGGGTTAGTCGTTATAGTTCAGCAAGATTAGGATTAAAATTTGGGGGTGATCAACCGTTAATTTCAGAAATTTTACGCTCAAAAATTGTTGTAGGTTGTGAATCTATGGCTATGGTTGTTGCTCTTGTTGCTGGGAAAAAAGTATATAGCTCAATTCCAAGTGAAGGACGGGATTGTGTCTTGCCTCATGAAGGGATAATGCGTATGGCATCTATGTTGGATGGAAATGCTTAAAAATATACAGAAAGAAAAATGTTTAGTTGTTGGGCTTGGTAATATTGGGATGAACTTCGATTTCGTCCTGGATAACACAGATTTTGTATTAACTCATTGCGCAGCAATTAAACAGCATGACGATTTCATCCTCTCAGGTGGTGTGGATCCAAGCAGTGCATGTCGATCTGATTTTCAGAAGAAATATATGTCTCCTGCATTTTCCAATATAGATGATGCGTTAAATTCTTTTAATCCTACGGTCGGAGTGATATGTAATCCTACGGACGACCATTATTCAGTTTTATTGAGACTGCTAGAAAGCCCAGATTTAAAAGTAATCCTTTGTGAAAAGCCTCTGTCCTATGATTTTAACGAGGCTCAAGAAATGGTTAAAATATGCGCTAAAAAAGGTGTAGGCCTTTATGTAAATTACATGAGGCGAGCAGATCCTAACGTTATTGAAATTAAGAGAAGAATTGATTGTGGAGAGATATTAGGTCCAATCAAGATCAGTGCATGGTATTCTAAAGGGATACTAAATAATGGATCTCATTTGATAGATTTGGTTTCTTATTGGCTCGGAGAATATATAAGCCATAATGTTTTAGGCTATAAAGGGGCTTGGAATGGAATTGATCCTGAACCAGACGTGTTTATTCAGTTCCAAAGAGGTAATGTGGTACTTATGTCGGCTTGGGAGGAGTTTTATACTCATTTAACTGTTGAAGTAATAAGCCCGTCTGGCAGATTATATTATTCTAACGGAGGGGAGAACATTGCATTTACCCAAGTTAAAAAAGATAGCTTATTTGACGGTTATAAGGTTTTGATTGGTGAACCAGAAGTTTTTGAAAATTATTTTTTGAGATACCAATTTCACGTTTATGAACAACTGTCAGCGGCTTTAAAGAAACAGGAAAGCTATTTATGTGATGGGTTTGATGCTTTAAGGACCCTAGGCATTTTAGAAAAAATTTGTGGAGAGTTGTAATTGGAGAATAATAAATTAGCACTACTAGGTGGTCATAAAGCAGTTACTGAGGATTTTCCTATTTATAATGCAATGGGAGAGGAGGAGGTAGAAGCTGTTGCTGCCGTTATAAGGAGTGGAGAACTCTCAGGATTCCTTGCAGGATGGGGAGATAAGTTTGAAGGTGGTAAGAATGTACAGCTCTTTGAAGAGGAGTGGGCCACCTATTTTGGAGTAAAACATGCAATTACGGTCAACTCTTGGACATCGGGGTTGGTTGCAATGGTTGGAGCTATAGGGATTGGGCCAGGCGATGAGGTAATAGTCCCTCCATGGACTATGTGTGCTACCGCAACTGCGGTCCTTATGTGGGGTGGGATACCAGTGTTCGCGGATATTGAACTTGATTTATTTTGTATCGATCCACAATCTGTGATAAAAAATATCACTTCTAAGACCAAGGCGATACTTGCCGTTGACATATTTGGGCAGTCATCAGATATCTATGAGCTTAAAAAAATAGCTGATTCTCATGGTTTATTTTTACTATCAGATACTGCTCAAGCGCCAGGAGCTAAAATTCAGGGTGAATTAACGGGAACATTGAGTGACATAGGCGGTTTTAGTTTAAATTATCACAAACATATTCATACTGGCGAAGGTGGAGTTCTTGTAACAAACGATGACACTTTGGCTCTTAAATTAAAATTAATAAGAAACCATGGTGAAGCTGGAGTTGCATCTTCAGGCCTAGAGGATATTACTAATATTGTAGGAGGTAACTATAGGCTAGGTGAAATGGAGGCAGCGATTGGTCGGATTCAGCTGAAGAAACTCGAATCTGAGCTAAAGCTGCGTGCAAAAATTGTTAATATACTTTTTGACGGTTTGATTAGTCTCCGAGGGCTACAGTTGCCGAAGATACGTCACAATTGTACACATGTGTTTTATACGTTCCCTATTCTACTGGATATTGAAATTCTTGGTATTGACAGACAAAAAATTGTAAATGCACTTACAGCTGAGGGGGTAAAAGGAATTGAGGGTGGCTATGCTATTATCCATACGCTCCCAATATTTCAAAAAAAGATAGCTATGGGAAATAAGGGCTTTCCTTGGAGTTACTCTAAAAGCCGTTCTGATATTGATTATAACAAAGGGATATGCCCTGTAGCAGAGCAATATCATGAAGAACTATTTCTTAATCTAGAACTTGCCGAGCTTTCTCTGGACTTAAGAGAAATTAACATGATCGTTGAAGCCTTTAGAAAAGTTTGGGCTAATTTAAATACGTTAAAAGCAAAGTAATATTTATACTTACTCAATAAAATGCAACAATTTATGATCAAACTATTGTAGCTAGCAACTGTGAGAGTTAGTCTTAAATAAATAAAATATAAAATCCACTGGAGTAAAACATGTCTAATCAAGAAAACCTCTTCGTTCCTGTTGTTATTGAAGATTATTACCCTAAAGTCACTGGCAGATTGCTTAATCGAATCCTTAAAATAGCACCTAAAAAAATAGTTTTATTTGGTTTTAGCGAAAATATGAAATGGCTGTTAAGACTACTCCAAGAAAATTCAATCACTCCCATCCTGACCGACTGGCGAGACGCGTATAGAAGCTATGATTGTGGCGGTTACCAGATGGTTTCTGTGGAGGAGCTAAGTGATAGCGAAGACACCTTACTTGTCGTGTGTATAGAGGAAATAAATGATTTAAAGGATGGTATTAACTTCCTGTTTAATCTAGGAAAACCTAAGATTAAAATAATCTATGATCGGGCTGATGACAACATACCTTTCCGTCAGGAGCGGCCATATAAAGAAATTTCCAATAGAGCGCGAAGTCGAGCTATATCGATGATCTCAGATGAACAGTTATTCGATCTGATTCAGTATATAGATAAAACTAGTGATGTCTTGGGTGATGTTGTCGAATACGGCTCATTATATGGTGGGTCGGGAGCAGTTATAGCCGAAGCAGTTAAATACTTTGGTGAAAAACCGGTATGGCTCTTTGATACCTTCAGCGGCATTCCCGATTCAAGGTATGGTTTGGACTATCATTGGAATGGTTCTTTTTCAGATAATTCATTTTCTGCAGTTCGAGATGCTTTTTCTGATATGAGCAACGTTAAGGTCATAAAAGGCAATATTTGTGAGACTTATAACAAGGTGAGTAACCCTATTAGTTTTGGATATCTAGCTAGTGACACTATAGAATCTGGTGAAATACTCATGAACTTCATGTGGCCTAAATTGAGTCCGGGTGGGATTATATGCGTCTGTGACTATGGGTCATTTCCTAATGCTATTCCCCTGACGGTGTATATCGATGAATTTATAAAGCAGATAGCCGATGAAGCATTTGTTTTTCGTTTACCGCGGTGCGGTATATTTATCATGAAAAATCGAGTCTAGCTTAAATAAGGTTCTGCAAGCTATGCTTGGTTTAGATAGGTGTCTTGGTATTGTCATTATGATTAAGTCCTACACCACAAATTTTTGTGGGAATGAGAGTATATGTTATGAATAGTAGTAAATTAAGAAAGCTGACTATGGATGAGCTCCCAGATTGGTCCTCGTGGCCTGCCCGGATGTTATCAATAGAGCCTTTTGATATCATGCATAAGACTCCTGAAGCTATTATTCGTGAATTTGGTGTTGATAAATGGGGGGCATTATTAAAGTTTTTCTCTGGAAAAGATAAGTTTGCGCTCGCTGATGTTGAAACGATGGAGCAAGATCCTAGTGAATTAATTCCGTGTTTCCAGCGTGAGCTCGGGTTTTATTTGGCTATGGTGAAGCAAGCCAGTAGCCAACAAATAGATCTTTATAGGGATACTCTAAGCCCGCATGCCGGGGCAGCCAGTTGTCTAGTGGAGCTTGGGGCTGGGTATGGCTCAAAAATACTGGCACTTTCCGAGAAAGCGCCGTTCGATAAGTTACCGTTATATGCCGCTGAATATACTCAGTCAGGTTGCGATTTAATTGAACTAATAGCTCAGAAGACTAACAAGCAAGTGCAAGTTGGACAGTGTGATTTTGACAAGCTATATGTGAATGGGCTTGAAATACCGGAAGACTCGATCATTTTTACTTCGTACTCTGTCCATT
>Ga0115572_10003474_pt1 | contig 12405 bp, 9 predicted proteins | sample COGITO_mtgs_1206_FD_88681 | JGI IMG/M metagenome (GOLD analysis project Ga0115572, IMG submission 88681) | Pelagic marine microbial communities from North Sea - COGITO_mtgs_120607 | ecosystem: Environmental > Aquatic > Marine > Epipelagic | place: Germany:Helgoland, sampling site Kabeltonne... | reverse complement strand
GTGTGGTACTTGTTTCAAAAAAGACACGCGCAGTTACTCACTCCCTGGGACGCTTGACAGCGGGTAAGCGCACGCCGAGCTCCTCGTGCAGCAGCACGTGCGCCACGGGGTCAACGCGCTCGTGATCGGCATCGATGACCTCGTAGCCGTCCTCGGCCGTGAGCCGCACCAGGTGCCGGCGCGTGCCCACGTCCAGCCCGGCGGTGAGCTTGAGCAGGCGCGCGTACACCGCGAGCTGCAGGCTGTACTTCCAGTAGGAGTCGTCGGGTAGCGCCGCGCACGGGCCGGTGCCGTTGCGCGAGAACCGGTTGCTTGTGTGCGCCGTGGCCGAGAAGGGCTTGGCGCGCTTCCAATCGACGAGCACGAGCTCGCCGTCCGCGGTCCGGAAGAGCGCGTCGATCATGCCGGCGATCACAGGCACGCCCTCGTCGTCGACGCCGTACAGCGGCAGCTCGGTGCGGTACGGCGCGAGGTGCCGCTCGGCCGCCCACTCGGCGCGCCACGCCTCGAAGGCGCGCCGCTCGGCGCGCACGGGGTCGTCGACCACGCGCTCGACGTGCTCGCCGTTGAGCAGGTCCTCCACGATCTTGTGCAGCCGCGTGCCGAGCGTGCGCGCCTCGAGGCCCTTGGCGTCCCAGCCGGACTTGATGGCCGCCTTGGCCTGCGCCTCCGAGGCGCTCTTGGCGATGACGGCGTGGTACGGCGAGCTCGCGTTCACGCGCCACTTGGTAAAGTTGGTGTTGATCACGCGGTCGGCGTCAAAGGTCTCAAAGTGCCGACCGGTCAGCTTGGTGACCGAGATGGGCACGCGCTTGCCCAGCGCCGTGTACGTGTGCGACGGCTCGTCGAAGCCGACGGCGTCGAGCACGGGTATGGGATGACGCTCCGCCAGCATCGGCACGCGGTTTGGGGCACGGGGGTATGACACGAGCCAACGGTTTTTATACGCCACACTTACGCGCACACGCTACGCACACACGCGCTACGCGTGCTCCTTGTGCACATGCACCGCCACCGGCGTCGCCGCCCACCTCGTACGCACCTCCTCGTCGAGCGCCGTCTGCGCCTCGAGCGGCTGGTGCAACAGCGTCGCCAGGATCATGGGGAAGAGCTTCTTCACGTGGCCCTGGAAGGCGATCAAGTGCCGCTGGGAACCGAGGAGCTTCCACGTCTTGGGATTCCACTTGGTGGCGTTGGCTACGGGCACCTCGGCGTAGACGGCAAACACCTCGGGCTCGCCCCCAAACGGTAGCCGCGAGCGCGGGCCGTAAAACTTGATGCGGAAGGTGTCGTCCTCGACGCGCCAGATCTTGACGCCGCCGACGTGCTTGTGCATCGACGTGTGCATGGCGTACGGCGCGCCGCCCGGCAGCTGCCACAGGCCCTGCTGGTCTCCCTTTCCCCGGAAGTGGTGGGGGTGCAGGCTGTGCAGGTCGTCGAGCCACGCGACGGGGTACTTGCCCTCCATGCGGAAGCGCACGCGCGCGCGCACGTTGGCGCCGCCGTCAAAGGTCGTGCGCTTCGTGTGGTTGAGCGTCGGGTTGATCGGCTGAAACTTGCTGTCGGCCTTGGGCTTGCTGCCGCCCACGAACAGCGCCGGGAGCTGCACCGCCGACGTCATGCGGCCAAAGGCGGTTTGTATGCGCGTTGCGCCCCTACTACTAAATACCACGCCTTGCAACGCAATATCACGACGTCGTCGCAAACACCGCGCGTGGCGTTTCCCTGTGCAGGCCCGCCCGCGTGATCGCGTTCGTGACGCTGTCCCCTTGGAACTTGCCATCGTGGAGCGCGACCGTCTGCAGGTGCACGTGCGGCTTGAGCGCGGCGATCACCTTGGGCGCGTCGCGCTCGCGCGTGACACAGTCGACGAACACGAGCCCCTTGTCCACGCTGCCCATGCGCAGCTCGGAGCGGCCCCACACCTGCTCGTAGAGTGTGAGCAGCGCGTTGCACAGCTTCTGCACGCGCAGCTCCTGCGAGCGCGGCGTGGGCGCCACGAGCTGTGGCAGCACAAAGATGAGCTCGTAGTTGACCGTGCCGCTCAGCAGCGAGATCATCGGAAACCCAAGCCATGACGGGTCGGGCGAGAAGGCGTTGGCGTCGCTCAGCCGGATGACGCCGCGCCACGACCGCTTGGCGGTCTCGTACCAGCCGCACACCAAAGAGCACGTGTCCAGCTGCATGCTCATGCACCCGGCGGAGCAGTCGTGCGGGTCGATGTGCGGGATCGTGCGGCCGCAGCAGCCGCACTCTTGCCGGTAGTCCACCGCGTCCTCGTCCGGGTCAAAGGGCACGTACGTGACACCAACCCCAATCTTGCGCGCACTGCCGAAGAAGAGCACGCGCAGCACCGCCTCGGCCGTGAGCCACTCGCGCAGCGCGAGCGTCGCCGTGTAGCGGTCGTACCCGACGTCCGTGCGCCCCTTTTGCAGCCAGATGTCCTCGCTCATACGCTCGAGGTCGAACTCGACGGCCGCGATCACAAACTGGCCCGGATATCGATCAAAGTCGCGCTTGGCCTGCGCGTACTCGATCCAGCGCGCGCCTTCTTGCTCGGGGTGAGCGAGCGAGGTGAGGTCCACGACCAGCACGCGGGACGCCGCGTACCAGCTTGGCTTGCCGGCGGCGCCCGAGTTGCCATGACAGCTGCGCGCGAGCCACGAGCCGATGGAGATGCGCTGCATCGTCGGCGTCGACCAGAACGTGCGGCCGTGTGCCTTGCGCAGCGTCCTCTCGACATCGCGAAGCTCGGTGCCCGCCAAAAAGGCGGTGGTGCCCAGACGCCCCTTGAGTCGGTGCGTGAAAACGGCGTTGCGCGCGCGCGCGCGCCCGATGAAGAACCCCCAGCCCGAGCCAACCACGGTGGGCCGCTCGCCCGTCATCTGCCACGCTGCGGACAGCTCCTCGACAAACTCCTCGGGCGTGCGCGGCGCGCGCCGCCATGCAAAGGGCGAGTTGCCCGAAAGCAAGCGCGCGCGCGCGCCCGCACCGCGCAGGCGCAGGCGCATTGCCAGCGCGACGATCGCAAGGAGAGCGAACACCAGGCAAGGCAAGAGACTCGCGCGCAACAGCACCGCACCAACGACGGCACCCGCAAAGACGAGCACGAGCGCGGGTGCGCACGCAAGCCAGAGCGCGGTCGAGAGGGCCATGGTGACCACCTCCCACTCCTTCCCACTATAGCACAATTTCCCAGCGCTAAATGGGGCAAGCGCCGCTTAGCGGTCCGGACGCGCAGGGGCGCGCACAATGGACTCGCCGGTGGTGCTCAGCAGCCGCACCAAGGAGCTGGCCATCGGCAAGATGCGTCAGAACGAGGCGGCGCTCGCGGCCAAGATTGACGAGATGGTCGCGAGGGGCGAACTGTCGGTGGACGAGGAGGGCAGCGTCGTGGGCTGCGACCCGCTGTGCGGGCTGCTGCGCCGGCGACGACGACGGCGCGTGCCCGCCGAGGCCAGCGCGGCCAAGAGCCAGTCGGGCCTCGAGAAGGCCGTCTTCGGCGCGCGCAGCGGCAAGACGATGACGGCCGCCGAGCGGCTCGCGCAGGCGGCCGAGTCGGTGCAGGCGCACGCGTCGCAGCTGTCCGAGCGCGGCGCCGCCGCGCGCGCGCGCGCGCTCGAGCTGCAGATGGCCGGCAAGAAGGCCGACGCGCTGATGGCCCTGAAGCGCGCCAAGGCGCTCGAGAAGCAGGCGGCGACCGCGCTGTCCACGCACGCGGCGCTCGAGAGCCAGCAGGACATGCTCGAGAGCAGCGCGCTGCAACGCGAGATCGCGAGCGCGCTCTCGGCCTCGGTGGCCACCACGAAGACCAAGTCCAAGGGCTTGCTCTCCAAGACGGAGGCGGCGGTGGACGACGCGGCCGAGCTCAAGGACGCCTTCGAGGAGGTGACGGAGGCGCTGGGCGGGCTGCAGGCACAGTACGGCGACGAGGACGACGAGGAGCTGCTCGCCGAGCTGCAGACCATGGTGGCCGAGGTGCCCGTGGCCGCGCCCACCGAGGCGGTGGCCACCGCCTCGCCGCCGACGATCGGCGGCGCCCCGGCCACCGCCTCGGTGGACGTGGCCCAGGTGGTGGCCGCCTTCCCCAAGGCGCCCAAGCGCGAGACGGAACGGTTGGGGCTGTTGCGTGCCGATGCGGCCGCGGGGAGTAGCGGCGAGGGGTGATGAGCGCGCGTGCGTGTTCTAGTTTTAAGAAGAAGAAACCCATGCACCTCGGGAAAAATTACCAAACTAAGAAGTGTTGCGCGCGAGCGGCCCGCAAGCAGCCGGTGCGCAGTTGCCAAGTTTTCGGGAGACGTGAGTTGGCAACTATCCTCCAGGAGCTTGCTGCTGATGTGCCGCGTTGGCAACTGTCGCTGCCACGCCTTACACCCCCCCCTCCCCCCCACACGCACAGGCCAAGGGCGGGTGGGGCAAGCCCGTGCGCACAGAACCAGGGGCAACCCCGTTCGCTTCGTCCATTCGTGCCAACTCGGCGCGAGTGCCAACCTGCCAGCGGCGCCAGCCCGTTTGCCACCCAGCGCCAAGAAACGCCAAGCGTGTCACGAATCCCAAATGGCGGCTGTGCTTCCCAGCCTGAATTCTCTCAACGCGTTTCCGCGCACCCACGCGCGCCCCGCCGTGCGTCCGCGCATCGTCCCCGAGTGCATCTCGGTCCTGTCCGAGGACGAAAGTTCCGACGACGCGGTTGAGTGCGCGCTGCCACCGCCCGTCGAGATGGCGACAAAACCTTGCGCCAAAAACGCCATTGTTAGCTACAACCCCAAGCAAACGGGCGCAGCCGCAAAGGCGGCTGCGCTGCCCCGCGCGTTCCCGAGACGCAACAACCAAATGCCGCGCGCGCCGCGGTCCAAAGTCGCCCGTCCCCACCGCAACGCGCTGGCCCACTACCGAGTTTACCGGCCAAGCTCGACCATCGTGAAGCGCAAGCCGGAGCACACAAAGCTGGTGGTCTCCACGCCCGCGCGCGCACCTGGCGCCTGGATGGACGAGACACGCAACGTCATCGAGGCCGCCGTGCGCGACGCGCACCTCGACCGGTACATGCTGCGCAAGGATGTACTCGGTGTGATTTCCGGCGAGCTCCGCCGGCGCGGGTACGCCGACTCGGTCATCGACCTGCTTATGCAGACGTCGTACCGCCTGTTCGACGTCAACTCGGTCTACTACGACACGTTTGAAAAGCAGACGGTCTGCGTGTACAAGAACGGCGACTGGGTGCCGTACGAGGTCACGCACTACAACCTGTTTGACGGGTTCCAAGCCTACCGCATCAACGACGAGCAGTGCGTCGAGCGCGTGTCGATTAACAACAACGTCAAGTGGAAGTGGCCGGAATGAGCCACGCGCGCTTTCCCTGCGCACCGGTGCGTGTCCGTGTCCATGCGTGTGGGTGACCAGTAGTTTGTGTGCGTGTCGCGTCGTACCCCTTTTGCACACAAGGGGTTGTACATTTGATTTGAGTGAGGCGTGGCCCCGGCCATAACCCGTCACGCCGCGCGTAGTAGCAATGCGACCAAGAGGGATGAGCCTGCGCGCCTCCGGCGCCGTGCTGGACCTGGGTCCCGCGCCCACAGCGGTGCAGGCCCCGGCCGCAACCCCAACGTCCGTGTCGGTGCCGCCCCTCGCGAGCTCGCCAGTGGTGCCATTTGTGCCCTTTGTGCCGCAGCACGCGCCGATCCGCGCGACCGAGGCCCAGGACAGCGTGCTGGCGCTCTTTGACAAGATGACGGTCGCGCCAACGGGTGCGCCCGAAGACAAGCGCCCCGCCGACCGCAGCCCGGAGTCCAGCCCGAACAGCCGCAGCAGCGACAAGGCGCAGCGCACCGACGGCGCCGGCGGTGCCGCGTCCTCGGACCTCGATGCGCAGGTCGAGGCCAAGATTCAGGAGCTGCAGGCCATCCTGGACAGGGTCAAGACGCACGCCTACGACAAGAAGCTCGGCTACCCGACCAAGAAGTCGGTGACCGATGAGCTAGCAGTGGTGAACCTCATATCCAACTGGAAACTTGGCTTCGCGCGCACCCACAAAAGGGCGCAAGAGATGGCCCTTCTCATCTACGAAGTGAGGGACGAGTTCAAGCTGCTGGAGGACAATCGCAAGCGGATTGCCGAGGAGGCGGCCGTGGCGAAGAAGGCCGCAGAGCGGCAACAGGACGACGCGGACATGGCCCGCTTGGGCCTGAACTACGAGGAGCTGCTCGAGTGGCGCAAGCACATCAAGACGCCCGAGGGCAAGAAGGACGTGGCCGAGATGGCAAAGCGCGGGTTTGCAACGCCGCAGCAGCTCAAAGACTACCGCGAGTATGCAGCGAGCGAGGAGGGCCAGCGGGAGCTCGCGCGGCAAGCGGCCGCGGAGGCGGAGGCCAAGGCCGCCGAGAAGGCGGCGGCGGCGGAGGCCAAGAAGGCCGCGGCGGCGGAGGCGGCGGAGGCCAAGAAGGCGGCGGCGGCGGCCAAGAAGGCCTTTGAAAAGACCAAGAAGGCGCACGACAGGGAGGTCGTGGAGGAGCGTCAGCGCCTTCTGGGCCTGCTCCAGTCCGAGGACCCGCCCACGGGCGAGGAGTTCAGCAAGCTCTCGCGCGACTTGCAGGAGCTCCACACGAAGGAGGTCGAGTTCCTCGACGATGCCCTGCAGGAGGGCAACATCACCGACGACGAGTTCACGGTCGCGCTGACGAACGCCAGCCGCGACCACGAGATCGAGAAGAACCTGCTCGAGGAGGCGAGGGAGAAGTCGCTGGCCAAGGCCCAAGCGGAGCAGGAGGCGCAAGCGGAGAAGAAGCGCCTCGCGCGCGGCGGCGAGGACAAGGAGGCGATGGAGAAGCTCTACCGCCTGCGTCACCAGTTCTTTGTCGAGATGTGCCTGCGCGCCAGGGCGCTCCGGGCGAGCCTCATAGCACCGGGCGGCCGCGTGGACGAGGAGGGCAACTCCCTCGTGCCGGAGTGGGTCAACGAGATGATCGACCGCATGTGCGACGAGCGGGACCGGCCGCTCGAGGACGACCCCGAAGGGCAGAAGGACGACCCGTACACGAATACCAATTACGAGATGTTCGAGGGGGAGTTCCAGGACGCGGGCTACGCCTCGATCGAGGCCGCGACCAGCGGCGGCGCCATGGACATGGACGACGACGAGGATGAGGATGGCGGCATCCACTGCGCCGCGGACCTGACCGGCGGCGGCTGGATGCAGGACGACGGCGACGACCCCGACGAGGTTCTCCTCAACAACGCGGGCAACCCGATGTTCGACGACGACGAGGAGGAGGAAGGTGCGGTGGATCCGGAGGACGTCATTCGGCCCATCCACTTGCAATTCACCATCAAGAACGTGCCCGAGGTTCGCCTCGACCCCGACGCGCCCATGCAGAAGAACCAGCAAAACTTCGTCGAGACCGAGGTGTACAACGCGCTGAGCAAGTGGATCACGAAGCTCGGGTTCACCGACACCGAGGAATACGAGTTCATGTCGCTCGATCAGGCCAAGGCCAAGGGTCTCGACCGGCTGAGCATGATCCCGATCACCATCGCCCGCAGCGGCATCGCCGTGGTCCAGGTCACGCCCCAGGTGGGCGCGAACGGGCCCAAGATCGTCGTCGACGTGAGCGCCGAGATGAAGGCGTTCGAGACCGGCGACGGCGAGGTGCTCAAGGAGAACCGATGGAAGCCCAGCGAGCCGATGGACCAGGGCGACGGCGACGAGGAGAGCGAGGAGGAGGAGCAGGACGACGACGAGGACCTGAGCGCCAACGAGGAGGAAGACCTGTTCGACGAGGAGCTGCAGGCCGGGGTCCTGAAGATGCTGAAGGACATGAGCAGCGACGATTGGGAGGCCGTTTTCGAGTCGAAGAGCAACCTGCTCTCGGAGTCGGACTCGGTCGGCAGGGTGGCCGTCTTTGAGTCGGCTCAGCTCCAGCCACCGCTCAACGTCACGCCGCAGGAGATGGCGACGATTCGCAAGATGGACGACGACTACCTGAAGAGGCACCCCGAGCTCGACGACAGCTCGCGGTACGAGAACCAGTCGTACGACACGCAGTACGCCATCGTGATGAACATGCGACACAACAACAAGCTCACCAAGGCGACGGAGGGCGTCAAGGAGAACGAGGCCGCCGTGCGCGCCGAGTACGCAAAGGATGGGCTGGCGATGGATGACCCGAAGTTTGTGACGCCGGCCGGCGACGACGACGACCGCGAGGGTGAGGCCGAGTCCGAGGGAGAGGCGGCCGACGGAGAGGAGTCGCCCAAGCCCCCACCCAAGAAGAAGAAGAAGAAGAAGAAGAGGAGCCAGATCACATCCGACAGCGAGTGAGGCTCGCTCTAGGGAGGGCGCGGCAAAAAAACTGGGGTGCGCTATCCGGACGGTTGTCCGTGGTGCCTGGGTGTGTGTCTGCGCGAGTGTGCAAACTGGGGCGCGTGTGTGGTAACAAAATACATGACAACCGTAAACGACCACCCGCCCGACTGCGCGTGCTGCGTCAACGTGCGGTTCACCCCAGGCGCCCGCGGCGGCAACCGCAAGCGCACGCGCGAAGACGCCGACCTGAGCACCTTCTTGCCGGAGGACGCGGAGCCGCCGGAGGAGGGCGAGGAGGGCGAGGAGGGCGAGGAGGGCGAGGAGGCGGAGAAGCGCCTCCTGTCGTCGGCGCTCTTTGCGTCCTTTGACGCGCACGTGCTCGCCATCGACGCCGCGCGCAAGCGGCGCCGACAGATGCTTGTGTTCCGTTCGGCGGCGGAGGAGGATGGCCAGGCGGAGGAGGTGGGCGCCGACGCGACGCAGGACGAGATTGACGGGCTGGGCGTCTGGTTGCCCACGGACACGATGCAAGGCGACGTAAACATGCGCACGCTCCAGAAACTGCTCACGCGCGTCGACCAGCGCGGTTTCGAACGCTCAGCCCAGCAGCTCGAGGCGCGCCCGCACCCGCGTCATGCTGTGCAGCGCCTGGTGGTTGCTTACGCGTGCCCGCGCGTGCCTTCGCAGTTCCACGTAGCGTTCATGAAGGCGGCCGCACGCGTCATCTACCGCGGCTCGTGGGAGACCGAGCGTCCCGCGATCATGCGCAAGTACGGCTGGGACAAGTCCAACTCGGAGGTCCTGATCAGGCGCGCGCGGGGACCCTTTCAACCCACGTGCTAAAATACTCACACGCAATTGTTTCTTGTGTGCGCAGCACGCCACGTCGCTTCGGAAAGACGTTCAGGCGCGCGCTCCACCCTTTCGTGCCCCTTTGTGTGCGCACTCACGGCGCGTGCGCGCCTCGCAGCATTGCGATCTTCTGCGCGTGCCTCTCGCTCGCCTTCGGCCTGGAGGTGCGCGTGTTGGGTTAGGGCTGGGTAGCCACCCTCCTTGACCCCGTCTATGCTCAATGCAGGTTGTCGTCTTTTCTCCAGCCCGTCGCGCTTCCCGCAAGCTGCTCGAGCGGATTGTCGAGCAATGATCGCCACTCGAACCCTGCGCGCCTGCCTGCAGTTCACAACGCAACCGTTTTGCCACACCGTCGCAGGTTTGTGCGCCTCGCCGGCGGCGACAAGCGCATCTGCGAGTACAACCAGGCGCGCCGCACCTCCCGCGAAGCGCCCCGCGCCCTCTGACGCCGCGGAGCGTGCGCAGGAGGCGTGCCGTTTGACAGCGTTCGATGGCCGCAAGAGCCTCATCCGCTCGTTCCCGTCCAAAGTTGGCGTGCGTGCCTCTGCGACTCGAACCGGTGGCCCTAGGGTTCGGGAGCGGCTTGGGGCGGGGGTGGGGGAGCCGGCGGCGGGTGAGACGCGCATCGCCGTCAGCCGTCTTCGAGGGTCTCATTGGTCGCGACGCGCGCATTTTTCGAGACGACGAGGGTGGCACCGAAGCGCTGCGCCTGCGCGTTGACAGCGGCAAGGAAGGGTGCCGAGTCCTCGGAGTTGACGGCGTCGACGACCCAGTCGCCCTCGTGCAGCACCATGGCCGCAAAAAAGTGCGCGTCGAGCGCGTGCACGCGCACGTGCTCCTCGTCGACGTTGAGCGCGAGCGCGAGGGAGACGGTGAGCTGCAGCGGCGTGATGGTGCGCCGCTCGTCCCACAGTCCCACGGCCACGGGCGGCGCCCCCGCCGCCGGCTCCTTGTGCTGCCGAAAGGGCGCGGCGCGCGTGCGCCGGTCGACGAGCGTGTTCTCGAGCGTCACGAGTGGCGCCTCGAGCAGGATGCACGTGACGAAGAGCAGGCCGCCGACGAGGCCGGTCGCGAAGAGCGTGCACGCGCACGAGGGCCCGCCGCGGCGCGGGAGGGTCGCCGGGCGGTTCTCGAGGTCGTATGGCGAGGCGCTGCGACCGCTACTGCTACCGTGGCGCAGGTGCGCCTCCTCGCGCATAAACGGCCGACGGCCCTTGCGCAAAGGCCCGCGGCGCGCTAGCACTGCGCCACCGTCTAGCGCGCCCAACGGGAAGGCGCGGTTGCCATGCCGTCGCCAAAGGTGGCGGAGTGGGCCAACTGCAACCTGCGGTACGTGGCGGAAACAAAGCTGGCGCGGCTCGACGACGGCGACCTGCTCGAGCTGCGCCGGCTGCTCACCGCCAAGCTGGGTCGGCCCACGGCGCACCTCGCAACAAACGGCCCGGTCGCGCGCGAGGGCATGATCTCCGAGATCATGGACCTGAAGAAGGACCTCTCCAAGCTGTCGGTGGAGCCCGTCGGGCTGTCACCGCCACCGCCCAAGGAGCAGCAGCGGCGCGTGTCCTTTGAGCAGCCGCAGGGGCCGCACGAGGAGCGCGACGCGCAGGGGGGCGCTGACGAGGAGGAGGCGGAGGCGGCCGTGCGGAAGGTGGTGAAGGATGCCATGGAGAAGGTGGAGCAGAACGTGGTCGAGAAGGCGACGGAGCCGCTGCCCGGCGGCGTGACCGAGGACCAGGTCGAGCGCGTCAAGGCGCTGATCGCGCTCAAGGCCGCGGCGGAGCTGGAGCCACCGCCCCCGCCGGAGCCCAAGGCGAAGCCGGAGGCCGCGCCGACCGACGAGCCGCTCGTCGTGCAGACGCACCAGCTGCGCATCTGCTCGTTCAACGCGCTCAAGCTGCGCCTGTCCAACCCGACGGGCAAGGCCCCCAACGAGGACGACGACGACGAGAACAGCGTCGGGTACAAGGGCTCGGAGGAGGGCGAGCAGCTCACGCGCAAGTGGCTCATGCTCGCGGCGGTGATGAGCTCGTACGACGTCATCGTCATGCAGGAGATTCCGGGGCGCAAGGCGCTGTGCGAGGCGCGCATGAACGTCTTCCACGACATGCTGCACCTGGCCACCGAGCCGGACGGCCAGTGGACCGCGGTGCACTCCCGCGTCTCGGGCAAGGACGGCAAGACGGAGGGCCCGGGCGCCGAGGTGCACGTGGCCTTTGTCAAGTCGCCCGTGAAGATTGTGCAGGTGGACACGCTCCTCAAGGTGGGCGCCACGCGGCTCGATTACGCGCCGCTGCAGCTGCTGCTGCACGACCCGCGCTTCGCCGACCCGGCCGATCGCGACTACGTGCTCAGCAGCGTGCACCTGCCGCCGCGCGACCGCGCCGACGCACGCGACGACCAGCTGAGCGCGCTGCTGCGGCACTACTCGGCGGTGGACACCTCCGAGTACCGCATGCAAAAGCCCTTTCGTCCCAACAAGGAGAGCAAGTGCGTGCCGATGCACATCATCGCTGGCGATTTCAACGCCTTTCCAGGCAAGCTCGACGCAAACGGCGAGGAGGTTTACGGCTTGACCAAGGCGGGCTTTGTTACAAAAGTGCCAGAGGGGGTGGCTACCACGCCCTCCGGACAACACTACGACAACTTTCTCACGCCCGAGTGGTGCGACGACCAGCGCATCGTGGGCGCCGGCGTGCTTCAGCTGACCAGCGAGCAAAACTCGCGGGAGGGCAAGATTGGGCTCAGCGACCACTGGCCCATCACGCTCACCATTCTCGAGGCCGCAAAGACCAAGGCCGCCGCCTCCGCTACGGGCAAGTGCGCGGCGCCGCCGCCGGCGATGTCGGCGCCTCTGCCGGATCCGTGCCCGCCGGAGGAAGCAGCGGAGGCGGCAGCCGAAAGCCCGCCGCCGCCTGATGCGGCTCCAGGCTCAACTTCTCCCACGCCTGCGCCAGATGCGCCTCCGTCGCCAGACCCACCCGCGGAGCCCCAGGCGGCGGCGCCGGTGGCGGCTCCGCTGGCGCCGGAGTTGGCAACTGTGGAGGCTCCGCCGGTCGAAGTGGAGGCTCCCTGCGCGGACTTGGCGCGCGAGGAGCCGGGGCCGGTGGCTCCTCGCGAGGCATTGGCGATTTCCGACCTGCTCCAGCTGGATCCGGAGCTGACGGCGGCGGCGCCGCCGCTGCCGTCGCTTGGGGAGGTGGCGGCGTGCTCCGACCCGTCGGTGCAGATGGAGCACGCGTCGCTGCTGATGG
>Ga0115572_10003469_pt1 | contig 12410 bp, 11 predicted proteins | sample COGITO_mtgs_1206_FD_88681 | JGI IMG/M metagenome (GOLD analysis project Ga0115572, IMG submission 88681) | Pelagic marine microbial communities from North Sea - COGITO_mtgs_120607 | ecosystem: Environmental > Aquatic > Marine > Epipelagic | place: Germany:Helgoland, sampling site Kabeltonne... | reverse complement strand
TTTAGATTATTTTCAACTTCAATGGATTCCATTACATATAGAAGTTCTTGATAGGCTTTAATAACTTCTCCATTTTTATAATTAAATTGAAATAATGAAAGTCTAACAAGGCCATTAGAGGAATCAATAAACATCATTTTGTCCAATAAATTTTTGGATTCTTTAGGTTTGTTAATGTTTTGGTAGAACTCTGCTAAAAGACCTATTCCTCTTATATTTTCTGGACTAAAAGCAATCAATTTTTTAAGTTCATTTATTGCCTTCTTTTTATTTTTTAGGAAAACATAAATTTGGTGTTTTTGTATTGATAAATCTTCACTAATACCAATCCTCGCTTCTATTTTATTGAGAACTTTTAACGCATTTTTATACTTACTGCCGTTTAAAAGTTCTTCATTTAAAGAAAATAAGTAGGATATCTTATCAGGTTTTATTTCAATTAATTTGGAAAATATTTCAGCACTTTTTTTATGGTTCGCACTTTCTTTATATGCCAACGCTAAATTGGACAGATACCATTCGTTTTTTGGATCAATTGAAACTGCAGTATTTGCATATTCCAATGCTTTTTTAGGTTGATTCAGGGTTAAAAAAATTCCAGAAAGCTCAAAATTAACAACACCACTTTTTGGATTTATCTCCAAACATTTTTTATATAAGGAATCTGCTAAATATAAATCTCCACTAACTTTTGCACCTGTTGCATCTATAAGACATTTCACAAAAGTTCTATCATCAAAGATATCACCTTGTTGAGAACTTACTTTTTGGATAAAAAATAGTGCTAAAAAAACGCAGACAATTCTTATATTTTTAATCATCAATTTTATAGAAAAATTATTTTTTACCTGTACTTCCAAATCCATCTTTCCCTCTTTGACTAACCGAGATTTGTGATGTTTCAATAAAGTTTGGAATTTCGTATTTTGACAAAACCATTTGAGCTATTCTATCTCCATTATTTATTTCAAAACTTTCGCTAGAAAGATTAACCAAAAGAATACCAATTTCACCTCTGTAGTCCGAATCAATAGTTCCAGGGCTGTTAATTACTGTAATTCCATTTTTAAAGGCAAGTCCGCTTCTTGGTCTTATTTGCACTTCATATCCAAATGGGATTTCCACTTTAAGTCCTGTCGAAATCAATTTTCTTTCCATAGGCTTTAAGATAATTTTGTTTTCAATAAAAGCTCTTATATCTGCACCCGCTGATCCTTTTGTAGCAAGGTTAGGAGTTTTGTTATTAGAACTATTTACAATTTTTATTGAGATCATTAGCAGCTTGTTTTTTAATTAATTATTTTTAGGTCTTTCTACAAAATATACTAAAACTATGTAGCAAGCCAAAAGTAAGACATGAAAACCATATTGTTCAAGACTAAAATTAGTAGATGCATCAAAGTCTAAACTAAGCCAATAAAGGACACCTCCTGCTATAAAATAAATAATTATTTTTTTAAGGTTGTAAGGAACTTTGTAGTGGTATTGTCCAAAAAAATAGCTAATTATCATCATTGAGCCATAACAAAATAAAGTTGCATACGCAGAAGCTTCATATCCATAAACAGGAATAAATATAAAGTTAATTACCAAGGTGATTAATACACCAATAATTGAAATAATTGCACCATAAATTGTTTTTTCAGAAAGTTTATACCAGATTGATAAGCTAGTATAAATCCCCAAAAAGATATTGGCGCCTAGTAAAATCGGAACTACTTTAAGTCCATCCCAATAGTCAGCATTGGGAATAAAGTATTTAAAGAGGTGTAAAAATAGAGTCATCACTAAAAAGGTAAAAACAAGAACAACAACAAAATAATTCATGACTTTAGCTAGTGTATCTTTGGAGTTTTTACTAGTTTCATTTTTAAAAAAGAAAGGTTCAGAAGCATATCTAAATGCCTGAATAAACATGCTAACTATCATTGATATTTTGTAGTTTGCCCCATAAATTCCGTTTTGGGAAAGAGCCATAGACAATGCTTGTGAACTATTTTCTGCATCACCATTTTCTAAATATTGATTGAATAGAATAGATTTAAGCATTGCCCTATCTAAAGTCTCATTTACAACATAAGCTAGGCCAACTAAAAGCATTGGTCCTGCATAGCTAATCATTTGCTTAAGTATGGTAAAGTCAAAAGTCCCTTTAAAACTCATTGTTGGCATTAAAACACCGAATTTTATCACACTTGCAATAAGATTAGAAATGAATACATAACCAACTCCAATTTTCGGATTATAAAGATTTTCGGTAATCCAGTTTGTATGCCCACTTTCATAAGCTTCTTTACAGTAAATAAGAAAAAACAAGTTTAGAAAAATGTTTACTCCAACATTCAAAAGATTGACAAGAGCAAATTTCTTTGCTTTTTCTTGAAGTCTCAACTTTGCTAGTGGGATAGATGAAACAGCGTCTAAACTAACAATCAAACTAAACCAAATAATATATTCTTGATGGTTGGGATACTTTAGCCAATCTGCGATATTTTCAGAAAATATGGTGGCCATGGCCACAAAAATAGCAGAGCTAGTAATTAAGGAATATAGAGTATTAGAGTATATATTTAATTTTCCGTCTTTGTTAGTTGTCGAGAATCTGAAAAATGCAGTCTCCATTCCATAGGTAAGAAAAACTACTAAAAACGCTACGTAAGCATACATTTCAGTAATTATTCCATATTGTTCGTTTGAGAACTGAAGTGCGTATAGAGGGGTCAATAAAAAGTTTAAAAATCTCCCAATAATACTGCTAGTGCCGTAAATTGCTGTTTGATTAATTAATTTTCTAATTGAACTCAATTTTAAAAATTAGGTTTTCTCTTTTCTAAGAATGCACTGGTTCCTTCAATAAAATCTTTAGTTTCAAAACAATTACAAAAAGAATTTATTTCCACTTCAAATCCGTTTAAACTTGAATCAAAGCCTGCATTTATCGATTTAATAGCAGCAGATATTGCATTTGGTGAATTTTTAGCAATTTGATGACACAATTCTTCACATTTTGAAATTAATTCGCTTGCTTCAACAACATTATTTACCAATCGATAATTATACGCCTGATTTGCGTCAATCATTCTCCCAGTTGTTATCATTTCTATCGCCTTACCTTTTCCAACCAGTTGAGCCAGTCTTTGAGTTCCTCCATATCCCGGGATAACCCCTAAACTAACTTCAGGCAATCCCATTTTAGCATTATTAGATGCTAGTCTAATATGACAAGCCATTGCAAGCTCCAGTCCACCTCCTAAGGCAAATCCATTAATTGCTGCAATAACTGGTTTAGGAAAGTTTTCAATAAAATCAAATAATTTCTTCTGCCCATCTTTTGCAAGACTTTTTCCTTCTTCTCTAGTAAATTTCGCAAATTCTTTGATGTCTGCACCTGCAACAAAAGCCTTTTCTCCAGAACCAGTTATAATTACAGATTTTACATTTTTATCTGTTTTTATTTTTCCAAGCTCTAGATTTAGATTGTCAATAAGTTGGTGATTTAGCGAATTGAGTTGCTGGGGTCTATTTATAGTAAATAGTGCAATGCTATTTTCAATTTTAACAAGTAGGTTAGGTGCTTTCATAGTAAGATTATATATAAAAATAGGATATATTAACTTATAATTTGTAAAATAGGAACTCTTTTAGATAAGCACTTTTATTTTTTAGTTAAAAACTTTGTTTTCAGTAAGTGAATGCCCCCAATACCCAACCAATAAATAGAAATAAGGATAACAGAGTCTTTAAAAATATTCCATGTCAAGCTGCCAAAAAAACCGGTTACAAAAATTATTTGATAGCTTTTGAAAATTATTATTAGTAAAGAAAATAAGAGATTTAAATAAAGTTGTTTTTTATTCAAGCTAAAATAATTATTATATATAAATTACCTTTTCTGTAGTAGACATTTCTACAATATTTATCACACCCATAAAGACACCATCAACTTCAATATCTAAAACAGCAAACCCCCCTTGACCATTTTTGTAACCCACACTAAAGTCAAAGCTGGCAGTTCCATTATTCGAAGTATTTTTAGCAACATCATAAAGTGTATTTCTTAATGAATCATCAAAAAATAAACGAATACTTATATTTTCAATTGGATCATTTGTGTTGTTATCCAAAACTCTAATTATTGCAATAGTTTGATCAGGTTTATAGCAAGAATTTAAGGAATAGAAACAAATTATTATAATTGAAATTAAGAAAAGCCTATAATATGCTTTAAGGAAATTCATTTATTATTAGTGATTTTGATGCATTTAAATTTAATTTAATATTAAAATATTTTAGATTAATATATACTATTGACTTACTTTGCAATATAGAAAAAATACAGGATTTAAATGTTTAGAGCTTTTAGAAATATAATATTTGGATTTACAACCTTACTATTCTTTAATTGTTCGATGTTTAAATCCAAGAATTCTGTCCCTTATGAAACTAGGGTTGAAATGATTACATCTGAAGGGACGGTTAGGTTAAAGCTTTACAACGAAACTCCACTACACCGAGACAATTTTAAAAAATTAGTAGATAACAAGTTTTATGATGGGATAAAATTTCATAGAGTTATTAATGGGTTTATGGCTCAAGCAGGAGATCCAAATTCTAAGAAAGATGATTTTAAAGGACAATTGGGCCAAAATAGCGAAGGAGAAACAATTACCGCAGAGATTAATCCAAATTTATTTCATAAAAAAGGAGCTTTAGCAGCAGCCAGAATGGGGGACAACGTAAATCCAGAAAAAAAATCTAGTGGAAGTCAATTTTATATTGTACAAGGAAGAAAACTTTCCTTGAAACAACTTATCCAAATGGAGAGTAGTATTAATCAAAAAGTTAAGAATTACCAACAAACTGAAAATAATTTTCAATTTTCAGATACTGCAAAAAAAGTATATCAGGAAATTGGAGGAACTCCTTTTTTAGACAATGGTTATACTGTTTTTGGAGAAGTTACCCAAGGATTGCAAATAATTGATAAAATTTGTTCTGTTAAAACAGATGGAGGAGATCAACCAATATCTGCAGTTACAATTTTATCTGCTAGAATTATTAAATAATATGTTTAAAGACATTGATAATATTAATAAAGAAGTTGAAAAATTCCAAAGCAATTCTTCTGATGAACTAGAGCAGTTTAGGATTGCATATTTAGGGAAGAAAGGAAAAGTAACTTTATTATTTAGTGCTTTTAAGGAAGTTCCTGTGGATCAAAAAAAAGAATTTGGAAAACAATTAAATATATTAAAAATCAATTGTCAAGAGAAGATAAATAGTTTAAAATCGAAATTATCTTCTAACTCTAGTAGTAGAAAATCTAATACTGATTACACTATTCCAGGACAACCTATGAATTTCGGTTCTAGGCATCCAATTACTCTAGTAAGAGATAGGGTAATAAATATCTTTTCTCAAATTGGATTTTCAATCTCTGAAGGTCCAGAAATCGAAGACGATTGGCATAATTTTACTGCTCTTAACTTTCCAAAGGAACACCCTGCAAGAGACATGCAGGATACTTTTTTTATCCAAGACGATATTGCTTTAAGAACCCATACTTCATCAGTACAAGTAAGAGTGATGGAAAATAACCAACCACCTATAAGAACCATCTCACCAGGCAGGGTTTATAGAAATGAAGCAATTTCAGCTAGAGCACATTGTTTTTTCCACCAGATTGAAGGTCTTTATATTGATAAAGATGTTTCTTTTGCAGACATGAAAAAAACACTTTCATATTTTACAAAATCTATGTTTGGTAACGAAGCAAAAATTAGACTTAGACCATCTTATTTTCCATTCACTGAACCATCTGCAGAATTAGATGTTTCATGTACAATTTGTAATGGGAAGGGTTGTAATGTCTGTAAATATTCAGGATGGTTAGAAATTATGGGCTGCGGAATGGTAGATCCTAACGTTTTAGAAAATTGTAATATAGATCCAGATATCTACAGTGGATATGCTTTTGGAATGGGAGTGGAACGAATTGCACAGTTAATTTACCAAGTAAATGACTTAAGACTATATTCTGAAAATGATTGGAGATTCCTAAAACAATTTAGTTCCGAAACTTTCTAGAACTCATTTTTGTGTTCCCAATTGTTGTTTTTAATTGACAACAGACAACATTTTAACAGATCTATACAGCTTTCAACATCTTTTTTGTGAACCATTTCTATAACCTGATGAATATGTCTTGTTGGTATTGAAAATGCTCCAGCAATAGACCCGCCAGGAGTCATTCTTTGAATACTAGCTGTGTCAGTTCCCCCAGCTGTAAGTATTTCATTTTGCCAAGAAATTTTATTTTCAGTTGCAGTTTTTTTCATGAATTTTACCATTCTAGAATCGCAAATTGTACTAGCGTCCATAATTTTTATACCAACACCACTACCTAAAGAAGTGATTTTCTCATGTTCACTTGCTCCAGGGACATCATAAGCAATAGTAGTATCTAAGCCAAATCCAAAATCTGGTTTTATTTTCTGAGTAGCAACTTGTGCTCCTCTTATTCCTACTTCTTCTTGAACAGTGAAAACAGCATAAGTGTCAAAATCTGGTTTTTCTAATTTTTTTAATGTTTCAATGAGAATGAAAACAGCAATTCTATTATCCAAGCTTTTACAATTTATACAATCTCCCATTTCAATAAGAGCTCTCTCTCTTGTTACAGAATCTCCAACTGAAATTATTTTCACTACTTCTTTTAATTCTAAACCTAAATCTATGTAGTAGTCACTAATTTTTGGAACTCTATTTTTTTCTTCAGTTGTCATTACGTGAATAGGTTTAGACCCCATCACTCCAATTACATCTTTTTTCCCATGAACAATTACCCTTTGAGAAGTCAAAGTTTTTGGATCAAAACCACCAAGGGGATGAAATTTTAAGAATCCTTTATTATCAATATGTGTTACGATAAACCCAATCTCATCCATATGAGCCCCAATCATTACGGATTTAGACGAGTCAATACCCTTTTTTAAAGCAATAATATTTCCCATATTATCAATTTCTATATGCTCAACATGATTCTTTATTTGTTTTAAAACTAAACTTCTAACTCTATTTTCAAAGCCAGGAGCTCCTGCGGTTTCACAAATTTCTTTAAGTAACTTAATATTGATCATGACTTAATCTATATAACTTAGTTTTAACATATTTGTTTTTCCATTTTCAAGAAGCGGGATACTTGCAGTATTGATAATTAAATCTCCACTTTCTGCGAAACCTTCTTTTTTTAGTAGATGCGTTATATCTGCAATGGTGTGATCTGTACTTATTGTCTTATTGTAATAAAAAGTACTAACTCCCCAGACTAAAGACAAGGTACTTAGTAGTTTTTTATTACTAGAAAATACAAATATTTCAGATTTTGGTCTTTGACTAGAAATCTTGTAGGCAGTATATCCAGAATGTGTCATGGTGATAATTGCTTTTGCTTCTACTCGTTGAGCTAATCTACAGACATTAAAACATATTGAGTCGGTTATAAATCGTTCGTTGTTCTTTTTAGGTAGAGTTTCTTTTACATATATATTATTAAAATTATTTTCAACTTCATTGATAATTCTTGACATTATTTTAATTACTTCAATAGGATGCTTCCCAACAGAAGTTTCTCCACTTAGCATTACTGCATCTGCTCCATCCATAACGGCATTTGCTACATCATTAACTTCAGCCCTGTTTGGTGTAATATTATCCATCATACTTTCCATCATTTGGGTTGCAATAATTACGGGTTTTGCTAAATCTTGAGCCATAGAGACAATCTTTTTTTGAATTAAAGGAACAGATTCAAGTGGAATTTCTACACCTAAATCCCCTCTTGCAACCATTACTGCATCAGCCTCTACCAATATTCCGTGAAGGTCATTTACTGCTTCAGGCTTTTCAATCTTTGCTATAATTTTTGCATTTCCGTTGTGACTATTTATTAAATGCCTAAGCTCAATTACTTCTCTTGCAGATCTTACAAATGAAAATCCAATCCAGTCTACTTTTTGCTCTAAAGCTACCACCAAATCCGCTTTATCTTTTATTGTCAAACTTGAAATACTAATATTAGTATCAGGTAAATTGAGTCCCTTCTTAGAAAATAACAATCCACCAGCAATTACTTTAGTTTTTACAGTGTCTCTCAGATTAGTTTCTACAATTTCTAAATGTATTTTTCCATCATCTAAAAGTACTTTTTCACCTTTTTTTACATCTTTAGGAATCTTATCAATAAATATTTGAGCGGAATTTTTTAAATCTCTTTCTTTAAGAGTAGTTAAAATAAATTCTTGATTATTTTTAAGTAAAAGTCCTTTTTCTGGCATGTCACCTATTCTTATTTTCGGACCTTGTAAGTCTGCTAGTATTGCAGAATGGGTACCTAGCTGCTCATCCACAGTTCGTATTTTTTTAATTGCATTAATATGATCTTGATGAATACCATGAGAAAAATTAACCCTAAAGACGTTAACCCCTTCCTTAATCATTGATTTTAATACTCCTTCACTAGATGTTGAAGGGCCAACAGTTGCTACAATTTTTGTTCTTTTACTCATTTTAAAAAATTAAATTTTCTTTTGATTTTAACTGTTCTACTAATACAGAATGCGCGGTTAATATAAATGGAATTTTCCTAAGTTTCTTTAAATAATAATCGCAAGTTTTTTTTTCATCAGATTTAACCAATAAAAAAAAATCAATGTGAGATTTTTCTGGTATTAACCAGCTTCCTTCGCATTTGTTCCCAATTAGATAATATTCATTTAAATTAACATCATTTATATATGAAAAAAATGAAAAATTTGCATTCGGTTTAGATTTCTTATTAAAAATCAACTCAATATCATTCCGCGACTTCTTGAGGTTTAGATCTAAAGTACTATTTACTGCCCAACAGAGTCTATAATCTTTTTCATGACAACAAATCCCAATAAGACTAAAATCATACTCATATTCTTCCACTAAAAGATGTTTCATTCTAAATGGTTTTCCATTAATAAATTAGACACTTCAAAAAGAGTATTTTCTTGAAAGTTTTTAGCCATTAATTGAATACCAAAAGGAAGATTATTGCTATGGGTTCCAATTGGCAGAGAAATTGCGGGAGCACCAGTTATATTAGCATGAACAGTAAATATGTCTTGTAAATACATTTTTATTGGGTCTTTTATTTCACCAATATTAAAGGCTGTAGAAGGTGTTGTAGGAAGAATAAGAACATCATTGTTTTTTAGCATTTGTTCAGTTTTAGTTTTAATTAATCTTCGAACTTTTTGAGCCTTTGTAAAATACGCATCGTAATATCCAGAGCTAAGAACAAAATTTCCAAGCATAATGCGACGTTTAACCTCTATTCCAAATCCTTCAGACCTTGAATTTTCATAGGTAGAATTTATATCCACGGCATTGTCAGTCCTAAATCCATAATGTGCACCATCATATCTTGCTAAATTCGAGCTCGCTTCTGCTGTAGTTAAAACGTAGTAAGTTGGTACTAGGTATCTCAAAAAAGGGAACTTTAAAACTTCTACTTTGTGTCCATTCTCTTTTAAATTTTCAATAACAGATTCCAATTTATTCTTGACTTCGATATCTAGGCCTTCAAATTTTAAATATTCATCTGGTATTCCAAATTTGAATTTTTTGTTAGATAATTTAATTTTTTTATTGCTGGGTTTTTCGGATGAAACAGTACTATCAAATTCATCACTTCCGCTCATAACATGGATAAGAATATTTGCATCTTGAATTGTCTTAGAAAAAACACCAATTTGATCAAAACTTGAACCATATGCTATTAATCCATTTCTTGAAACTCTGCCATAGCTAGGTTTCATACCAATTACTCCACAAAAAGAGGCAGGCTGTCTTATGGAACCACCAGTATCAGATCCTAATGCAATATTACAAAGGCCTTCTGCTACAGCAGCAGCTGAGCCACCAGATGAACCCCCGGGAACTTTGTTTTGATCTTTAGGGTTTTTAACAGCCCCATAAATACTATTCTCATTAGAACTTCCCATCGCAAATTCATCGCAGTTAAGCCTTCCTAAAATAATAGCATCTTCGTTTAGTATTTTTTCAACAGCAGTTGCAGAAAACAAGGATTTGAAACCCTCCAACATCTTAGAAGATGCAGTTAATTTATGATTTTCATAGCAGATATTATCTTTTAACCCTAGAAACACACCTGCTAAAAGGCCAAAATTATTACTTATTATTTTTTTTTGAATTTCTTCAGCTTTTAACAAAGCCTCTTCTTCAAAGACCTCTATAAATGCATTAGTGCTGGAAGATTTTATTCTATTAATATATTCTTGGCAGATTTGAATTAATGAGATTTCTCTTTTAATTACTTGTTCCTGAATGTCTGCTAAAGACTCTGGTATATTCAATTTTTTTAATCTTTATTTTCAGATTCTTCTTCGTTTTTAGTAGCTTCTTTAAATTCTTTAACTCCTTTACCTAATCCTTTCATAAGTTCTGGAATCTTCTTACCTCCAAAAAGTAAAAGCACAACAATTAATATTATAATTATTTGAGGGGGACCTACTATACCTAAAAAAATTGTATTCATTTTAATTATATTTCAATCAAATTTACGAAATATTTTCATTAATGTGCCATTAACCAATTCTCTCCACTCCCAATTTCTACTTCCAAAGGAACATTGAATTTTACCGCCTCCATCATTTCTTGCTTTACCAGTTTTTCTAAATCTTTTTGTTCTTCTTTGACCATGTCTAATACTAATTCATCATGAACCTGAAGTAATAATTTAGATTCCATTTTTTGAATAGACATTTTTTTATGAATATTCACCATTGCCAGTTTAATTATATCTGCTGCACTTCCTTGGATAGGTGCATTTATTGCATTTCTCTCATCAAAGCCTCTCATTGTTGCATTACCACTACTTATGTTTGGTAAAAAGCGTTTTCTTTTAAAAATAGTTTCTACATATCCTTTCTCTTTGGCAAATGAAATGGTTGTGTCCATATATTGTTTAATCTTAGGAAATTCTAAAAAATAATTGTCAATAATTTCTTTTGCTTCAGTTCTTTTAACTCCTAGTCTTTGGGAAAGACCAAATGCAGAAATTCCATAAATAATTCCAAAATTTACCATTTTCGCCTTACTTCTCATTTCTCGTGAAACTTCTTCTAGATTAACATGAAAAATTTTCGAGGCTGTTTCAGTATGAATATCTCGCCCAATAGTAAATGCATTGATCATAGATTCATCTTTACTTAACCCTGCTATAATTCTTAGTTCAATTTGGGAATAATCTGCACATAGTAAAAGGTGGTTACTGTCGGATGAGCAAAATGCTTTTCTTATTTCTTTTCCAAGCTCTGTTCTTATAGGAATGTTTTGAAGATTTGGTTTGTTAGAGCTTAATCTGCCTGTTGAAGTTACAGCTTGCATATAATTCGTGTGAATTTTATTAGTCAATGGGGAAATTAACTTTGGAAGTGCATCTACATAGGTAGATAGTAGTTTCTTTCTTGTTCTATAGTTTAAAATATCTGATATAATTGGGTGAACCCCGTTAAGTTTATTTAAAGTTGCCTCGTCAGTTTTGTACTGGCCAGTCTTGGTTTTTTTTGCTTTTTCGTCAAGATTTAATTTGCCGAAAATCACATCTCCTAGTTGTTTCGGCGAATCAATATTAAACTCTGTCTCACTAAGTTGAAAAATTGATTCCTTTAAATTGGCCAAGCTAATTTTTAGATCTTCAGAAAAACTTTTTAAAGATTCTGTATTTATTTTAATTCCTTGCCTCTCCATATCGTGAAGTACCCTCATGAGTGGAATTTCAATATTGTAAAACAGGTTTTCTAAATCAAGATTTTTCAGTTCCTTGATAAATTTTAGGTATAGTTGAAAAGTTAGATCAGCATCTTCTGCTGCATAATTTTTTAGAACATCAATTTCTACATCTTCCATTTTTTTTGTAGGCTTTGTTTTGCTCCCAATGAGTGACTCAATTGGAATTGGATCGTAATTCAAAATAGTCCTTGAAAGCTGGTCTAGATTATGTCTCTTTTCAGGATCAATTAAGTAATGAGCTATCATCGTATCAAAACAAAACTCATTAATTTGAATACCATATTTGAATAGTATTCCATAATCGTATTTTAGATTGTGTGCGATTTTTATTGTTTTGGAGTGGAAAAAGTCTCTGTATAAATCTATTAGAGTCTCCTCTTTAGATACATCACAGTAAAAAGCAATGTTCTTGCTATAAGAAAATGAAATGCCAAGTAATTTTGCTTCCTCTATTTCTAAGGAGGTGGTTTCAGTATCAAATGCTACAACATCTTTTGAGGACAATTCTTTTATGAAATTTAAATGTTCCTCCCTAGTTTGAATTAATTTGTAGTCTGGTTTTGTAG
>Ga0115572_10003464_pt1 | contig 12421 bp, 23 predicted proteins | sample COGITO_mtgs_1206_FD_88681 | JGI IMG/M metagenome (GOLD analysis project Ga0115572, IMG submission 88681) | Pelagic marine microbial communities from North Sea - COGITO_mtgs_120607 | ecosystem: Environmental > Aquatic > Marine > Epipelagic | place: Germany:Helgoland, sampling site Kabeltonne... | reverse complement strand
TATTGGGCAGATGGTGGAGCAGGTGCAATCAATGCTGGTGCTGCATATGTCTTTACTCGATCTGGTTCTACTTGGACAGAGCAGGCTATACTAACTACACCAGTTGGATTTCGGAGTGAATATTTTGGTCACGACGTATCAATGAACAATGATGGTTCCTATGTTGTAGTTGGTGCTTATGGCGCCGATGATGCTAGAGGAGCAGCATACATCTTTACTCGATCAGGATCTACTTGGACACAACAACAAATACTCCGGCCGGTTGAAGCACAAACGTACGCCGACCAATTCGGCAAATCGGTAGCAATCAATGGCTCCGGTGATGTTGTTGTTGTGGGATCTGCTCAAGCGGAAGATGATGATGGCACTTATAGTTTGACAAGCACCGGTTTTGTATATATCTTTACTCGATCTGGTTCTACGTGGAAACAAGAAGATAGACTAGAATCTCCAGCTGGAGAAAATAGCGCCAGCGACGATTTTGGATCTAGTGTAGCTATTAATAATAATGGTAATGTTATTGCTGTTGGCGCGCAAAATGCAGACACAGGCGCTTCAAATGCTGGTGCAATATATGCATTCAACAGATCTCCTTCAAATACTTGGACATATTCTAGGGAATTGATTGCATCAGATGCTGCATCAACTGATTATTTGGGCGGCGCCGCGCGCTCAGTTGCTGTATCTGGCGATGGTAAATATATTATCGGTAGTGCATACGCTGATGATGATGATGGGGATACATCTGGTTCTGCATATATCTTTAATGTAGTATAATTTATAGGAAAAAAAATGTTGAATATGAAATTTGGAATAGGTGTTGTTATTGCTATTGTTATGCAAGTAAGTGCATTTGTGTGGTGGACAGCACAACAGGCACAAACAATAAATACACTAAAAGAAGAGATGGCTCAACTTACAGCAAAATCTGCTGTAGCTGATGAAGTTAATATTAAACGTGATGTCGCTGAAATTAAAGATCTACTTAAAACTCACGATAAGTGGATGGATGAATACGATAAAGATCTCGAAGATTTAATTAAATTCGCAGAGTTTACCGAGAACAAGTGGGCATCTGCATATGATGAGGACCCGGGCTATACTCGAATTTTTGGAACAAAACCAGCGCCAAAGGCAAATTAAAGGAATTATAAAATGCAAGACTTAAGAGATGATATTCTAGCTGCCGTTGAATCGCATGCTAAAGGGCATATTCATAAACATAAAATGAATGTTGAAGTATATCTTTCACACCCGGTTGGTGTAGGTGAGCATCCCGATATTATGGAAGCAATTGAACAAGAATTAGAACAAATTGCTAAGTACGATGATATGTTAGAAATGATTAACAAATATTTTGCTGAATAGAAAAAGTATTCTATAATTATTTACCCGTGATGGCACTTTAAGGGTTTACAAACCCTGCGTTTTAATATATAATAGTACTATCAAAATAAAAAAACTCACACCCAATTCAGGGGCAGCAATGGCTATTACACTCAATTTTAAGAAAGACAACATTTTAACAGATTACTCTGTTGGAATGTTGAAAGATTTCTATTTACGTGGTGATGAAAAATCACCGCAAGAAGGATACGCGCGCGCTGCAGAAGCATGGGCAACGTACAAAGGCAAGACAGATTGGGATCTTGCTCAACGTCTATATGATTACGTGTCAAACAAATGGTTTATGTTTGCATCACCAGTACTTTCAAATGCACCAATTAAAAATCAACCAGACAAAGGATTGCCTATTTCTTGTTTTTTGACATACGTCCCAGATACACTCGAAGGCCTTATATCGCATTCATCTGAGCTCCGCTGGCTCTCTGTTTTTGGAGGTGGTGTAGGAGGACACTGGTCAAGTGTAAGAAGTGTCTCTGACAAAGCACCCGGGCCTATTCCTTTCCTTCATACTGTCGACGCTGATATGATTGCTTATCGTCAAGGTAAGACTCGTAAAGGTTCTTATGCTGCGTATATGGATATATCACATCCAGACATCATAGAGTTTTTAAATATTCGTATTCCAACTGGAGATGTACAAAGAAAAGCACTTAATATTCATAATGCTTTAAATATTACCGATGACTTTATGACTGCTGTTATAGAGAATAAAGATTGGGATCTCAAAGATCCAGCGAGTGGTGAAGTATCTGACACACTTAACGCTCGTAAACTATGGGAGAGAATTATAGAAGTTCGTTTCCGTACGGGTGAACCATATCTTAATTTTATTGACACTGCAAACAAATATCTTCCTCAATCTTTAAAAGATAAGGGACTAAAAATTCACGGATCTAATCTTTGTAATGAAATACATTTGCCTACGTCAGATGATCGCACTGCCGTATGTTGTCTTTCTTCTTTGAATCTTGAGCTCTACGAGCTGTGGAAAGATAGTAATATTGTCGAAGATATTATTACTATGCTAGATAACGTTATCGAGTATTTCATTGAGCATGCACCCGATGCTATATCACGAGCTCGCTATTCTGCCGAAAGAGAGCGTTCTTTGGGACTTGGCGCAATGGGATTCCATTCGCTCCTTCAATCACAGGGTGTAGCATGGGAATCAGATTTAGCTCGCGAAATCAATAATGTTGTTTTTAATAATATTCAGATGAGAGCAACTGATCAGTCACGCAAACTTGCAAAAGAAAGAGGAGAATATCCCGACGGTGAAGGCACCGGAATGAGAAATGCTCATCTCTTAGCAATTGCACCAAATGCTTCATCTGGTATTATTCTATCGACAAGTCCTTCGATCGAACCAATGAAAGCAAATGCGTATACACACCGCACTCGTGCTGGTTCTTTTCTTGTTAAAAACAAATATCTCGAAGATGTTTTAGAAAAATACAGTATTAATAATGAGTCGACTTGGACTTCAATTATTACAAAGAAAGGTTCTGTTCAGCATTTACCAGAATTAAATGAACAAGAAAAAGCTGTATTTAAAACAGCTCAAGAACTTGATCAATTATGGGTTATTCAACACGCTGCAGATAGACAACCTTATATTTGTCAAGGACAATCTGTAAATGTTTTCTTTCCTTCGGGTGCAGAAAAATCATATGTCAATAAAGTTCATTTAAAAGCGTGGAAAGATGGATTAAAGGGTTTGTACTATCTTAGAACAGAAGCAAAACAAAGAGCAGAGACGGTGTCAGATAAAGTAGAACGTCATGCACTACAAGAAGATACTCGTTCTATTGTTTATGGTAGAAATACATGTCCGTACTGTGCAAAAGCAAAAGAAGAATTAGATCTTCGTGGTATTCAATTTGATTTTATCAATCTCGATGATATTGGTAAAACTGCAGCCGAAGTTACTGGCCGAAAAGTCAAGACAGTACCACAAATCTACATCGAAGGAAAATACGTCGGTGGCTATGATGAGCTTATGGCTTATCTTAATTCACCATTAACAATTCAAGAAGGCGATGAATGCCGAGCATGCGAGGGATAACATGGGATTACTAGAAGCATCAAAAACATATAAACCTTTTCTCTATCCATGGGCGGTAGAGTTAACAAAGAAACACGAAGAAATCCACTGGGTAGAAGACGAAGCTGAGCTATCAGAAGATATTCAAGATTGGAGAACAAAGCTGAATGAAGAAGAAAAAGAATTCATCACTCAGGTTCTTCGATTGTTTACACAGTCGGATGTTCAAGTCGGAGAAAACTATTACGAATTGCTGATTCCTAAGTTTAAGAACAATGAAGTTCGTAATATGCTTGGTTCATTTGCAAACAGAGAAGCAATCCATCAGAGAGCGTACGCTCTGTTGAACGACACACTTGGCTTGCCAGATGAAGAGTTTCACGCATTTCTCGAGTACTCGGAGATGGCAGATAAGATCGAGTTTATGTCCGAAGGCAATCCAAATACTCTACAAGGATTGGCATTGATTATGGCTCAGTCAGTCTTTAACGAAGGAATGTCACTCTTTTCATCATTCGTAATGCTTCTCAACTTCCAGCGGTTTGGTAAGATGAAAGGTATGGGTACAATCGTAGAATGGTCAATCCGCGATGAGTCAATGCATGTACAAGGTATTGCTAAACTCTTCCGTGAATTTTGCGATGAGCATCCACGCATTGTTAACGACGAGCTCAAGTCTAAGCTCTACGAGATGGCTAAAAACGCAGTGAAACTTGAAGACGCATTTATAAAACTTGCTTATAACGGCAGCGAAGAGATGCAGGGTTTAGCAAAGCAAGAAGTTCGTGACTATATTCGGCATATCGCTGATCGTAGGTTACTACAACTTGGAATGAAGCCTATTTTTAAGCAAAAAGATAATCCTTTGCCTTGGCTAGATTGGGTATTGAATGGAGCATCGCATGATAACTTCTTCGAGAAGCGAGTAACAGAATATTCAGTTAATGGCATGGAAGGTGACTGGGGCTGGGAAAAAGTTGCATGATAGAATTTAGAATCGAATGTGAAGAGTGCGAAGAAGTAACTCACATTATTGCAAATGATTCTCCAGAATTTTGTCCGATGTGTGGTCGACGCAGTCACGCCGAAGCCACAGGTGATTTTGATCTAAATTTTCATGAAGAGGATGATTGACATGAAAATTATTACTAAATTTCTGATTAAGCTTTTTAAGATTACAGAAAAAAAAGTTCCAGGGTATCTAGGAAGAGACGCATCAAAATCGAGTAATAAGACTTAATGCATATAATATATAATACATGTGGTATTATAAAGACAAAGAATATGATGAAACACCCGAAGAATATCAGGGATTTGTTTATGAAATTACTGAACTCGACACTGGTAAAAAATATATTGGTAAAAAGAACTTCTGGAAACCTAAAACATTGCCGAAGAACTCTAAGAGGACTCGACGAGTACGGACTCGTGCTGAGTCCGACTGGCGCACTTACTTTGGTAGTAGTGAAGAAGTTAAATTACTCATCGAAGAAAAAGGTGAAGAGAACTATAAAAGAGAGATTCTTCGCCTTTGTACAACAAAAGGTGAGATGTCATATTATGAAGCAAAACTCCAATTTGAAAGGGACGTATTACTCAGCGATGAGTACTACAATTCGTTTATCGGATGCAAGATACACAAGAGACATTTACCCAAAAACTTATCAGATACTACGGCGATCGACTAGTTGATCCAGACATGTATCCGCATACTTTTAATTACCAAGTGAAAGTATATGCTTATATAAATAAAAATAGAGGTGAAGATGAAATACATATATGAAGTCATTGAAGAAGCACAAAAAGCAAAAACAAAGTCTGAAAAAGTTAGTATACTCAAAAAGAATGACACGTGGGCTCTTAAAGATATTTTGAGAGGCACATATGACTCTACAGTTTCATGGTTACTCCCAAAGGGTGAGCCACCATATACAGCAAATGATGGCTACAACGCACCATCAAATCTTCTTAAAAGAAATAAAGATTTCCAATATTTTGTTAAAGGCGGACCGGGATCTAAGATGCCGGCGTTTAAACGCGAAAAGATTTTTATCGGTTTGATTGAGTCGATTGATCCAAGTGATGCACGACTCGTTATATCTATGATTAATAAGGAAAAGCCAAAAGGTATTACGCGCCCTGTAATAGAGGAGGCCTTTCCCGGATTGTTAAAAGATTAACCATTAACCGGAGTATCCAATATGACAATTACTCAGCTCGAAAGACTCAAGAAAGATTCACACGAACTTCAAGAATATGCTGAAAAGCTAAAGAAGAAAGGATTATTCAGTAGAATGAAAAAAATCTTAGAAAAACGATCTTTCTTAATTAGGCGAATCGCTGAAGTAACATAAGCATATAAGTTAAAGAAGAGGGGTTCCAGTTTTATAAGCTGGAGCCTCTTTTCATTTTAGGGGTTTACATTTCTCTACTTTTATGGTATAATAATAGAGTATTATGTTGGAGAGCGGAGGTATATCTCTCATGAATATTTTTATACTCGATGAAGATCCTGTAATTGCTGCTCAAATGCAGTGTGATAAACATATCCCTAAAATGGTAGTAGAATCCGGTCAAATGCTATCGACTGCTCATCGAGTACTTGATGGCCTGTTAACTAAGCGACCATCTAAGTCTGGTAAGACTATGGTAAAATATTGGGATCTGTATGAAGGTGCCGATGATCTCGAAGCTGAATTGTTATACTATAAAGCAGTTCATGTTGGTCATCCTTGTACTCAATGGACAATGGAAAGTGATATGAACTATCGTTGGCATTACGATCATTTCATTGCTCTGTGTCAAGAATATACATATAGATATGATAAGATTCATAAGACTGCGCGAGATCTAGGAGGTCCATTGTATTCTGCTCCGCGCAATATACCGAAAGGACCACTAACACCCTTTAGGTTAGCAATGGGTTCTAATCCAGAATGTTTCTTTTACAATGAACCCGTTAAATCTTATCGAGCTTTTTATAAAACAAAGCAAGCTCGATTTAAAATGGTCTGGACAAAACGTAAAATGCCGGAATGGTTTATGGAGAAATGTGATGGATAAATTAGATCAAATAGATATTATTGAAAATGAAATTGCATATGCTAAATCGTGTTTGCAACCACAGGATACTGGGCATATTAGCACTGCCATCAGTTGGATGACAAAACGTGTTAATACTATAAAGGAAGAAATTCGACAAGATGCCAATCTACACCTTAAAAGATACTAAAACTCAAGAAGAATGGAATGTAAATTGTTCACGTGATGAATTACAAACTATTCTAAATGAAATGGTCGACGTTATTCATGTCATGAAATTTCCTGCGATGATAACTCAGCACGGTAGTACACTTGGAAAAACCAGCGGAGATTGGAGAGACTTCATGAAAAAAATCGACAAACAATCTGGAAGAAACAGTAAAATAAAAACATGAGTAGCGCAAGAATCAAATACGAAGACTTACTCGAATTCGATCCTATTACTGCGAATCAGCAAAAAGCATATAGTTTATGGGATGAAGGTGAAAATCTAGTTCTTGCTGGATCTGCTGGTACTGGTAAAACTTTTATTGCAATGTACTTAGCACTCGAAGCATGTCTCGAAAAAAGTTCATCTTATGACAAAGTTATTATTATGAGATCGATTGTTCCAGTCAGAGAGGTTGGATTTTTACCGGGAAAGCTAGAAGAAAAAATAGAAGTCTATGAATCACCGTATAAAATGATTTGTCAAGAATTAGTAGCAGATAAAACTGCCTATAACAAGCTTGTTTCTTCTAATATCATTAAATTCGAAACAACGTCTTTTATCCGTGGTAGAACATTTGATCGCGCAATTATAATTGTCGATGAAATGCAAAATCTTAATTTCCATGAACTAGATTCTGTCATGACTCGTGCTGGTGAAAATACTCGATTAATTCTTTGTGGTGATTATCTACAATCTGATTTTAACAATGACGGTGAAAGAAACGGTTTAGCAAAATTCTTAAATATCATTGAAAGAATGAAAGATTTCTCTATTATTCAATTCGGATGGGATGATATCGTAAGGTCTGGTATAGTAAGAGACTATATAATGACAAAAGAATTAATGGGACTCAGATAAAAATGAATTATTTTGTTTACTTTTGCTGCAAAATGGTTTATAATAATACTATTATTAAATAAAACAACGATTGGAAATGATGATGGAGTTTATCCATGAAAAAATTGATATGGGATATGAAAGCTTGGATCGAACAGATAGTCCTGACGGAAGGAGATATCTTACCCTGGATGGTAATGCCTATCCTAGTGTTACTACTGTTCTTAGTATCTTAAGTGAAGAATCAATTGCAAAATGGCGTAAACGAGTAGGTGAAGAAGAAGCTAATCGTATCGGCGGCCGCGCTGCTGCTCGTGGTACTGCTGTTCATAGCCTTATCGAAAAATATTTAAGAAATGAACCCGACTGTCGTAAAGAATTTCTTCCACATGTTGTTCAATCTCTCGAGAATCTTCGTCCTTTGCTCGATAAGCATGTCACTAAAATCTACGGACAAGAAGTTCCATTGTATTCTGATCATTTGCAGCTAGCCGGTACATGTGATTGTATTTGCGAATGGGATGGTGTACCTACAATCGTTGATTGGAAGACTTCTCGACGTCCTAAGAAAAAAGCCAATATTGGTAATTACTTTATGCAACTAGCAGCATATGCTGTCATGTGGGAAGAACGTACTGGTATGGCTATTCAACAAACACGAATTGTTATGGATGTAGATGACTTTCATCCTGTCATGTACAAGGAAACACGAGATGCTTGGATCGATAAAATGATCGAAACTCGTGATGAATATAATAGGCGTAAGGTGTTTCACGGATAAAAAACGTAAGCCTTTATTTTAATTAAATAAAAAAGTGCACTTTTTAGTGTACATTTCCTCAAATATAGTGTATAATAGATCTATAAAATGGAAAGAGGAAATAACATGTCAAAGATGGCTTCAAATGCAAAGTTCAAGCAGTTTGTAACAAACCTAAGTGTAGAGGATCAGCGCACTGTAATCGAGCGCCAAAGCCGTTTGCTTCCTGCATTTATCATGCAAGAAGTTGCCAGTACTAACAATCCAAAAGTTATTCGCAAGTTAGAGAGCCGCTTAAAGCAGGTTCGCTTGATGATGAGTTCATTGATTGCAAACGGAAGTGTAGTATAATGGCAAGACGTCGGTTCTACAATGATGAACATTTGAAACAAATGGAACAGCTTGACGATCTGATTATGTTTATTGATCAATGTCGCACAGAAATTGCTCTATGTGTAGAGCCGGCTCTTAATAGTTCTCATACTCCAAAAGGCGCTAGTCGATGGGTTGACCCACTCCACGAAGCGCTCGATGAGCTCGAGCAAGAAGCATTTAATATTGATGAAAGAATTAGAGGAGGAATTTTCGGATGACAGTATATCTTGATATGGATGGCGTAATCGCCGACTTTTTTAGTGGTATCGAAGTAAAATATGGTGTTGACCATTGGAAGTCAATTCAGGATCGTGAGATCAAGTTTAAAGAACTTGCTAACACTGATTTCTTTTACACACTACCAATCTTTAGAGAAGATCGTGGTCCACGTAGATCAGGTCCTAGTCTCTCATGTGAGATCATTAGGTTTGTCAATGACATTACTAATGGTGATTGGGGTATCTGTTCTTCTCCACTCAAAGGCGATCATAACAACTCGGCTTATTGGAAGCGTAGATGGCTCGAAGATAAGCACTATATGCCACCTTTAGTCGAAAATGTTATCTTTACTAGTAACAAACATAAATACGCAATGAATAGTCTTACTCGTCAGCCAAATATTCTGATTGACGATAAGCCTGAAAACATCGCACGATGGAAAAAAGCTGGCGGTATTGGTATTCGCTTCCAGTGCAATGAAGATGATCTTGAAGAATACCTATTTGTAGAATTGGAACTTGCCCTTGGAACTTATGGAAAATAATATGTTTTTTACAATATTAAATTTAAGATCAGAGTTTGAAGATATATCTGCAGACTTTAATATGCCTGTATTTGGATCCGATATAAATACTTTACAGTGGTTCGCAGAAAATGGATTTAGGTCTAATCGTCTGCGCAATGGTTATGATCGTGCAATAGAAATTGCTAGCATAATTTTAGCGGAGTATAACAATGGCCGAACCCACAAAGGAAGAGATAAAGCAATTACGGAAGACTATTGAAGGCTTAGATGAAGCTGATACTAATGGCGATGGTCATATTTCAGCCGAAGAATTGGAAATGCACATGGAGTTTAAACGCAAAGAACTCGAAGATGCCGATGCACAAAGAGATGCTATGAGAAAAATGACTTGGTTTGCATTGTTTGGCATGCTGCTGTATCCAGCAATTATTTTGATTACTACAATTATGGGTCAAGACAAAGCGGCGCAGTTGATTAGTGATATTGCTCCAACTTATTTTGTTTCTATCTCGGTATTAGTTGCTGCGTTCTTTGGTGCTGACGCGGTAAAGGGAAAATCTGCTCCGAAAAAATAAGAATATATAATTTGTAATGAAAAACTTAATATTCCAATACTACATTCCGTATGAATCATTCGACGCTGACTTAGGCGGTGTTGAAATGCCAGATTGGGCAAAGGCGGGGTCCGAGAACGCTCAAAAGTATGCTAAGCATTGCGGTGCAGAATATATTCTAAGCCATGATAGGTACTTTGATCATCTAGATCCTCGCCTTGATTCTTTAAGACTCTTCTACGATCAACAATTCGAACAATATGACAATATCCTTACATTGGATCTTGACATGTTAGTCGCCACTCCTTATAATATCTTCGAAAGCTTTGAACAAGATGCTGATGTAGCAATGGTACATGAGCTTGGTGTTCATACTGGCCCACCGGCTGGATGGATGCGCAATGTAATGGACAAACAAATTTATCAACGTGGTATCATCGCGTATGGTAAACATTTATTCGGTAAAGACTGGATGTTTCCTAAGTCAAAGCTTTATCCAGAAGAAAGATTCAGATATCTCAATGGTGGCCTTCAATTGTGGACTAAACACGGCCGAAAAAAAGCTCGTGAAATGTTTACTTCGGTTGATAATTATGTAATGCATACACGATATACTGAACAAATGTATATTAATCTCCAGTTAAGTCAGCCAGAATTTAAAGTTTTTGAGTTTGATACGCATTGGAATAGAATGCCGTACCAATGGGGAAGTGGCAATTTACCCGATGGTAGAATCAATCATTATCTTGCAAGAGATAAATTTAATATGCCTACAATATGGAAGGGAATGAAAAATGGCAAAATATCTCGAAATTGCAGCTGGATTTAAAAGAGGCCTCAACTGGGATGCTGTGCGTGATGTTGCAGATCCTGAAAAAGGCGTAGAAAAATACGATATGCGCAACCTTCCTATGAAGGGTATTTCGGATAATACTTATGATGGTGTTTATTCGGAGCACTTCATTGAGCATCTTCACAAGAGTGAAGGAATTGATTTTCTTAAAGAAATGTATAGAGTACTTAAGCCGGGTGGTACAATCCGCACGATTTGGCCTCCGCGAGAATTTATTGATAAACTTTTATCTGATGAGCAGCTAACTGCGGATGAGGAATATTTCTGTGCTCATTACCATAATTTTTATGTTTTAAAGCATAAATTTTGTCCGCCGGGTTATGAAGACGCGCCAATTCGAATACAATGCGCACAAGGGCTTCTATATCAAAATGGTGAACATCTCTATGTTTGGGGAAAGAAAGAACTTATAGGTACTCTCAAAGAGCTTGGTTTTATTATGGTTAGAGATCACATGTATCAACAAAGCAGAGTCGCAGATTTTAGAGGTATAGATAGTCAGGGTAAAATCAGAGCATTGCATAGCGCAGTAGTAGAGGCACAAAAGCCGTGGTAATAACATTGAAATATAATGGAGACCAAAAACGATTTCACCATTATTGGTTACCGCTTGTATATAAACATGGCGAATGCACTTTTGTTGTACACGATGAAAGTAACAAACTCATATACCCAAAAGATGCAAAAAATTTAAAGATTAATCAAAATCATGACAAAGGTCCGATAATGCACTGCGTTGCTGAAAAAATTCCTACGTATAGAGCTATGGTTGTTTTTCAAAAGAAGCCGAAAAATTGGAAAGGTGATTGGTCAGAGTTGGGTGAGATGTTTTATGATATAGAGACTTTAGGATAAAAAATGAGCGAAAAGGAACAAGAAGAACATAATCATGATGTTGAAGTCGATGAAAAAGACATTCAAGAAGTCTTTGACTACGATACTTATGGCGGTGGAGTGGAATATTTTAAATGAGAATTTTTGTATTAGGTGGTGATGGCTTTTGTGGTTGGCCAACATCTTTAAAGCTTGCTAAAGAAGGCCATGAAGTCTATATCATTGATAATCAATCTCGTAGACAAATCGATAAAGAATTGAATAGCAATTCACTGACAGATATTAGTTCTGTTGATGAAAGAATGCACGCCGCTCATGATCAGGGTTGGAATATTAGTTATAGACATGTTGATATAGCAAAAGACTTTTATCATTTTGCTAAAATTGTTCAAGATTTGCGACCAGATGCTATTGTACACTTTGCTGAACAGAGAGCTGCTCCGTATTCTATGATTAGTCAGCATGAACGTAGATATACAGTTGACAATAATATTACAGCAACACACAATGTTCTTAACGCAATTGTTGATCTATGCCCAGATTGTCACCTAATCCATCTTGGTACAATGGGTGTGTATGGATATTCAAAAGATTTTGGTGATATTCCCGAAGGGTATCTTAACGTAAAAATTAATTCTACCGAGAAGGATGTAGATATTCTCTATCCAACTAATCCCGGTAGTGTTTATCATATGACAAAATCAATTGATCAATTACTATTCCAGTTCTATCCGAAAAACTGGGGTTTGAAAATTACTG
>Ga0115572_10003462_pt1 | contig 12430 bp, 7 predicted proteins | sample COGITO_mtgs_1206_FD_88681 | JGI IMG/M metagenome (GOLD analysis project Ga0115572, IMG submission 88681) | Pelagic marine microbial communities from North Sea - COGITO_mtgs_120607 | ecosystem: Environmental > Aquatic > Marine > Epipelagic | place: Germany:Helgoland, sampling site Kabeltonne... | reverse complement strand
TGACAATACGCTTTGTTAAATACAGTCGCCTCCTTCGCCAGCTGATCGAGATTGGGCGTGATCGCCGTGGCGTCGCCCATAAAACCCAAATCAGTATTCAAGTCATCGGCCATGATGAAGAGAATGTTCGGCGTCGATGCGGATGCCACAACCGCCATAAAACGAAGTAGCGCCAAGGCCAGTACCACTCTTTTAAGGGTACGATTCCAGTGACACAGTAAACGTTTTGGATGATTCATATTGAAGCCAGGTGAGGATGATTGGAATGACATAAAATGATTTTGACTGCTTTGCTGTTAACGGCCCGGCGGGTAATCTCGCAGAATTAAACCGCCCCAACCTTATTGCACTTCATTGCACCCAGTGCAAGCAGCATTTCGATTTTCCTGCAATCTTCCTCAAACCTAAAAAGAGCCGTTGAACCGTTAATGAACGTTTATAAACGTCCATATGCCTCAGATGTGCTTAACGCTTCCTGATTTCTTTAGAAATCCTCAGGTACTCACCGTGATCGATGATATTGCAGTTGCGCTTCCATTCTTCGCATGCCGCGGAGAGCTGTTGAACCAACTCCGGGTTTTGCCGAGCCAGATTTGTTTTTTCGGCCGGTTCCTTTTCCAGATCGTACAATTCATACTGAATGCCCGGAACCTTCGAAGTATGCGCATACCAACCGGGTTCGATCAGCAGTTTCCAGCGTCCTTTGAAGATCACGCTCTGATTCCCCTTGTTGTTGGAGAAGAGGTATTCGTGGGGAGCGATCTCCTGGCCTTTCAACACCGGAACAATGCTTCGGCCTTCCAGTTGGGAGGTTTTTACGCCGCGAAAGGTTTCCGGATACGTGGTTCCCGCCAACTCCAGACAGGTGGGCAAAATATCACCGACCCACCCCATGCTGCCGGTAATCGTGTCGGGTTGAATCACCTTCGGCCAGGAGGCGATACAGTGCGTTTTGATTGCACCCTCCCACTTCAGCCCTTTGCACCCGTAATACGGAGAGTTCATCATGTCGCCGACATGCGATGCGGCACCATTATCCGAGAAGTAAAAGATCAGCGTGTTTTCATACTCGCCCGTCTCTTTGAGGGCGGCGACGAGTTTGCCGACATTTTCGTCGATCTTCTCCATCATCGCCGCATGCAGTGCGTATTTAAGCTGAAGCTCCTTTTTCTTTTCAGCAAGAATTTTCCGGCCCGATCCGAATTCAGATCGAAAGGCGGCATCTTTGGGGAACAGCTTTTCGCGGACGACTCCCGCCGCCCTATCGGCTTCGACTTGAGCAAAGTTTTCGTAGCGGCTCATATATTTATCGACCAAGTCCTGAGGCGCCTGCAATGGAAGATGCGGCGCACGATGCGCCACATAAAGGAAGTAGGGTTGGTCGCCCGCGGCATTCGTCTCGTTGATCATGCGAATGGCGCGGTCGGTGATGCCGTCGGTTGAATAATAAGCCGGAGCCGTTTTTCCGTGATTGGGCGTATACGGGTATGCTTTGCTCTGTTCTTTGCCTTTTCCCCAGAGGCAATTCATGGTGTAGGTGCCCGTCATAGGAAGCTTTCCTGCGGGTTTGTTCCCTTCCAAGAGACGGTGCTTCCAACCATCATTCTCAGTATAAAAAAGGTGCGACTCGCCACTCACCAGGCCGAAATACTGATTAAACCCGCGCTCGGACGGCAAGGCATTATAGTCGTTCTCGATCGCCTCTTCGGTCAGCTCGCGATCCGGATGCTGTCTTTCCCAGTTCCGTTGCGCGCCCTGGTTGGTTTTGATGTCGTGGGTTCCACCGAGGTGCCACTTGCCGACCATCAAGGTTTCATATCCGGCATCGCGCATCAGCTCCGCGATGGTGGGAACCGTATAGGACAAAATCCCTTCATACCCCCGTCTATTAATAGTGGGGTGTCCACCAAGCGTTCCGGCACCGAAACCGACATCGGCGGCATCGTGGCCGGTCATCAACGACGCACGCGTCGGGCTGCAGCGTCCGTTATTGTAGAAGTTCTTGAAACGCACGCCCTGTCGGGCGAGCGAATCGAGGTTGGGTGTATCAATTTCCCCGCCATAACAACCCAAATCCGCGTAACCCGAATCATCAGACATGATGACAATAATATTGGGGCGTGACTCCGCAAACAGATTGATACCACAAAGACACGCAACCAAAGCCGCTATTTTATAACTATATAAATTCATACTCTTTATCTCGTTTGGAAATGCTTCCTCTTCGGCGCACCATAATGCGTTATCCCCTGGATGACCTGGTCAGGATCCAGTAATACGGGTTTCTGACCCGCAAAAGAGGATGCGGAAATACTGCCGGTGTCGGAAAGTGCAAGCTCAGCAAATTGAATACGGATTTGGCTATCTACGTTAGTTTCCCAGTATTTACCATCGGTCCATGCCTGCAAAGTAATTTTCACCTTGTCGGCATCTGTGAGTGATAAGCGGCTGCCCCTTTCACCCTGAATGAATGCAATATCCTCGGCTAGATTGATTTGACCTGTATTCCAGACGTCAGGCTGATAGGCGCAACGATAATGAAAATAGTCACCCTTGGAGGAATACAGGCCGTCAAGTTTGTGATAGGCCTTCCCGAAACAGTAGACGATTTGTCCAAGATTCTTTTCCCCTCGGTACAAAGCGACACTGACGACACCCCCTGCGTAACCCATAAGATCCTGGCCGTTAATTTTATATTCAAAATTCAGGTAGGCCTGATCCCTTCCCTGCAAGTCGATCATCTGGGAAACCCGATTAAAGGTTACGGCATTTCCGTATGGTTGATCCCTGTCAATATACAACTCAAGGGCCCTCGTTTTTTGAGTATCCCTAATAACGTTCTGAGTGATGCTCGGGTTCCGGTCCTGCTGGTAGATGAAATACTTGCCCCAATGCTTCAGCCCCTCGCTGAAATCGCCATTCTTCAAGGCATTGAAAGCAGGCAGCTCCCAGTCCTCATAGAACCACAACTTGCAGTCATCGGGGTTAAAATCAGAGAGCTGCGGCAGGTCGACTACATCGTCAAAATGCTTGAGTCTCATCTCCATTTCGGTGCCGTCCACATCAACCACCGCATAACCAACAGTCGGATCCGCAACAACATCTTGTTCTCCGTAGTAACGTGAACCGATACCGCCCGAAGGAAGATTTATATAAGTCGTGCCGTTATATACTTTTGCTGATTTCAAAGAACTTTTGAAGGGAATATGAATGTGCCCGCTCATGGCGTACTTCACCTTTCCATGCCCGGCAAGTAACTCCAGCATCCTGCGCTTGATCGCGGGCACTTCAGAATAACTTACAATATCAGCATGCCCGGTAGGCACGATAGGCGTATGATGAAAAAACACAACCGGCTGATCTTTATGAGCGCGGAGGTCCTGCTCCAGCCAGTCGAATAAAGGATAGGTTTCGAAGAACCCCGGCCTCATCGGATTCGGAAACACAATGAAATGCACATCGCCCACATCATACGAATAGCAGATGCGGTTAATGCCGCTCATTTTCTTCTGAGCCAAGATGAAGTTGCTTAGAAGTTGATAATTATTTTCTTCAGCCTCCGGGGAGAATTGCGCCGAATAAAGCGTCTCGTGGTTTCCAATTTCATACAGGATCGGGGCATTGATCTCGCTTAAAATCGAATGCATCATCTCGAAATGTTCGACTTCCCCTTCGTCATCGACGACATCACCAACGACAATGACAAAATCAGGTTGAACCGGTTCTCGATTAATCGACTGAACGAGCAATTTGGTTTTTTCAATGGTCGGACCAATCCTGCCGTGAACATTATTTACAGTTGGATCTCCTCCCTGAGTGTCCGCTAAAATTACAAAGGAATACTTTTTCTTCGTTTTCGTTAAGCCCAGGCTGGAAAGATCCAGTTTTGCCGGAATACCGTATTCTTTCCGGTCTGCTTTAGTCAAAACGACATTATTTTGAGTACCATTCGCTGTATCTCCTTCACCGGACAGGAGAGGACTTCGGCTGGCTGCAGACACTGCCGGGGCACCGAACACAAAAGCCGAGGATGCGCCGATCTTGCCGAACGTTTTAATGAAGTTTCTTCTAGAATTGTTTGATTGATTCATGCTGATTTCTCTTTCTCTTAAAAAGGTTAGTTTGGGTTATACTATTAAACTCGGGCTTATCAAAGGTGACGCCGGCACTTGCCTGAGATCCGCTGCCCACTATGGATAAAAGAAAAAAAAAGGGGGGGGGGCACATAAACGCAATATAATGCAATTCGATGAAATTTAATGCATGTAAAATAAAAAATGGCACTCAAACCAAGCCACAGAAAGAGACATTCAAAACACCAAGCCTCATCAACCGTGCATCAGTGCATCTACCGCCAAAGAACGCCAAGGACATACGCCCTTAGGATTTTAAAGGAGCCTGGTCCGACTCTCCCCTCCCCCGGAGATTCATGATCTTCACGTAAGCAAATCGTAGCGCGGCGCGTCCGCCCAACACGTACACCGGCAATGAAAAACTGCGGCTAAAGTACCCATAAAGGGCATACACACGCAGCTACGACTCATGCTCTGCACGCAACCAAAACAGTCCGAAGTAGCGCGGTGCTTTAGCCCAATGCCATTGCATATTACATTTTCAACCAATGATGCGCACTTCACACTAGATAATTGACCTACAACCGCTTCGCTAGCACCCAAGGGCATAATAAAGGGCCCTCCCTCCTTCGCTTTACAAGCTACGGCGGACAGGTCGGGCGAGGATTGGGAGGTGATGATTGCCATGAAAGCCCTTGAAGAACAGAAAATCCTCAGGGAGCTCCCACAAATCACCCAGTCTGTCTCTCCCAAGCTCCCCCCCTCTAGCGAAGCGGTTGTGGAAAATTCAATTATGCAATGGCATTGTGCTTTAGCCCGCGTCCCGGTCAACGCATGCGCCTCCAATGGAACACTGCGGTAAAGTACCCTGAAGGGCATACACACGCAGCTACGGCTCGAATTCTACGCCAGAGCCGTTGCAACCACCTCGACAAGCTCGGGGCAGGCAACCTCGACAAGCTCGGGGCAGCCAACCTCGACAAACTCGGGGCAGGCAACCGCAATAGAGACATCAGCCATTGCAGATTAAATCTTCCACAACCGCGGCGTATCACGCTACGCGGCACACAGCTAGGCTTCCGTGCGGCGGTTAAGCCTCCTCAGCGTCGCAGCACAGCCTCAGTCCACCGCGTGAGACGAAGTCTTTTAGTCGGTGCGAGAAATAGCCTCGTGCTGGGCGTAGCCCGACAGCGCGTAGGTGGTGAAATGCAACGCATTTTGCCCGAGTCCCGCTTAGAGCACTTCCACAACTCCAACTAGCTTATCTATTACTTCCCGATCTGGTCGAGGGTTTTGTGATCGTCCGCCTTCACATCAGCGGCGGTGGCCTTCATCAGCCATGGCACGGCGTTGCGCATGAAGGTGTTGTAGCCGGGCACGCGGCTCCTCTCGTCATGGCCGAGCGTGCAACACAGGACAACGCCCTTTTTCTGCTGTGCCAGGAAGATGCTGGGGTAGGCCTCGCCGGTCGTCCGCGAATGCGATGTGGTCAACACGCTCCATTTGGAGGCGTCTTTGTTGGGCGTCATGCGATAGAGTTCGTCGACAATTTCAAAGGATGCGGGCAGCCCCTTCATCAGCGGGTGGTCGGCTTGATTGACCTTAACATCAAAGGTCACGCCGCCCTTCTCATGGCCTTTGGGAATTCCACCGACCATGGTGTTCAGCTGCGGCCAGCCATGACGAATCCATGTGCCCGCATGCAGCAGCATGATGCGACCGCCGCCGTCGAGGAAATCCTCAAACGCTTGCTTGAACTCCGCCGTGTACGGAACGTTACCGCAGGCCATGAAAATATCGCTGCTCTTCAGCGCCTTGGTTGCTTCCGCGACATCTTCGGTGTAGATGACCGTGGCCAGCCCGTCCTCCTCCAGAAGCGTGCGGTCTAGCTCGCCGTAGCACAGCTTGTAATTGTGGTGCCTATCTCCGCCGAGCATCAGAACCCTAGCGGGCTCGGCTCCGATCACTTTAGCCGCCAGACCGCCGAGCAGAATGAACGCCCCTATAAATACTGTCATCAATCTCATCGCATGATTCCTCGTTTGTGTGTTACTTATTTTTTTTCGGAGCAAACAAGCCCCGCTTCATTCGCAATTCATTTAGTTCTGCCGGGGTAAACATAGTCTTCTGCGAGGCCACCTTCTTGCGTACTGCAGCAACCTGCTCTTTAGTCATCGGTTCTTTCCAATTATTAAAATTCATCCCGATATACGTCATCACCTCTGCGATCTGCTGATCATTATAAACGTTCTCCATAGCAGGCATCATACCTCCGCTATAAGGCTTACCATCGAGTTCAGCACCCGCCTGGCCCTTAAGAATAATTGCGGTAGCGACATCGGGCCACCATCTAATCCAACTGTTGCGACTTAAACTCGGGGCCACCAAACCCTCTCCACTCTTCACGCCCTTACCGTCCAAACCATGACAACTAGCGCAGAGCAAATTGTATATCTTAGCTCCAGCCTTAGACACGGGATCGAAACTAGCCTTAGCCACTTCCTCGGCTTGAACCTGCTTATACCTCTTCACTAAAGTCATGTCAGCAAGGTCTTGATCAAGCCTACTTTGTATAGACTGAAGCGAAGGAGTTGGACGAGCATGAAAGCTGAGGTAGACCTGCATCCGGACATCCATGTCGTCGCTAGCCTTCATCGCCTCAACCTGCGCTGCCATCTCTTGATCTCCGCCATGGAGAAATTCCTCGCTCAGGTGTATCGCCGCAACCTGAACCTGCGCCGACGCATCACCGAGGGCCGCAACCACGGTGTCCCGACTCAAAGAGTCCAGACCTCGTAGTGCCCACATGGCTAGCATCTTTGCGACAGGATTTTCCGTCTGCTTAACAAAAGTATTCAAGTCAGGAACAACGGACTTATCCCCTCTTATCACCAGTAGCTTTTGCGCATTGTCACGCACATGGCCACTGCCATGTTCAAGAAAAGGAATCAGCTCCTTGCTCGATTTACTGAGCAGCTTTGGAACCTTGAGAGGTGCTTTATCATCAGGCACTAGGCGGTAAATACGACCATTGCGAAACACCTCTAGCATTCCCCATTCCTTAACCCGCTGATAACGCTTTACCTTAATATTAGTTCCCTTGGTAGGAAACCATTCTTTCTCCTGAATAATACCGCGGTACATATCGGAAAAATAGAAGCAACCATCAGGACCCGATTCCGACCAAACGGGCCTAAAAAACGGATCACTACTGCGGATAAATTCCGACCCCGGGAAATAGTTATAGACCTTACGTATACCCTCTTCTTTTTTAAACTGGTTCAAACGAATCAGTCGCCCTACCGGCTCACAGGTGGCTAAGCTACCGCTAAATTCAGGCATCAAAGAACTTCGAATAACGGATTGACCACAATTTGCGGAAAACTCTTTCAGCACCCGATTCTTCTTAAAGTCATAGCCTCCTCCGGTTTGGTCTTCTACTCGGCAGATGCTATGAGGCGTATCAAACTCAGGACCTCGCTCTATATCCTTAGTATGAGCGATTAAATAACCACCAGGAAACTGAAAGTAATTTGCATTCTCATGCGCACCCGCTTCTGTGCCGTATATTCGTCCGTCATCATCACGGGCAAGCCCCCACTGTGAAAAACGGCCAATGTTATATCCCTTGGGCTCAAGCTTACCTTCATGGTAAGTAAAGCGATTATAATTATTATAGATCACATTATCGATATTCCAGATGAGTCCTGAGGACTGTTTCTCAATATTTCCAGTATGAAGCCCGCCATCCCAGACCATTTCCCGACCATCAGAAACGCCATCTCCATCCTTATCATGATAGGCCCATATGGTCTCAGAGTCCGTAAGGATGATATATACTTTATCCCCCATAGGCAGGACGTTTCGAGGCAAGACGACATTATCGATAAAGACCGTCCGCTTATCCATCTTCCCGTCACCATTCGTATCCACCAGCTTTACTACACGTGAGATCTTATCCTTGGCACCGCTACCTTCCTCATCCTGCATATAGGTCAACCACTCACAGACGTACATGGATCCATCCTCGTCAAAGGCAAAAGTAACAGGCTCTTGCACCATGGGCTCGCTGGCAACAACCTCCAGGTGGTAACCCTCAGGAACCTCGAAAGTACTCAGCGCTTCTTCAGCCTTAAGGGCTTTGAAATACTGATCCTTCCGTTGGTATGGCACATCGTCAGGGACCTTGGACGGTTCCTGAAGCATGATCGTAGTGCCCAATGCGCCCACGTTTGTGATCTTAAATTCGCCTGCACTCGCAGCGATTCCATCAATGGTAACGCTAACCGCTAAGATTGCAGACTCCCAGTAACCTTGAGCACTGTCGCCCCCATTCGAACGGATGGTAAAGCTAGCCTCAGAACCGGTTTCAAAGTTCAGGCGCAGATGTTTCAGCTTCGAAATATGGTTAGGATCGGGATCCGTACCATACATATCGGCGAGGATAAACTGCCCGGTTCCCCCAGCCAACATGTTCACCGTAGTTTTTGAGTTCGAAAAAGAGCCTACCTCCAATTTGCCATTGAGGATGTTAACATTCGAAGCATGCGTACCGGTAGCAAACATGTCATCCACATACGCATAACCGTTTAGCAAACTCAAGGTATTGGAATGGTCGCCGCCAAACTGGCTCCACATCGTAAGTTTGCCAGATATATCCAAGTTTTTATAGGCAAAGGCCGTATTCGAGGCATCATCAATCTCAAGGGTACTGTGCAAGCTAGATCCGACTTCGTCTCCACCACGCATAGATAAATTAGTACCCGCTAAAGTTCCGCCTGTCTGACGTACCGCTACACCATGCCAAGCATCCCATCCCGTGGCGGTCTCTGCAGTGCCCCCGGAAAACAAGCCTGGATGGCTAGCGCTCGGCAAACCGTTATCCCAGCTATTCGTGGTAATACTGTCAATCGAACCCTTTGTGCCTGCAGTGTTGTTATACACCACATCGATCAGCGGACCAGTACCGGTATAGGTCGTGGTCGGAACCAGATTTGTATGCGCCGCCGATGCGCTTCCAGCAACGGCTGGCAACACCATCATCACTAATAATTTCTTCAGGGCACCTCTGAAAAGACCGTTTTGACGGCGCGGGTTAGGTTGTTTCGTATTTTTTATCATAATTGATGCTGGTTCGGTTCAATTCTCGAATGATGGAAGTGACTGATTTTTAGATTTGATTGGTTCGTTGTTCCGTTTTCCCTGGGAATTTTCGCTAACTTTAGGTCTATCGACGCAGATATACAATGCAGTCCATATCGTAGACTAAGACTTTAAAGTGAATTCCGGCAGTTTAATTATCTCACCACCCGCCAAAGCGGATTCATGCGCCAGTATTCCCACGCAAGTGATATTTGCTGCTTCTCTAGCGTTTGGATAAGGCTCCGTATCTTCAACTAGTGACATAATAAACTGATGAGCTAAATGAGGGTGAGACCCTCCGTGTCCAGCACCTTGCGCAAAAGATAGATGCTCATTATCATCATCATACACGCCCTTAGTGGTGTAGGCCTGAATCTCCTTTGGCAGCAGGTGGGCATAGTCCGGAACTTTGACACGCTCGGCGATTTCTGGCTCCGGCTTGCTGCGCGTGTGAATGATAGGATCTTCACCTTCGATGAGTGGCCACTCATAAGCCTTCTTTGAACCGTAGAAGTCAAAACTCTCGCGATACTGGCGGGCGACCCCATAAAGCGAACGATAGACGCGGGCCGAAAGATCGGAGTCCTTAAATTTGATATGACAAGTTTCTATGGCGAAAGGCGAATTATACTTTGCGATGTAAGATTCGTCTATAGTTCCAGAACCGAAACAAGAAACGTACTCTGCTTCCGCCCCGGTCAGTCCAAGCATCGGGCTTACGCAATGAGTGGCATTGTGCATGGGCGGAAAACCTTCCCAGTATTCCGGCCAACCTTCCATATCCTGAACATGGCTCCCCTGCAAGAACTGCATCTTACCGAGTGCTCCCTTATCGTATAGCTCTTTAGCAAAAAGAAACTCACGACTATATAAAACCGTTTCCATCATGCAGTATTTCAGCCCGGTCTCTTCTGCCAGCTCTACAATCTGCCTACATTCGTCAACCGTGGTTGCCATGGGAATGGTGCAAGCTACGTGCTTACCGGCTCGAAGCGCCTTAAGGACCTGCGGCGCATGTGAAGATACAGGAGTATTGATGTGAACGGCATCGATCTCTGGATCCTTAAGCATCTCATCATAATCCGTGTATCGCTTTTCTACTCCAAAGTAATCCCCTACCTTATTTAGTTCAGACTCTGTGCGCTGACAGATGGCATACATATTTGCCTTCGGGTGCTTCTGATAAAGCGGGATAAACTCCGCACCAAAACTCAAACCTACGATGGCTACATTTATTTTCTTATCACTCATCATTCTGCTGTCTCCTTAATATTCGTGCTGATCGTTTCTTTTAAAAATTTCAGCCCCTCCTCGGCAAACTGGTCCTGACTGTCCGCTAAGTGCCGCCAAAAACAAACCGCGCCAGCAAGTTCCTTTATCTCCGGCGTAAAGCTCTCGATAACGATCATACCATGGTAGTCGATTGCTTCGAGACCACGACTAATCCCTGCCCAGTCGGTCTGGCCGGTGCCCGGTATCCCACGGTGATTTTCTGAGACCTGAAAATGCGTGAGCAAATTTCCTGCTGAGCGTATCGCGGTCTCCATATCCGTTTCCTCGATTGCCAGGTGAAACCCATCTAAGGCAATTCTAGCCGCTGGGTGATCAATGTCTTTAACCAGACGAACGGCGTCCGCAGTCGTATTGACTAAATCTGTTTCAAAACGATTCAAAGGTTCGATGGCAATACTCACCCCGCGTGCTTCTGCTTTTTCGCAGACGATTTTCAAATGCTTGACTGCCTGCTCCCATTCTTGCTTGCGTTGCGCATCGGGTATCATTCTGGCTTTGCCGACTGCGGAATACATCGGGCCTGCGAAATGCGGACAGCCCCAAGATGCAGCCAGGTCCAAACAGCCCTCGATGTAATCTAAACTTTGCTGAACAACAGCAGGATCAGGATGGGTAAGATCACGGTCTGCGCCAAAGGCGCCACAGACGGATAACTTAAGACCACTATCATCGGCAGCAGACTTGACGAGGTCGGCATCAAAGTGATCAACCGCCTCAACACCAATTTCGACGACATCATATCCCATTTCTTTGATTTTTAGAAATAGACCGATGTCCTCATCCTTAAAAGGACTCGTCCAGAGAAACGTGCTGACACCCCATGAAACATTCATGGTAGAAGAATCGCATAGATTCTATTATTCAGCTTGTAGCAGAATCACTAATTTGTGTATAATTCGATCATATGGCTAATTTTAGTAAATCTTTTTGGGAAAAAGAAGTGAATCATCAGTCATCCCTCCTCCCCTTACTTAACCAGCTTAAAGATGTTTTCTTCTTCGCGAAAGATCTCGAAAGCAGATTGATATACGCAAATCAAGGACTTATAGAACATTATGGCTTTGGAGACCTTGAAAATTTATTAGCTACAAATGATTACGATATACACGCTCATCATATCGCAGAGCAGTTCATTCACGATGACCAGCGGGTCATCAAGAGCGGTGAACCCTTATATGATCTGATAGAGCTCTTCCCTGATAGGTATGGTATCCCCCAATTATACCTTACCAATAAATTTCCTCTTTATAATAAAAAGAATCAGATCTGTGGCGTTTGCGGAACGGTACAAAGCCTTGAAGCATCTCAGCAGAGACTAGCACCTTACATGTCCTTAGCACCAGCCACTGATTACATCAAAGCACACTATTGCGAAGCCATCAAAAGCGAAGACTTAGCAAAACTGGTAACACTCTCAATTGCTCAATTTAATAGGAGATTTAAGGACCTGTTCAAACTCACCCCCCAACGTTACATCACTCGAGTTCGAATACTAGAATCCTGCAATCTACTAATGAAGACAAATAAAACGGTAACAGAAATTGCCATTGAGTGCGGCTTCTATGACCACAGCCATTATACGCGAGAATTTAAGAAATCCATGCATTTAAGCCCCAAGCAATATAAACTAAAGAGTATTAATTAATACTGTAATGGAGAAATCTCCTAGCAGCCCGTCGGACTTGAGTGCCCTTCCTGAAATCATCGTTCTTCTAAACCTGCGGCCAACTCACCTTCCTCTGGCGTGGTATCTCGCGTGTAGCTCTTTTAGTCAACTTTTCGCGATTTAGGTGATCTTTTTAGTGCATATGCGCTGATAATTATCTCCAGAGGGCCTTTTACGCGTGTGGGGCCATATCGCGGAATAAAGCGGTGGCTGCGTGAGCTTTGATCAGGTTGAAGGTTCTTTTCAAATTGTATGC
>Ga0115572_10003460_pt1 | contig 12440 bp, 9 predicted proteins | sample COGITO_mtgs_1206_FD_88681 | JGI IMG/M metagenome (GOLD analysis project Ga0115572, IMG submission 88681) | Pelagic marine microbial communities from North Sea - COGITO_mtgs_120607 | ecosystem: Environmental > Aquatic > Marine > Epipelagic | place: Germany:Helgoland, sampling site Kabeltonne... | reverse complement strand
GCCCGCGACGACGTCGTTGATGCCGAGGACGCCAAAGGTGAGTGAGAGGACGTTGGCGGAGTAGAAGCCGGTGGCGGCGAAGATGATCTTCCACAGGAGCTTGCGTCCTTTCCTGACGCGGAAGTAGAGGTCCAGGCGTTGGGGGATGGTGGTGAGGATGGAGCCGAGGCGGGTCTCCCTCGGCCCGGTCACCGCGCGCGTCACCACCGCGCCACCCCTGCCAGCCACCTTGGGGCCGACCCGCGCCACCTGCCTGCGCGCGAGTGACGCGCTCTGACCCATCCCCTCGCCGCCCTTGAAACCCAGCGCCCTCGCGGAAGTCGCCCCGCGGCGAATTCCGTTAGTCCTGGCGGCCCCGAGGGCGCCGCCGCACAGTCCCACCGGCGCGATCACGGCGGCCATCTTCTTTCCCTATGCACCTTTTGAACGAATCTCCGGTGGCGCGGACACTCCGCCTCGGTGGGACGGGTTCGCGACTCGCGGTTTACACGCGGAAGTCTTCGCGCGGCTCGATGAGTCGCGACGGGGTACGGTCGAAACCGATCGGGCTCTCGACGACGACGGCGCGCTGTCAAGGACTGCTCGATCCTTGACCGCGAAAAGCCACGAGGTTTATCCGAGAAGGGTGGAGCCGGCTTGGACAGTCAGCTGGTCAGACCTCTGGTGCGACTCGGCAACCCAGTTTGAATGCGACTTTCGCGGTCTATTTACTCAAGACTCGTTTTTCGGTCAAAATCGTCAAAGCAAGCACGCCTCTCTCTCTCTCTCTCTACTATCCTCCGAGGACACACGTCCCCTAGGAGCCCATCACGAGTACGTCAGCAGGTTATCGTAGTACTCCTCCGTCTTGTCCAGGGTGGTGGTGTACACAAACTTGACGATGCTCCGCTCGCCGGTGTTGATGGGCGTCACCCGGTGCACCACGCTCTCAGCCTTGACCATGATGATCGAGTTGGGCTCGGTCCATCCCCCGCGGCGGTGCCCGTCGCCGTCCTGCCACTGCGTCTGGGAGTCGCTCGTGTTCTCCAGCGTGAACACCAGCTCGTACTGCGGCTCCGTGTACAGCGCCACGTCCTGGTGCCACTCCATGCTGGAGCCGCCGGGGTACACCCGGTACTCAACCGGAACGTCGGCGGGAAAAACGCTCTGGCCCACCAAGCCGGAGATGCGCTCGGCGACCCTCTGGTTCATGAACGCCCTGTAGATGGAGATGGGATTGCGGAATTGTCAGTCGAATCGTATATATGCGGTTGGGGTGTGAGGTGGCGGACTTGGGTTCATGCGGGTTTAGAGGTGTCGAAGGTATTTTTCCTCACCTGTGCACGAGGTGATCGGGCGCGACCATGGTTCCCAGCCTCTGGCGCGCGCATGCCCTGCGCTCCGCGCCGATATCCTTGCGCAGCATCTCGCACTCGTCGAGCAGCAGCTGATAATCGCGCCTGTGGTGACGGTGTGGGGATGGAAGGAGTCAGGGTGGTCGTGGGTCGATTGCGGTTGCGATGATGGTTACGATCGATTGGGGTTGCTGCACTCACGGGCTGAAGAAGTTGCGGATGTACACGAACCCTCCGCTCCGTTCGAACACGCTCTTGCCCTCCTTGGGCTTGAGCACCGGCAGCCTGGGCGCGGCGACACCCCCGCGAACCTTACCCCCGAGGTTCCGTAGCGTCTGCGACAGGCGCGCGGTGCCCGGCGCGCCGGACTGGGGCGACGTGGAAGGGTACCCGCTCGCGGGCGGGGAGGATGCCGCCGCGTTGGTGAACGGTGCGCTCCTCGGGGTCGCCTCCCGTCGAGGCGCCGCGGGCGGGGTCCATCCCAGCCACACGTGCTTGTGCTGCTCGCCGTCGTTGCCGGCCGCCTGGCTCACCGCGGCGAGGCGCGCGGGCGCCCTTCGCGCCGCGCCCCGCGGGCCTCGCAGACGAGTGCCCCCTCGCCATGCGTCCCTCGCGGTCGCCGCGCGGGGCGCGCGCGACGCCTCCGCCGTGGACGGTCCCGCGGGCGCGACGCGCGCCGCGGAAGTCGCCATGGTACCTCCGATCATGTCTAAGTGTGCCCAGGCGCCGACCCTTCAACGCCCTGTCGTTCGGACCTCCTCAATGCGCTGTGTCCCACTACGGCTCTACGGTGTCAGTTCGCCAAAGATCCACGTCGCGCGCGTTGGTTTCCCGCCAACCACACGCGAGACCCGCGTGTTTCCGGTGCCACGCGATTCGAGAGGCGCTCCCGACGATACCGAGAGAATCCGCACGTCGCAAACCCTCGCTCGCTGACGTGCCCGTGGCGCGCTCCGTCGTGGCTCCAACCGCGTGCCCGGGTCGAAGATGAAAAACGAGAGGAAGGTTCCTGGGACCCGGTGACTGTACCGCCGTACAACCGAATCGGCCAATGAAATCCCTCGGCAAATCGCGATTCCGTCTTTTGAACCTCTAACTGTTTGCTCACTCAAAATTTCCCATTTGCCCCGTATTTGCGATTTCAGCATTTCGCTCTCGCGTCGCGAAAATTCCTTGGGAGTAATCTCATCTCGGAGACGTCGCAACCACTGGGACGCCCGCGCGGGTTCTGGGAACCGCCGTGGGAACCATCGCATGCGCCGCGCATCTCCCAGCGAGGTCGTCGGTGGGGTTGACCGAATGACCGCGCCCCGATCCCGCGCGTCGACCGGGGGCTCGGGCGCGCCGAACACCCGCCGGAGCGACGAGCGTTTCACGCCACGGGCGCACGACCTCGATCCCGCCGGCGCCTTCACCGACGTGCACCCCGGCGAGAACGTGTACCCGACGCAGAGCCGGTCGGCGACTCGGCGGAACGAGTACATGGGGGTACGGGTCCCGGGCGAGGGCCGCGCCGCCACGACCACCGCGTCCACCCCGTCGCAACGCCGCGGCATCTCGAGGCGCGAGTGGAGGGTGGAGACGGTCGAGGACCAATCCAAGGATGTCGCGCGGTGGCAGCTGGAGTTCACCAAGATGCAGCGACGCGCCAAAGCCGCGGAGGATGACAACGCACGGCTCAAGGCGACGCACGACGACATGCACGCGCGCTTCGAGCGCGAGCACCACGCCAGGACGGCGCTCGAGCTGCGGCTGAAGGATGTCTTCGCGGCGCCCGTCGTGAAAGAGGCGCTCGCGTCGCACCCCGCGGGAACGACGCGGCGCGACGACCCGTACGGCATGGGAAACGTCCTCCGAGCCGGCGAGGACACCGATGGGAGCGAGACCGCGATGCTGGTGTTTAAAGCGCTGGAGGACAGGATCACGCGGGATAGGGACGCGCTGGAAGCCGCGAACGCCCGCGAGGTTCGGCTCGCGACGATGCTTCGACACTCGGAGACTTCCAAACTCGCCGCGTACGCCGAGGCTGAGAAGCACAGGCGCGAGCTGGAGGCGCACGTGGCGAAGCTACGGGTGGACAGGGCGATACGCGAGGGCGTCGAGAAGGATCTGGAGTCTTCTAGAAGCGCGGAGGAGACGCTCCGGATCACCCGGGAGAAACTCGCGACGCTGACGCTCGAGGCGGAGACGCTGCGGATGAACGAAAAACACCGCGAGGAAACCCAGGCGGCCGCGGTGAAGGCCGCGGTGAAGAAGGCGCTGGACGAGACCGTCAGCGAGGCGACGCTGGAGGCGAAGCGACTGAGCGAGGCGCTCGCCAAGGTGCGCACAGAGCACGGCGAGCAGGACTGGGCTCACGACCGGGAGAAAGAAACCACGCGCAAAGGGTACGAACACGCCATCGCCGCAGTGCTCCAGAACAAGGAGGACCTGGAACGCGAGCTCAAGTTCAGCAGGAAGGACGGGCGGCGCGCGGACATCGAACGCGCGCGCGTCGCGGACGAGGCTGCCGCCGTCGTCGAGAAGGCGGTGGCTCAACGGGAGTGGGCGCTCGAGGTTTTGGATCGAGCCGTCGACGCCGAGGAGGAGTTCGCGAAGCACCTCCACTACGAGTTCTACCGCACACACTTGCTCGCCATGCCGGAGACGGTCACGCTGGACGACGACGGCGGCGGCGGGCAGAGCCTGCACGAGGTGTGCGCGCGCGCGAGGACGGAGTGGGAACGGGAGGTTTGCGAGCTCAGGGGCGACCTCGCCGGACTCAGGCGCGACGTCGGCGCGGCGGCGATGGCCATCGACGCCGCGAGGGACGCGGGCATCGCCGAGGGATGGGCGCAAGCCGCGGATAAGGTCGATCGCGCGGCGGAGATGGCGGACGGCGTGGCGTGGGCGGCGATGCAGCGCGTGGCCGAGTCGGTCCGCGGCGGCGCGGCGGGCGCGAGGACCGAGGCGGCCACCGGCGAGGCGACGCTCCGGCTGAAACAGTACCTGCGCACGTACGACGAGGGTACCTTCGATCCGTCCAAGTATTCCACACGCGGTGGGACGTCATCAAGGACGGCGGCGAAGGAGTTGCCGAAGGAGCCTCCACAGATGGAGCTCAACAAATCCGAGCTCGAGAAGCCGAAGCCGCCCGGGGACGACGAGATTCCACCGCCGGGTCCCGAGGAGAAGGTTGGATTTAAAGCCGCGATGTGGCGCGAGCAGGCGAAGCAGAAGGCTTCCGAGCGCGAGGCGGCGAAACGGGCGTACGAGGCGGAGCTGGCCGCGAAGGCTGTCGCCGCGGGTCAATCCGCGCCGGCGCCTCTGTCGCCCAAGGTTGACAACGGGGTTGACAAAGTTCTCTTCGCGGAGCCCGCCGCGTCGGCGAGGTCGTCGAAGAAGCCCCCGAGGACGCTCGCGTCGATCGCGGGGACGCCGGGTCCGAGAACCGCGCACTTGCCGCAAGCACACGACGGCCACACGGCGTTTCACACGCCAAAATCCGTGTACACGCCGTCCAAATCGGCGACGAAGGAGATTGCGTCTCTGGCGAGAAACTTACGGTTTTGATACTTTTATTTGTGTACCGACGTGACAAATCTTGCGTGTCAATTCCGTGCTAGGTCTAGAACAGTTGAGTGTTATGTGAGGAGGCAGTATGTACCCAGGCGCGGCCGTGTTCGCGCCCCTGCGTCGACATCCGTGGTCCTTCAAAGAATAGAGTAATATAGCGTCGTGCCGGTGTCGATCAGCGCCCTTGCGCCTGCAGCGAGAGGAGGTTTTCGTACGACTGCAGGGATCTGAAGGGGACAAAGCCGCGCGGGGAGTCGTCCCCGCTCATCTGCGGCGACGCCGTCCCGCCGAGGTTGCTCTTCGCGAGGTTCCCCGCGCTGGCGATGCGCTGCAACGACGACGCCCGTTCCATCGGCTTACCGCTCGCGCCGCCCCCAACCTCGCTCATCCGAACAATCTCCGCCTTGAGCTGCGCGTTCTCCCGGACGACAGCCTCCACCCGCGCCTCGCTCTCCCTCAGGCGCTCGAGCAGCGCGATGTTCTCAGCCTTGTGGCCGTTGATCTGCCCTTCCAGAACGGAGACGTGCTCGAGCTTGCGCCTGCGCGACCGACGAGCGCTCTCCCGGTTGGACAGCATCCTCCGCTGGCGCCGAACCTCGTCCGTGGTCTTTCCACCCTTGCCGTCGCCGAGGTCGTCGTCGTCGCTGAAATCGTCGTCGCTGGCCTTGCTGCTCGGGTCCAAGGACGCCTCGCGCTTGACCCCTTTCTTCGTCGCCGCCGGGGACGTCTTACCCTTCGCCGCCGCCTTACCTTTCGGCGCGGCTTTGGCGTTTTTCGGGGGCTTCTTGTCAACCTTCGGCGACGCGGGAGCCACGTTCTGCGGGATGCCCGCGGCGGCGAGGGCGGCGGGGTTGATACCCGCGACGCCCATCCCGGGGATCATACCCGCCGCGCCGAGGCCTGCGTTGGTGAGGGTTGGGGAAGGGGCGCGGGGGTCAGTGGAAAGTTGGTTGGTTTTTTGATAATTTTATCCGAATACCGGGGTGACGCCGAGCGCCGGAAAGTGGGCGGTCGCGGGCACGTCGGGGTGCTCACCTGCGCCGGCGATGCCGGGTTGCATCGCGCCCATGCCCGCCATCGGGTTCATGAGGTTAGGGACCATCGCGGGCGCCACGGCCGGCTGCTGACCCTGCATAATCATCTTGCGCAGCAGGTCTATCGACGCGACGCGGGGAATCCCCGAGGCTGCAGCGTCTGTCCCGTTCGTCTCCGGCTGGGCCGCCTGCGCAGCCTGCGCGGCCGCCGCTTGCGCCATCAGATTACCCTGCGAGCCCACCTGAGCTATGTTGCTGAAGAACGTCTCGAACTCAGCCTGCGACGGCGTTCGCCCGAGCCGCCACAGGTTGCCCACCATGTCCTCCACGCTCGCGGTTCGTTCCATCGGCATGGTGAACTTTTCTCTCAATTGGCCAACGCCGGTCTTTTCGTTCCCGCCGGATACGCGCCACCTGGGAAGCTCCGAGTTTCCTGCGCGTCGCGGCTCGTCACTACCGCGCCTGGTGCGATGCGTCGACGTAAACGGCGCCCTCGAAACTGCGACGCGCGTATCGAACCAAGGGTAAAAGCACGTCTCCTGCCGGTCTCCTGCAAACCCGACTTGGCGGGGTGACCTTTACACGTCCGTCTGGATGCAGGTCTAAAAACTTTCGTGGACGAGGATCATCGTCAGCAAAAATGGGCGGGCCTGAGGCCATTCGTTTGGATTTTGTGCGTGAATCAGTCTGGGCTTTTGGTAATTCACTCAATTCGAGTTCCCGACATCGAGCGCATGCGGCGAGTAGTCAGCCGGTGACTCGGACGCTCGGCAACGGTCGAAACAGCTGGTCGAAACCAAGCTCGATCTCGATTGACCGAGCTCCAGCGTGGCACTGTCGAAGAGAGCGACACCCACCGCGCACGGACAGGATGTGGGCGACATCTTCCATCGCATCCTCGCGCGGGGCCGTCGCGTCAACGTCCCGCCGCTGCGACCCGAGCGGCGGACCCATCGTTCGTCGCGTTCCCCACGCGACGCGCGTCTGTGTCCACGCACGACACCCTCGTCGGCACCGCACCGTGCTCGCATCGTCCGATCGAGAGGACACTCTCAGCGCGTTGGACAGGCTCGTGCCGGGGATGTCCGCCGAGGAGGCCGCGCGCACGCCCCCGCCCCTCGTCGACGACGATGTCGACGCACCTGACGCACCCGACGTCGTGTTGGGGGACGGGCGGGTCGTCCGGGAGGTGGTGGTGGAGCTGGAGCCACCAGACAACATCGCGGTGGCCAAGATCGCGGTGGCGTCCGCGTCCACTCGGTGCGTGCAGATGACCGTGTCGCCCCCGCTGGGCATCTCCTTCGAAGAGAACACGACGAGCGGGGAGATCTTCATCGCGGAGATCGCGCCCGGGTCGAACGCGGACATCGTCGGGACGGCTAAGGTCGGGGACGTGCTGAGAGCGTGCAGCGCCATGGTGCCGGAGATGAAATACGGGCAAGGCGGCTTGCTGCTGGGCGGCAACGGGCGGCCGGGGTTCAGGCGCGTGCTGTACATGGTGCCCAACGGGGAAGAATACAGGGCTGACGGGGTATCGTTCGATCAGACCCTGGGCGCCGTGGTCAGCAACGCGAGGGCCGGGGACTTCGACGCGACGCTCGTGTTCGAGAGACGAATGACTCCGTCGTCCAATTAAAAAAGTAATTGAATCATTCACCCCCACATAGAGGCGCCAAATCCACCGAGGAAGACGTCCTGAGCCACACGATCGCATCCTCGCTCCACCCGGTACCCCCCTTGCTCGGCCGCACCGCGCGCACGGGCTCGAGCACCTCCTCCATCTCGCACTTGAACCCCCCGATGACCGCCGCCCGCAGATCCACATCCTCCACGCACGACAACAACATCCGAGCGCTGCCGTAGAGCTCGCTGGTGGCGTTGAACGCGATGATCTCATCCCCGACGAGCTTGTTCATGTCATCGTCCAGCGCCTGCATCGCGTCTCCCACGAGGGACTCGGTGCATCGAAGACCCAGCAGCCGCTGCATGATGGCCAGCCTCTGACCGATGTCCTCCGTCGCCGCGGCGGGCGCGGCGAGTAAATCGTCGAGCTCGGCTTCGGCTAGCGCGCCATCGCTCCCGCCGCTGGTGACGAACGCGTCCCACCGCGCTTCGACGCCGGCGAGGTGATCGGACCCCACGACCGCCACCACGGCGCCCGGGCCCGCGTCCGCCATGGCCGCCTCCTCCCGGATGGTGTGCGCCAAGATGGCGTCCCGTTCGTCGATGCAGATCTTCTCGAATTGGTCCCCCGGCGACGGCGGCGGGATCTTCGCCTGCGGGTGGTCCTCGGGAAGTAAGAGCCTGTAGTTCCGCGCGGACTGGTTGCCGAACGTTTCGTCGAGCTGCGCTAGCGTGGGGACGGACACGAGGCGACGGTAGGTGACGTCCTTGGGCCTGTCGCCGAACACCAGCCTGGCGTCCACCGCAAACGCCGCCGCGTAAACCAACGCCTCCGCCGGGAGCTGCGTCTTCATCTGGGCCCAGAACGGGGATTTCTCCAAAGGTTTCTCCTCGAGCCTGAGCTGGTGCGCGACGCGGGTGATGAACGTGAGGGATTCCTCGGCGGCCATTCCCCCCGGGTCTCCCATCATGTGAATCGCGGTGAAGAGCTCCTGGAAGTTGAAGCAGACGCCGCGGTGCGCCTGGTGCGATTTGCACAGGCCAGTCTCCACCACCACCGACCTGGGCTTGGAGGCGAGGATGTGTTCGGCCGCCTCGAAGTTGTTGGTCATGTGGCTCACGCCGAACAGGTGCACCTTGGCCATGCCCTCCTCGAAGGGCTTGAGGATCACGCCGGGCTCGCTGTCCACGACGTCCACGAATGCGACCGTCTGCTTGGCGACGCGCGATGCGGCGGCGGCGCGGCGGGGGCTCTGGCGGTCGCGGAACCGCGCGGGCGCGGCGGCGCGGGACCCGAAAGCACCGAGGGATCTCGCGGATGACATCGCGGATGCCATCACGTCTATTCGTCGGTCGTGCGACTCGCGCGACCGAAGTGCATTCAGCCCTATCCGTAAAACCCTCAAGTCGAGTCTGGTCGATGAAAAGTGAAAATGTAAAAGTTTCACTGCAAACTTCTCGCCTCGGCTACGTGCCTACTCCCCTAAAACCCTCTGCATGGCCTTCGCGAGGTACAACGAGCGCCTCTTCTCCGGTGTGAGCCTCGCGAGCTCCGCCGCGTGCTCCGCCGCCCGTTCCGCCCGTAGATCCTTCGCCTGTTTGATCGCATCCAACCTGGTCAGCTCGGCGGCGAGTCGAGCCGCGGTGACGGGACCGACGACTACGGGACCCGAACCGTGCCTCGCCCTCCGCTCCTCCGGCAGCTCGCACTCGCCTCGTCTCAGCGCGTGTATCCGTTGATCGCGCCTGTCCGCGATGGCCCTCGCGCGGCGCATCAGGGACGATAAAACCTTCGGCGTGACGCCCCGGGGATCCTTCCGCCGCCAATCCCGGGAGGACGTCTCCAATCCGAGCTTCCCATCGCCAGCCGCGAGCACGACGGTGGACCGCGAGGGCAGGCGCCATGAGTAGTCGTCTTCGATGGGTGCGCCGTGTGTGGTTACGATTGAATCGACCGTGCGCCCCGAGGCGTCTCGCGGCGGCGGGCTCGGGCTCGGCGACGGGACCTCGTCCTCGTCGTCGTCCCTCGGGGGGGAACTTTCCGGGGATGGAGTGCCGAGCGAGCGCAGCGGTTGCGACGCGGGGGACGTCGGCGGGTCCCTCGCGGGCGGCGACGGCGTGGACCGCGCGGCGGATACGTCGTCGTCATCGCCGTACTCCTCGAAGTCGTCTCCGTAGGTGTCATCGCGCGTCCCCGGGAGCTCCTCGCTGGGATCGGCCTCTTCCGCCGTGACGGATGCGACTGGCGTCTCGTCCACCTCTTCTGGGACGACGTCCTCCTCGTGGAACTCGTCGCTGTACGCCTCCTCCTCCGAGCGATCCTCGCCGCTGACTTCGTCCTCGACGACCGGTGTGGGCTCGGGCGGCGGGCCGACGATGAGGTCGGGGCGCATCGGTCCGTCGTCGCGCGGGACCTCATTCATCACGACTCTCGGAACTTCCTCCCCCTGGTCGCTCGTCGCATCCCCGCGGGAGGCGGCGACGTCCTCGGAAGCATCGACGTCGTGCTCGATGTCCACGGAGCCGCTGAGATCCTCGGGGAGCTCGACCTCGTCGGCGATGGACGACCCCGACGTGGACATGGTGCGCGAGCCGTAGAGTGGGTTCCGGAACCGAGTCAGCACAGAGTCGTGACCTTTCAGACGACTCCAAGGACAAAAAGCGAATGCGGCATTCTGAATTGCGCGCTGACCGGGTCGAACACGCGCGTGTTCGCGCTCGAGAGTCGCCGCCGCGATGACGTCGAAGTTCAAACGATCATGGAGCACGCGCTCCACGATATCTAGCGACAGCTACTGGACCAAGATGTGCACCTACACGACGGTCAAGAAGGCGCAGATCATCGACCCCAAAATCGCGCTTTCACACAAGGCGGTAATGATAGGAATCACCGCGTGGATCCTCACCGGCGTCTTCCGGGACTTTAACTACGTCCTGTCCGAAACCCCGGGCACGAGCGTGAACCCGTACATCGACCAGTCCGGGTTCTACGACCAACAGACCGCGCTGCAGGCGGACCCGCCGTGGTACTGCAACAACGCAACAACCGATTACAACTTCAGCGCGACGTGGAGGTACGAGGACAACGACTGCGCGTTCGACCTCACCTTGGCGGACGTCATGACAAAGACGGAGAGCGCGGTGTTCATCACCACGTACTTCCAGGACACCCCGTCCGACGCGACGAAAGCGGCCGCGGCGGGGCTCGGCGCCAAGAACTACTTCGTCCCCGGCGTCGACCAGATGATGCTCCACTTCGACCACTCGGTGATCACCTCGTGGGGAACCAAGGTGACGAACCCGAGTTTCGACATCTCAGCCTTTGGGTCCGATAGTACCTCACGGTCGTACACGAGGGGGACGGAGGTGGGGATCAAGCTCGAGGATCTCCTGGCGATGACGGGCGCGAACTTAGACGCCGAAAACGGAACGCCGCTCTACCGTATCACGGGACTCCACGTGCAGATGAGCATCCAGTACAGCAACATGCACGCCGGGGAGCCGTTCGAACCCGACGACGTGCGCGGCGAGGGTACGGTGCGGTACTCACCCGGGGTGTGGACCTCGCTCGGGCCGAAGATTGTGTACAAAACGGGAAACGACGGCGAACTACACAAGTTTCAGCGGTACCACTACGTCCTCCGCGTCTCGCTGGAGCAAGGCGGTTCCGTGGGCAAGTTCGACTTCATGACCTTGCTCGTGAACCTCGCCGTGGCGTCCGCGATGCTCGGCGTCGCGGTCACCGTCGTGGACACCGTCTCGGAGTCCTTGGTGGGCAACTTTGACGACATGAAGTACGACGACCGGAACGATTGGATGACGCTGGAGGCGCTCAAGGCGCACGCGTTGGAGCAGGGCATTTTGGACAAGTTCGCGCATGAGAGCGGGCTGGAGCTGCTGGAGGACGACGTGATGCGAGAACTCAAGGCGAGGGCCAAGGCGAAGCAGGATAAGACGAAGGAGGCGATTCGGAAGAGTGCGATGCTCGGCGCGGGGTTAGCCGCGGGTAAGAAGGCTTTCGTCGGCAAGGCGGCGGCCGCGGCGGTGTCGTCTAACGGTGGGAAGGCGGGCGTTAACGGGTTAGCGTCGGTGCGCGTGGCACCCGCGCCGATGCGGGGTAACATGTTCAGGCCGCCGGTGTCCAGGTCACCGTCGTCCATCGTGTCCAGGATGCTCGACGAGCAGCAGGCCATGGGAATGCAGGCTTCGGCCGAGCTGAGAAGGTTGGAAGACAGCGAGAGTGACCGCGAGAGGTGAGCGTTCGGGATGCGCGTCGCGGCTAGCTATCTACGTGTATTATAATATTCTAAGCGCTATTGTTGACGATTCACGGGGCTAGCTGAGGTCATATCATGTTTATGATGGAGGGCATCGCGGCGAGGACCACGACGCAAAGAAGGCAGAGCGCCATTGGTATCCAGCTGTTGCGTTTGAGGTAGTCGCGCGCCGCGACGTATAACGACGGTTCCCCGCGCATTTGCAGCACCAGACCGTCGTGATGACAATCGGCGGTGTCATCGAACGACACCTGGCGCTTGGGTCTCTTGTCGACGAGCCTGCGTTCGCATAGAAAGTCGCGCCGCGTGAGTTCGTTACGGACGGAAAAGAGGGAAACAACGGGACAATGGGAAACGAGCAGTCTTGGCCGGTCCGCGCACCTCTCCTTGGACTTGTCGCTGTCCGCACGGACGAGCGCCGGCCTCAGCTCGGACGATGACATCATCGTCGTCGGAAGGACGTGCGAGGTCATCCCGCGATGAGACCCGCTCAGATTCACCCCCCGGCGCTTCGGAATGAGAATGTTGGCGACGCCACGTTCGAGGCTCGGGTTTCGGCACGGCTGGCGAGTTATTCCAGCATTCCATGGCGTCTCGGTCCGAGCGACGTGGCGCAG
>Ga0115572_10003456_pt1 | contig 12449 bp, 4 predicted proteins | sample COGITO_mtgs_1206_FD_88681 | JGI IMG/M metagenome (GOLD analysis project Ga0115572, IMG submission 88681) | Pelagic marine microbial communities from North Sea - COGITO_mtgs_120607 | ecosystem: Environmental > Aquatic > Marine > Epipelagic | place: Germany:Helgoland, sampling site Kabeltonne... | reverse complement strand
GGTCCGGGCTTGTACGTTGCGGAGGCCGCCGCCGGCGCCGGGAAAACCGCCACCCTCTCTTACCTCGTTCTCAAAGCGTTGATGCACGACGAAATCGAAAACGTGTTCATCCTAACCGCGACGCGAACCGCCAAGGACGAGGCCGTAGCCCGCGTCGGAAAACTGCACGCCGATCTCGGCTACATGCACGACGGAGCGTGTCCAATGTTGCCGATTCAAAATGTTCGTACGATTCACTCGATCTGTTTGGGAGCTGCGCGTGCGGACGCAGCGGACGAGGGATTGGAGGGCGTGGATGTGGTCTCGGCTTCGCAGATCAAAGATTTGTTGACTGATATCCTGGAGGACTTTGAAAAGGAGGCCAGGGAGAAGCACAAGCGCAACGGCAGCACCGCCGCCACCGACGTTGTAGACGTTGTCGACCTGGCCGAGATGCCTGTGGAGGAGGCGTCCGTTCTACTAAAAAACGTCCGCGCGGAGCGGCTTCACTCGTGCGTCGACGTGGTCGACGACTCGTTTGGGCCGACGGCTCGTCGCGCGCTTGCGGAGCTGCAAGCGCGGCTCGCACGCGACCCAGAGTCCGGGATGCAGCGAATGGACTTTGACGAGATGATCGAGCAGTACCGCGCGTCGAAGCGATCGATCGTCAACCCGGGTAAGGACGTCCTGTTCGTTGATGAAGGCCAAGATTTGACCCGCTGTCAACTCGCAATTATTATCAACACGCTTCGCGCTGGCGCGTGCGTCGTGATTCTCGGTGACGATTCACAAGGCATCTTTTATTTCTCGGGGGCGTGCAACCAGACGTTGCGCTCGCTCAAGGAGCAAGCCACTGCCGCGGGCATCAAGGTGACCCGGTTTGGGCTCATGCAGAATCACCGGTCGACGAATCGCATCGTGCGCGCGTCGGAGGCGCTGCTTCCGTTTTCGGATCGGTCTTGCCGCGTGGGCGTGAAGGGCAACGGCACCGAAGGCGCGCCTGTGGAAGTGCGCATGAGCAAGACCGAGATTCTTGAGGCGAAGGAGGTCGCGTCGAGATTCGTCGAATTGCTCAAAGAGGGAGCTTGCGCGCCAGGCGACGTGGTGATGCTGCGCCACCGTAATTGGTTGTGGAACGACGCACTGGTCCAAGAAATCCGGACCCAGGCCGGCGCGAACGGACTGGACGTTCCGATGGCCATCGTCGGGCAAGACGCCTCGGCCTCGCTCGCTGGCAAGTTTCTCTGTGTGTTTCAGGTCGCGACTGACCTCGAGCGCTTCTGCGACCCGTCCAACGAAGGGTTCAATCTCGTGAGAGGATTTCTAAAGAGCATCCGAGGCCACCGCGGCTGGAACCAGAAGCTGGGCCTCAAGGCCGTAGAGGTCGTCTACGAGCGGCACGTCGCGCAGGATCCGGTCGCGATCTTCACGCGGTACCGGGAGGAAATTCTCAGCGAGTTCCGCCTTCTGGAGGCGAAGGAGGACGCCGATCAGGCGGAGCGCGACGCGCGATCGGGAGTTACGCCCAAGCGCAAGCGCGCCGCGCTCGACGCTGGCCCCTCGCAGAAGGAGCGCAACTTCGAGACGCTTTTGCGCGCCGCTGGGCGGGTGATCAAGGAGGTGAGGACGCGTGTGCAGGCCATCGAGGCGGGGCGGACGCGGCTCGAGCCGATCGTGGTCTCGCAGGAGGGCTTCTTCGCGTCTGACCGCAAGAAACCATCTGAATGTGCCTACCCAAACCTCGCCCACCCGCTCGGCGGGCTGGCGTGGCTGCTGCTGCGGGACGTGGTCGCGCACGAGTTCACCGATCGCGACGCGTTCGAGATCCAGGAGATCGTTACGGGCTTCGACGTCGAGTTCGACGTCGAGGACGCGGACGACGTTGTGGCGGTGCTGGCCAAGCCGGTCTCCGACCTCTCCACCGCGGTGCACGACAAGACGACGGCTGGAAAATTAAAGTTTTCGACCATACACAAGTACAAGGGCTTGGAGGAGAAAACTGTCTTTGTCGCCAGCCTAACTCCGCCCTGGGCCAACCCAACGTGGGCCCGGAGAGCGACGCTTTCTTATGACCACGTGAGTGGCTGCACGAACCGCTCGGGGGAGCGGACGGAGTGCTGCGCGCCGTTCGCGGCGGGCATCAAGCGGCTTCGCGACGCGGAGGTGGCCGAGAAGCTGCGTTTGTACTACGTCGGCGCGAGCCGCGCGAAGGAGCGGCTGTTTCTCTCGGGAATCCCGTCTCGCTGCGGCGAGTTCTTCTCGCCGCTCCTCACGCTGGCGCCTAGCTGCGCCAGCGCGTGGAGCCGCGCGAATTAGTTGTGGACACACAAACACTCAACACTGGTCCTCGGGGGTGGGTGGGTCTGCGACCGACTCGCGTTCGTCCTTTCCCTCTTGGTCGTTGTCGTCTTGTGTGTAGGCCGTGTCGGCCGTGTCAGTCGGCGTGTTGTCAAACTCGGGTGGGCGCGTGTCCGGTGGTGAGCGAGCCACGTTCACGAGGACGATTGCCGCGAACCAAACCGCGGCGGCGGGAGCCAGCAGGACCCACATTGGGCTCGCCGCCTTGTGGGACGGATGTCGCCGCCGTGGTGGGCGCGAGATTAGCGCAAGAATTCCGGACCAAAGGCGTGTGTACACTGCGCGTACACGTACTGTGAACTTACGGTACGCACAGTGTACGGCAAGCCCCTGACTACCACGGGGAGCCCTAGTGGGGACCGCCATGGGTGGCTGTACACTGCGCGTACACGGTGCGTACAGCAATCCACGGTTTGCTGTACACGGACCGGCTCTGGCCACTCGGGAGGCACGCCCGAACCAAAAGTTTTCCGCATTAGGAACCACGCCAAGGCGCGCCGTGTTGGGCTGTACACGACACGTACAGCTGTACAGTGGTTTGGTGTACGAGGAGTGTACCTGGCCACTCGGGAGGCACGCCCGAACCAAAAGTTGTCCCTATTTGGGTTGGGGCTGCCAACACAGCGCGTATCCTAATGCGGAAAACTTTTGGTTCGGGCGTGCCACCCGGGTGGCCAGGGCCGGTCCGTGTACAGCAAACCGTGGATCACTGTACGCGCCGTGTACGCGCAGTGTACCGCCACCCAGGGCGGTCCCCACTAGGGCTCCCCGTGGTAGGCAGGGGCTTGCCGTACACTGCGCGTACAGTAAGTTCACAGTAAGTGTACGCGTCATGTACATGCTCCTTTCCGCGCCACAGCTGGCCTCACCTCGCGGCCCATCTCCGTCCCCAGATGCACACCGCACGGCACGCGGTCCCCTACTTGGCAAACCGCGTCGCCAGGAAGGCGTCCACGAGGTCGTCAACGGACGCCGGCTTACCAATGGTACGTCCCCTTTTGGGTGCACCTTCTCCATGGCCATCGACTATATCAAGCATTAGTTTGATGGCATCGTCGTATCCTTTCAGTTTCTCAACATGTCCCTTCGCATTCATAGCCCTGGCTCGCAAAAAGGCTGGACTTTGGACGTTCCATGACGCCAACGCCACATTACTGGGTTTTGTAGGGTAAGTCTTTGCCTGGCGTACTTGTTCGTTAATCGCCTTCTTGCGAGCTTTTTGGAGATCCTTCGCTTTACCCGCGTGATCGTCTCGTCTCGGCATTGTCATCGTCCACGTTCCATTGTAATTATCAGGAATTCCCAGATATGGGTCTTTGTCGTAAATATGATCGACGCTTCTAATCATAGTATCCTTCTTCTTAGTGAGCGAAACTTTGCCATCACCTCCAGGCCCCCTCAACCCATGCCTGATCCCATCACCATCAAGCCAATCGTTATACCACTTGTATGCTTGGTTGCGAGCCTGCATTTGCTTCTTGAATCCACTAAGCATGGAGCACCCAATCAACGATGTCGATATCGCGCTGCTTGCTCCCACACTAGACCATGGGTTACGAACTTTCCAAGCCTTGAGTGATGCAGCCCAAGACGTCGATGCATCGTTGATCGATGGGTCGTCTGCGGCTTCTGCGAGTCGGTCGAGACATACTTCCATATCATCGCCGTGCAAGGCGCATTGGGCTGCTACCTGTGCGTAAGCTTGCTCTGAAGCGTCTCCTGATATTTGTTTCATCGCCTCTTCCGTCAGGTCAGCCGCTTTCTGAACGGTCGATGCATCCACAGCCGGAAACTCTGACAGAAAGGCCGCACTGCGAGATACTACTCCCGTTGACGTATCGGTACCCGTGAAAAGTCGTTCGACTGCTTCCCTTGCTTTTGACGGTGGCACGGCCAGAACGCCATTGTTCACAAACTCAGGTGGGATTGGAGCGTCGTCCGTTGAATACAATAGCGTCTTCAAATCGAAGTAGAGGCGGGGATTCAGTCTAGCAAGATCGTTTCCTTGTTCCAAGAGCTCACTTGGCTTCTTTCCCGTTACTGTCGGCATGCCTTTTGAGACGCGCTCGAATGCGCTAAACGCAACATTCGCTTTGGGTGCCAATTTGTTGTATGCGGTCCTTCCGGCTTCGCGTAGGCTATCGTATGATGTTCCAAAATATCCCGACGAAGAAGCTGTCTCCGCAGCGGGTATCTGAGCAACGAACTCTGTTGGAACAACGCTTGCTTGGTCATACGACGCCTTCGTTTTTTCGGCCAATGTTTGGTAGAACTTTTTCATTGCCTTCGTTCCAGCCTCCGTGCTCTTTCCTTGTTTCAACAAGTCCATCGGTAAGGCGAATTCCGGAGAAGACGAAAACATTTGAATAACCCCACCGATCATTTTTCCTGCCTTGATTGCATCGTTCGCCCAGATTACGGGCATCGCGGTAGAGAAGAGTGACAACACCTTTGCTGTAGCAGTAATAACGTTCATTGATGTGATTTTTTCACCGTTGAAACCAGCCCATGCACGAATTGTGTATGCCCAGGTATCCCAGTTGCATATTTGATCCATTATAGACCGATCGCCATCGACGCCCTCGCCCTCGACCGGGCCCAAGTATTGCAAGCGCCCGTCTGATAGTTTCAAACCGCCAACCTTTTGCCCAAAGAAGTGGTCTATCTGAGGAAGGTCTAGCCCCGAATCCAAAATAGGGGGAGCCGAGCTGTCTTGACCCAGCATTGCCAACAATCGCCCACCCCATCCAACCATCGCGCCACCAGTCACAATTTCGAATAACCCTCCAGTAGATGCGTCTAACGCCCCAAGGTTAGTCGTACACAACGACCCAAAGTGCATTCCTGCTCGTGTTGGCGAGGAAGGTGCATCGTCGGGCGTCTCGTCCTGTTCGTCATAAGCAAGCAGGATCGAGGGGAGGTTTGCTATTTTAGCCCCTGTCTTGAATGCGACTGCATTAAGAATAACTACTTCGACAGAAAACGCAGAAAAAATGCAACGATCTAGAACACGTTCTGATAGATGGGCATTGACCTCGGGAATGGTTTTGAACATTTCGGCCATGTTGGCCATCATACGCACACAGAGAATCAATTCAATCTCGTCGTACTGGAGAACGTCGATTTCGAACGGGTTGACCCCCGTGCGCCCGTATGGGCTGATGTTTGACGGGTCTTCTGCATGGCTGCACAGGCGTGAAACATGGCTCCAGTCCATGGGTTCGTATTCTACCCACCGTTACTATCAACCTGTCTACTACAAGACACTTATGGCACCCGGGGGTCGACGCTCTCTTGGTCTATCGACATGCAGAGTGCTGCACACAAATTGCAATACTCCCCCACGGATATCCATTGTGCCTTCGCTGCAAGCGCAGTAGACGCACCCCTTTCTACCCGCGGAAGTATACGCATTTCCGCTGGTGGTATTTCGACGCCGTCGAACCCAACAAGCTGAAACTCGACCGAGGGACCTATCGTCTGTTGCAGTATGCAACGTGCGAGTACAACGGAAGCAAAGAAGGCTTGGTCTGCGAGACCGTTCCATGATGTTTCTAGTTCTTGTGCCTGGGCTCTCCAACCATCGAGTCTGCGCTGTGAGTTTTCCAATTGATTTTGAAGCGTTCTTTGCGTGTCTATGAACGTGTCTATCAACGACCGGTTGATTCTGTCAAGCTCTTGCTCAAACGCATGTCTTCCTGCGTCGCTTGAGGCCCAAGTCGCAGCTTCGTCGAATGCGTATGTTTGGGCAATGAGTGCTTGGATTGCCCGCGTGCGTAGCCTCGTACGCTCCGTAGAGTTGTCGCGCACGAATGAGTTCATGAAGTCTGTTGTCAGCTCCGGCGGTGACAGCTCTGTAGGGCTGGTTGGCACAAACTCGTATAGCTGCAGAAACCTACGCTCTGGGTCCGTCAGCGGTTGGTCCCCCGGCTGCCTCGTGGTTGCGTCAGACCGACGCCTTAGATCGTCGATCGTAGTACCAGCAGGTAGTTCGTACAGATCTTCGTATGTTTCACGCTCATACAGCGTACCAAGCTGCATACCCTTCACCAGAGAATCCAGCTTGTCGTAATAGTCGACGATCGTCGATTGAAGCGTTTCCTCGTGTCTACGAAGCTTGGAGTTTGCAGCCTGGAGTTCTTGGTTCAGTATCCTGTTGTCCGACCTTGATCGCGTCCATGGCATTGGTTTGAACACATTGACGACAAACGAATCTCCATCCTGATGCTCTGGGTGTGACGCATGTGCCAAAGATGCCTGCACTATCCGCTCTGCGTTCCACAGCGTAGTTTCTTGTATTCGATCATGTTTGAAGTACGACACGTCTGTCGATACGGCAGTTCCCTTACGAGACGCTTCAATGACGTCGCCGAGTATAGCAGTATTCCACGGCCCAATGCCGCTTTCAAGGGCACCCTCGCTGCGAGCGCCATCTGCTGCTGTGCTCTGCATACCACAGTGAGACATCATGACATGCACCGTCCGCATTGAGTGCGTGCTGTCCTGTTCGTATGATAGGGTGATGCGATAGGGGTCTGTGTCGACCGGTGTGCGGTTTAGGCCACTCGAATCTGAAACAAAGTTGTCTTTGATAGATGCGTCGGCAGCATAATTTGTTGCATCCGGTATCTTTTTGATAACGTCGATCAGATTACTCAAAGAGATTGGCACGGTGTGTTTTATCAATGGCGCATTGTGAACTGCCGGCCTGGTTGTCCGTTTCCCATCTCCTTCCATGAACGGAATGTAGTAAACCGTTTTTTCTTTTCTGGAGATGCTGGTCGTTGCAAGTGCGTCTGCCAGGTCATTTGCTGGGTCTGCGTCGTTCTTCGAATGTGGATTCACAGGCACAGACAGTTCTGGCAACGTTATAGGCAACCCAATGTCCCTGGATGCCATGCGCACTGAGAGTTGTTTGTGGGTAAACAAAGGCGGGTCGTCATACGATGGTAGCCCATCGGAGGAGTTCCGTACACCGGCGCTGGTCATAGCCGACCCAACGCCAGACGGCAAATCTACGAGCTTCAAAACTGGGCGAGATTCGATGGAAGCGAGTACAACGCGACGACAGTTATCGTTAGTGATTTCAGCTCCGATGCATATCAGTTGTAGAGTCGTCAATGTCTCTCGAGCCTCGGAGAGAAGTCTCGGCACAGCCTCATGGGCGCTGTGCAGTCCATACAGCGCTTGCGATGGAATCAATGGGCTGCGATCGTCAAACCGTTTGCCAGACATGTCAGCAAATGCTTGCCTCCCCTGGACGACAATCTTTCTCAGTTCTGGTTCTACCCCGCGTGAAATATATTTTGCGAGTAGATTCTGCGAAGACACGGTGCTCCGAGACACGAATTCTCGGCACGAAAATCCGAACGTGACATAATTTGATCCCCTCAGATCGATGCGCAGGAGGTTTAGCCGAAACAGCAAAGTGAACGCGCATCCTCCGCCGGGGAGGGCAATGAACATCTCTTCGTCGGTGCATAAATTGTGTACGCCAATCTTGCTCACTATTGAGTCCAGGAGTTCGAGAATCTGCTTGCGTTTGATGTCGATTGTACGCTGTACTGACATCGAGGCTGCAATCTGTTCACGTGCCATGTGTCTAGATACAACACAAGCCACCACCAGCTTTGCATACGCCGCAGCGGCGGCGGTGTTTGCAGCAACCAGGTCACTGTCCGGAAAACTTCCATTCACAAGTTCGACCATGAGTTTGTCGTAAGCCTGGCTTGACCTATTCCAACCAATCGACCGCATGGTGATGTCGTCTGGGATGCCAGTAGCCTCAAAGTTGTTGTCCGAATAGGTATCTCTCGTTGCTATAAGATACGGAACCCCATGTGGAGACCCCATATCCACATTTTTCCAAAACTGAACGACCAGAGGACGAATACGTTTCTCAGAAGACCACACGTTCTGATAGAAAGTGAGTGCCTCGTTGGTGTTAGACAAAGTCTTAGAAGCACTTGAAAATGTCAATTGTAGCTGCTTGACACCTGGCTGTAGCATACCGTCACTGACTTGTCCATCATCGCCCTCAACCTGGTGTGATACCACGTCTGAGGTGTGATTGCGCACCGTCGTGCCCAAAGAGTCCATTTTGATCCAAAATGGCAAAAGCCTGCAAAGTGGTACACTTTTGCTTGGCATAGAGACGAACCCGTCTCTGTTTGATACCCATGATTGTATAGGCAGCCAAAGAGCGCGGACTTCCCTACCAATCTTCGTGAGGCCGTTCCTGACCCTTTGAGTCTCGACTGTGTCCTCGGGTCCAAGCCGCAGCTTGGTCATGAATGCCCTGGACCATCCGAACAATGCCCTTCGAGCCCGTATAGGTGCGTTCTTGCCTGTAAAATACACGTCCGCTCTGCTTAATTCGCGCGTTAATTCGTCGAAATCTTCCAACCATCCGGAGTGGTAGGCAGCTGCCTTGAGGCTTTCCTCTCGACCTGCCGATAGCTTTACGACAACCATACCTCCATCACAAAGCTGCTCGTCGACGATCGAAATCATCACCGATGTTTCGACAGTGTACTGAGCCAACGTTTCAATGTTCATTCCGGCGTCGATGAGATGTCCGTAGGACGGAAATGGTGTCTTGTACACAAGCTTTTGTCCTACCCAATTGAAGAACGACCCCATTGCAGCATAAACTACATTGGATTCGGGTTCGGTCATCCACGAAAGCAAGACCCTGTCCTCATAGGAAAGCAGTGTGTCGTCGCGTCGTTGCCCTGCCTGGGCACCTTCATTTTGTAGTGTTCTCAAGAATGTAACAAGTTCCGAAAGAGTGAAATATATGTATCGCACAGGAGGCCTCGTGGCTGTGGCTGACGCCGAAAGTAACGAATAGACGGCCCTTCCTATGGCAGTTGACGCTGCGATTGGTGTGAGGACAGCCGAACCGCTGACTACCGTGCTCGCAAAGAATATTGTGGAAGCGAAGTATGCAAAGAGACCCGTGGCAAGAAACGTGTCCAACAAAGACCCAAACGCCAATGTGCCCACGACTGGAAAAATCGTGTCGCTGGTAAGTCCAAGTCCAGAAACGAGAGATGTTGACAGTGTGGCAACGTCTGTTCCACCACTGCCTAACGTGCTCACTCCCATTATGAGTCCATAGAATATAGAACCGACGACAAACGACACTGTTCCACTGCGTTTGGAAAATTGATGAAGCTTTTCTCGTGTAACGTCTTTTATGCCAACGTATGGAGCGCGCGTGTATCTGCTCGGATATGGCACCAAGACCGAATTCCCGTATGCTCCATTGGATACATTGCTAGGGTCCAATGTCGTTCGGTTGACAAACTCGTCGGTGTGTACGACCGTGTCCTGGACGTACGTTCGTTGAACGGTGCTGATCTCAATCGCTGCCGGGTCGCGTTCGCCATCTTCGACGATTACGGATATGGACACGGGGGTAACTATGCCTGTATCTGGCGAAGGAGGTGCACCTGTGATCGGACCGCTTGTTGTCCTTCTGTTAGCACGAGTGGATGTCCGGTGATAAGCTCGAAACGCGGGCAGCATCACCACACCTTCCTCGGTTGGGATAGTTTCGTAGCCGTCAACAAACACAGAGTATCGAGATTTGTGCTTGTGTATGCAGACGTTTACGACCCCACATTCATCTTCCTCCAGAACGGACTCTCGTATAGGTGTCGATGTCAGTGAAGGGACACTTTCTGCCTCCATGTACGGCGAGCCGTTTGAATCGTTGTCCGTGGCCTTTACTGTTTCTGCCGTTTGCCCTACCGCAGACAGAAACCCGTCGAATGGTCCAACTCTGGCCGAGATTTTATTAACAACCTCGCGTGGAGACCTGGAATTCGCCGGTCGGTGCCAAACCGACCCTGGTTTGGGTAGTACAGATTGCAGCATCGTGGTTGGGTCGATTCTATGTCTCTACCCACCTTCGCCGCCTGCTTACCATATCGCCTCGTGCTCGTGACTAGCGTTGAGAGCGGAAGAAGGGCCACACGAGCGTCACGAGCGAACACGCGCACACGCACGCACGCGCGCATGGCCGAGGCGGGCCTCCCGAGCACACATGGTGAGTTCCTGAAGGCGTTCGTCGAAGTCGCGGGAGAGGGCAAGGGTACCAAATCACACGATGGAAACGACGCCGGGGTTTCAAAACGCCAGCGGTTGCTCACGGGAAAAGAGAAAATAACGGGCGTGATGACCGCGCCGGTGGCGCGGTACGGGCTGGGCGGAGACGACAACCTCTACCTGCAGCTGGGTCTCTCGGTGCTGCACACGGCTTCGTCCGACCGGGCGCTCGCCCCCGCTGCACTATACAGCGTCGACGTCGTGCACGCCATCCGCGAGGGCATCCAACGCAACGTCCTCGCGGAGCTCAAGCGCCGCAACCAAGAATCAGAGGCCAAGCTCGAGCAGGTGCGCTCGCGCCTGGTGACGATCTTTGGTGTTATGGGATTGGACGACATGGTGGAAGACCCCGATCAAATGTCGACGGTGCTGAACACGCCGTACACAAATAACAAACGAGACGAGTTCAAAATGCTGCTCTACCGCCTCTACAGTGCTCTTGATAGCGATCTAGCGAACCAAATAGTGCTCGAAATTTGGGCAGACGGGGAGGGAGAGGGTGGCCAACAGGTTCCGTCCGAATTCGCAATGCGTCTTTTAGGAATGGCAGTGGTCAGTGCGACACCGGACGACGAGGGTGATGACGACGATGACGGTGACACCGACGCGGCAGCCGCGGGCAGGAGGGCTTCTGTGGTGCACTACGCGCTGGCCCGCGGCCTGTGCGGCCACCGCGGGCCGATGGAGGATATCACCTCGTGTCCGACCGACCGCCTGCTCCCCTACACGGCGCCCAAGGACGTCGGAGTGGAGATGGCGCGCGCGAGGGGCATGCGCGTGCCCGACGGCGCGTGGGACCCGCCCGCACCCGAGCGCGACTCGACGGCGTCCATCGACGAGGCGATGGCCGCCTTTGGCCGCAACTACGCGATCGACGACGCGAACGAGAACGGCCGCTCGTTCGGCGTCGTGCGCGACGCGCGGCAGGTGCGATGGGAGCCGAAGGGCAAGCACGCGGTCGCGCTCGCCACGGCCGCCGCGCTGGAGCACGCCGTCGCCCGCTGCACGCAGCTGCTCGAGGACTCGCGGTCGACGCTGTCGGAGGACGCGAAGCTAGCCATCACCCGGGCGCGGCTATGCCTCAAGCTCAAGCAGATGGACAGCCTGCACAAGCTGGCGTGCGCGGCGGAAGACGGCGAGGCGCTGCACACCCCGCCGACCGTGCCGATGGTCACGCGCCCCACCACGACGCTCCGCGGCAAGCTGCACTTTGCGCACGACGCGGGCCACCACCCGGCGCCGCCCACCGCCACGGTCCTCGCCGACCAGCGGTGGACGCCCGACCACGCGCGCGCCGACGCGGCCTTTCGCAAGGCGAGGGAGCCCTCGTCGATCGCCGTGTACAAGGCGCCCGCACCACACGAGCTTGGCTACTTACCGGTGCCCACCGGCGTCACCGCCGCGCGCGCCGAGCCGCACCTCGAGCCCACGGACGAGAACTACTTCCAGGGTACCATCTTCAACTCGATCAAAAAGCTCATCGAGTACGGGCTCTACTACGCCGACGTGCCAGACCCCAAAACCATCGAGGCCACGCTCAGCGGCGCGTCGAAGCCGACGGACGCGCTCGGCACGGCAGAGACGCGCCGTTCGGGAGTCTGGAACGAGATGCTGCGCGACATCGCCGTGTCCACCGACCGGCTGTGGACCTTTGTGCGCACACTCTCTGGCCTAATGGGCGAGGACGCCGACTCGCTCCTCGTCACCGCCGACGAGGCCTCTGCCTCCGCCGCGCGCGACCTGCAGGCGCAGCGCAAGGCCACGGCCGAGCGCGTCGCGGCGTTTCAGACGAAGATCGTCGAGAGCTTGGTTTCGTCGATGATGAAGGACAGCGGATTGCGCCTCGACACGAACAACGCGCAGGACGCACAGGACAAGCTCGTCGTGATCAACGCCGAGACTGCCAAGCAGATCAACGACTTGGCGTCCGGCGAGTCGGGCCGGCCCTTCTTCGAGGCAAACGTGGCTTTGCGCGCGCTCACGGACAAGGGCGCGGG
>Ga0115572_10003455_pt1 | contig 12456 bp, 3 predicted proteins | sample COGITO_mtgs_1206_FD_88681 | JGI IMG/M metagenome (GOLD analysis project Ga0115572, IMG submission 88681) | Pelagic marine microbial communities from North Sea - COGITO_mtgs_120607 | ecosystem: Environmental > Aquatic > Marine > Epipelagic | place: Germany:Helgoland, sampling site Kabeltonne... | reverse complement strand
TTCTCTCACCCATCATACGAGCTTGAGCTTTTGAATAAACCTTGTTAGCATCCACTCCTTTAGTTCGCTCAATCATGTTATTAAGCTCTTCACTTAGCCCCTGGCTAAACTTAACACCGGATGCTTCAAGCCCAGTAGTTACTTGATTTACAAATGCTTCAGGCAAGGCTTCGCCGTAAGAAAGGTTGTCAGTATTAATTTCGTAAAAACGACCTGCATAATCTTCTTTATATTGCTTAGCACTTTCTTGTACGCTATCCCACGTTTTGGTTACTATAAAGTCAGCTAATGATCTTTCAGCTCGAGCGCGGTTTCTTTGCACTGCAACATCTTTGCTGGTGTTTACAAATACCATGTGTATTTCAAACCCGGCGTCCTCTAAAGCCTTCATCTTTTTAGTTGTAGCTTTATAAGAAGCACCAGTACCGTCAACGACCATACTTTCTTTTGCAGCAGTATTTCTAGCTAAATCTTCTTCAGCTGCTTTTCTAGCTTTCCAGCCCAGCTTAGCACGTAACGAACGTTCTTCTTTATTATAAGTTTTTTCGTCGCTTGCAAGCCCAGCTTCTTTTATGTATTTTTCTAAATAAGGATCTTGATTAACTAATCTATAACCTTTATCTATTAAGCCTAATGCTTTTAATGTACTAGACTTTCCTGAGCCAGGCCCACCAACCATAAATACGGCGGTAGGCTTAGATATAGAAAATTTAACTGACGGTCGTATTATATCTTGGGCTTTAGTAGCCTTTGACCATTGTATGCCTATTGCTTTTTTATATTTTTCTACTTCTTCTTTAGTTTCAAGATGGTCTTTTAAAGTTTGTATACTTCCATCCTTATTTAATGTAGTAGCAAATATCTGATCTTGGCCTGTTTCATTAAACACTTCTAGTCTTTGTATACCTGATCTATTTGTAGTACTTAGTACATCTATAGTATTTGCTGTAGCATTATCTGTTGCCCATAAAGTGTTTTTATCTAATATCTGATCTAAAGCGTTATTAGCTTCCTTGCTTAAATAACCTTTATCTGTTAGAGTAAAAGTGTTATCAGCTGCTAAAGATATTATATCAAATGCAACCGAGGAGTTTGGATAAACATGCTCCACGTAAGGCTTACCCTTGGTGGCCCCAATAATGCTACCAGATATATAAACTAGCTGCCCCAAAGATCTAAACCCAACACCTTTCTTATTAGAGTTCATGTCCTGCAACAACCGCATTAAATTCTTTTCCGTAAGCCTACCTTCTTTAACCGCTATTATAAGTTTAGCAGCCATATATTTAACAAGCTTTCGATTAGCAATATTTGCGTCTTGAATATCCCGTATTAAACCAGACTCTGCTGTTTGTTGGGCTGTTCCAGTACCCCTTTGGGCTTTTACTACACGGTTAATTAATTTTCCTTCAGATGTAGAGCTGTTAGTGTAATGAGAAATTTTTCGTAAAACCTTGTCTTCCCCAAGAAGAGATATTTCCCAAATAGGCGTTTTGTTTGTGTTTCTTGTACCTGGATCGTTTTTAGCAGCCTGCTCAATTATTCCACCGCCAAAAACGCCGTAACCCCTAGTGTTTTTGCTACCTAAAGCAGCTGATGTGCCAAACGCTTCTACCGCAAGCGGGTCTAAATCTTTTGCAAAATTAGCTATTTCGGTTTCATATGCTTTTAGCTCTACTATTGCCGCAACATTTCCCGATGCAGCGGATTTTTTTAATGCGCTTAATGATGTGTACTCTTTAAGCCACTGCTCATTAAAAATAGGTAAATTAGATTTGGAAATTAAATTTTTAAAATAGTTTTGAATAACATAATCTAAAAGACCTTTTTCGTTTAAATCATCTATAGTATTATAAATTGCATCAAAAGGAACATTTGATATGTCAACTTTCCTTTTAATTTGTTTGCCATCTATTTCGTCTTTTACAAATGCATATTTGTTTAGCTTTTTTAACGCTTCGGGGCTAAATGTACCTTTAACGTTTTCGTCTTCCATTGCTGACAAATCGCGGTCAAATGACTCAAGCACTGTAATACCAGCACGTAAAGCTACTCTAACATCTTCTTGTCGTATTTGCTGACGATTTAAACCTTTAGAAAATTTAACATTACCTCTTTCAAAATCAAGAGCTAGTTTTTGAACGTGGTTGTCTACAATTTCGTAACCTAATCGCTCTTGGTTAGCATCAAATGCTTGGCGGATTGAGCTATTAACATCTTGCATTTCTTGATTAACAATTTCTATAGCTAGTTCTTCAGCAATAGCTTTAGCAAGAGATTCTTTTTTACCACGCAATGGGTTACCTTTTTCATCAAGAATAAAAGACAAAAAGGTTTTGTCATCTATTTTTGTAGAGGCATTAGGTAATCTACGTACCAACTCAGCTCCAGATGTTCTACCTGCCTTGTCTGTACTAGTTGTTTCTCTATCAATTTTTTTACCCTTCCAATCACTAGTAAATACACCGTCTACTTGTTTTTGCACCGCGGCTGGAAGCGCGGACATCAGATAAGTAGTGGTCATGTTTTCAAGAATAGCTTTCTTATTGTCCGTTAAGAATCTTCTAAGAACACCATCTTTTTTGCCGCCCATTGCTTTTTTCAAATCAATGTCTAGCTGCTTACCTAAAGTTAACCTTAACTCATTTACCAAAGGGGTAACCGTAGTATTTTTAGACACCGGTGCGTCAATGCGGTTTTTAAGTGTCCCTACTATTCTAGGTATTTTAGCTAATATGTTTTCAATAAGTTCAGGCGTTGCAATACGGCTGTTTAAAAGAGGCCTGTATTCAGGTCTTTCAGCTTCCGTACGCTCTTCTATCTGTTCTGCAGTAGTAACATCAGCCGCAGCTCCTTTAAGGTCCTCTACGTCGCTCTGATTAAAGTCTTCAACAATATCGTTCTTACCTTCACCAGAAGCTTTAAGCATATCTTTAATACGGAAACTAATACGACCGTTTATATAACCGTATAATGTACCGCGCCCGTCAAACTTATTTATATCGCCGTTAGAGTACAGTCTATAAATGATATCGCTATTAGCTTCGTCCATGTCAAACTGAAGCCCTTTAATAGAAAGCTTAGCCAACTGCGCCTGTATCATTCCCGGTAGCACACGTGCAATAAGAGGTGAGTTAGGATCAAAGAAGTCCATGTTTGAACTTACTTTCTCTAATACCTGCTTAGCTCTATCTGCTTGTTTTGATATGTCTTCGCTTTTGCTAAACTGAACGTTTGTTATTGCAACTTTAAAAGCGCTTCTGAATTTAGGGTCAATTTTTAATTTGCCCTGCAAAATATTTTTTGTCACCGGATTTAAAGTTCCAGTGTCAAACGAAGCATTAAAAGCCTCTATTGCTGCTAAAACATCTTTACCGGATTTTATGCTTTTAATAGCTTTGTTACCGGGAAACATTTTATTCCAACGCGAAAGAAGCTTTCCTTGCAATGTTTTATTAGCATTGCTTTTTAAATCAAACTTTCTGGCAAGTTCCATTGTACCAACTAAATATTCTTCTGCTAGCTCAGCGGGCGTTGCATTAGAATAACTAGCTTTAATTATATCAAACTTATCTATAGCTACTTGTCCATAGTTGTTAACCATGTAATCTACTAGGTCCTGAGTAACGCCTATTATATTAGCGTCACCTTGAAATAGCTTTTTGAATAGGGTAGCATGAGATGCTTCGTGGGCTTCTACTGAACTGTTTTGTTTAGCTCCCTCTGCGGTGGTAATAGTAAAAGGTAGACCTTGATCAGTGCCTGCGAAAAATCCGTTTACATCTTCTTCTTTTTCCGCACGGTCTAAATCTTTGTTTAACTCCGCTTTTTGCTCATCAGATAAATTAGATGTTTCAACTAATTTGCGCGCTTCAACCAGTGCCTCTTCTATAGTTTCAGTTTGAATAACTTTGTAATCTAAATCAGAATTGGCAACTGCTTCCATGTGCAGCTTTTTTGCCCTGTCCTTACCTTTTGAAGATTCACTATTATTTAAAACGTTGTCCTTACGGGATTCTAATTTAGCTATTGTATTGGCATGCTTAAGTATTAAGCTTTTCTTTTCAGCTTCATTAAGATTTTTATTGCTATTTATTCTATCAATAGCATCTTTAGCTTTATAAATTTGGCTGTCTACGTTTAACAAAATATTTTTATCCCCGCGGCCTAATTCGTTAATACGAGCTTCGGCGCGTCTCATTGACTTAAGATTTTCTTTAAGCAATGCATCAGCCTCCTCTTGTAATAATGCAACCGCACTGCGTACATCAGGGTTTGTTACATCACCTTCAGCAGTCATTTGGTTTATTCTGCTTGTAATTTCAGCTATTTTTTTACTGTTTCTACTCGCGGCAGCCTGCTCATTACCTGTTGTTGCTGCACCATATATATTGCTAACTAAACCAGGAGCACCAAAGCCTAAACCAGACATTACTGCACCAGAAAGATAGGACTCGCCTAGCCCTTCCCACATTGATATATTTTTGCCTAAAATAACTTTATCAGCAAAGTTGCTTGCAAACTGTGAGCCTAGCTCAGCTGTACCTTCTTGGTTTAGATTAACACCCCAAGTTTCAATGGCCTTTAAGGTGGTCATTGGTTTATTAGTTAACGGCGTACCTTTTAAATCGAAAGCTTTTTTAACCGCTCTTCTTGCACCTTGAAATTGGCTTAATGAAACTCTTTCTGTAACATACTCACCCGCACCATAAAGAAATGCACTTCCGTAAAATTGCAGTGGCGTATATTTAGCACCTTCACCCATTTCTTCGCGAAGATCTATAAACTTTTGCCCCGAAGCACTTGCTGAAACTAAATACAAACCAACTCCCGGCATAGAAGCGGTAATAGCCGTGTTTACAGCTTGCTCTGAAAATAGGTCTAATGTAAATTCTAAAAAGTCTTCGGCTGATCTTATTTTACCTATTTCTTGTCTTTTTTCTATTTGCCCTGTTATTTTCTCGGCATCATTTTTAAGTGCTAAGGCCGCTTTATTTAAAGGGGTGTCTTCAGCTAAAGAAGCGTATACAGGAGAGTAAATAGGGTTTGATAAACGTATAGCCTCATCTGCAACTTGAATAAGTCCTGAAGCTATATTAAGAACGGATGAAGCTACTCTACCCCCTGCAATATCTAAGTTATCATATGACCTACCGGCCAAATCTACTAACTCTTCTACTGTTTGGCCTTGTTCAATTGCTTCGGATAATTCAGTTTCAGTTTGTTTATACGTGTTTAATACGTTATTATAAGAAGTTGTTACATTATTATAGGTTGTAACATCTTCTTCTGTTATTGATTCTGGATCGTTTTCGTATTTATCCTGTAATACGTTTAACGTTTCACCAGCAACAACTAAATAAGTTTCCTGTGCGGCTCGATCAGCAGAAAGTGCGTCAATACGCGCAAATTGCTCTTTTTTAGATTTGCTTATTTCTTCTACAAGTGCGGCTCTTTGAGCGTCGCCTTCGTCAACTTTTGATCCAAAGGCAGTGGCAACACTTAAATACTTTTTAATTCTGCCTAATGGGCTGTAAATTTCGTCATCAAAATCTTCAAGAATCTCTTCAGCCTTTTGATTTATTAAGTTTTTGCGCTGAGCGTTTAAATATAGAGACTTTGCTTTTGTTTCAATTGCGGAAAGATCAGCTCCTTCTCCTAATTGATTTTTAGCAGGCTCTATATAATCATCATACACCCGGGTTTCATAAAAGCCGCCTGTGGCAGACATAGTGCCCCTAGCGGTTTCTGTCATTATAGGAACGCGGGTTACTTCATCAATGTTACTTTCAAGATTTAAAAACTCTTCAGACACATCAATGTTTTTTAATCTATCCGTAGCTTTTTGAACTCGCTGCTCTTCTTTCGTTTTTACATCAGAAACTATAGGTAAGTCAGGTAAAGAAGTACCATAAGCAGCACCCATACCCATGTAAGATTCTTCTTTGTTAACTACGGGTGACCCCAAAGAAATATCGCCCGAACTGGATTCCCCAACGGACGTTTCTGTATTCTGACTTGTTGGTGGGTCTGTTTCCATCAAGTCGTTCTGCTTTTCCAAGCCTACTTTGATATAACCTGTTTTAGCTAACCAGTCTGCAAGGGCTAAATTAGATCTTTTAGCCGCGGCTTGCGCTTCCTCTAAAGTAATGCGTCTTCCGTTTTTTTCGTACATATTATATTATATTATAGCCCTAAAAATGCGTAAATATCTTCTAAAGATCTAACCTGTTGCTGTTTATTGTTTGATGTTATTACGGACACATTGTCTTCGTCAAATACATGCCATACGTCCCCCTTGTTTTCAAATCTATAGCCATCGCTAGTAAAAGTAGCTGTGTCTGAATTAAGATATCCCTTAATTTTTTGACGCTCGGCTTCATCATTTTTTTGAGCGGTAGTCCTAGTATCTTTATTAGGATCTCCGGGTTCTTCAATAAGTCCAGCCCCCCGTGAGTCTTTAATAGCTTGAGTAAGCATGTCGACTGCTTGTTCTCGAGCGTTTGGATCGTCTGGGTCAATACTATTCAGCGGAATAAGTTGCAGTTCAGAATTTGACAAAATACTATATAAGACTTCGTTGTTAGATAAAATATTTGAAACACTAGATCTTATAATTTTTTCTTGGTTTTCAGTAACCTGGCCTTTAGCATTTTCTTCTCTAGTAGCTAATCCCAATATAGCGTTAGCCTCATCGGTTGCAACCCCAAAAGGTTTTTTAAAGTTTTTTGTATTATAAGAAAAATTATCAATAGCCATACTACTACCGCCTGGCATTGGTATAGAATAGCCCTTAAAATTTAAAGAGCCATCATCACCTATGCCAGATATATTACTTTCTAGTATAGCGTTAGCTCTTAGTAAGTTTTCGCTATTTTTTTGTGAGTTAGAATACACACCGCCTGCTTTAAAGTTGTTCGCATACTCAATCTTTAAATTAGCTACACCTTCTAGATTATTACGAAGCCTTTCCATTTTGTTTTGGGCAGCATTCATTTTATCTATATATATTTGATACTCTGGGCTAGCTTTATCTTTTATTTTAGCCGCTCCGTTAGCCCCTTCTATATATTCGTTACGGTAGCTTATTACTTGTGATTTAACAAGCGATTTGTCTTCGTCACTAAAGTCAGCTAAATCTACATCGCCTTCAAACTGATCAATGTAGGCATTTGTTTTAGCCTGCAGCTCTTCATTCCTAGCTTCCATTTTAGCTTTGGACTCCATAGCTTTATCATAGCCGGTCATAAATTGATCGCCTATGTCTTGGAACCTGCCCTGTACATCTGACACTCTGCGTGCCGCAGCTACTACCCCTGATCCTTGTTGCTTAGCCATCTCCAAGAGTTTTTTGATAATTACTGCCGTAGTTTGACATGAAATTGCCTCCTCGTGTTTCGCCCTCACCTAGCTTGCCAAACACGGTTGATGGCCCGCTAATACCCATTCCGATTGCATTTCCAACACCGCCTGCAAATTGCCCGATTCCTTCGGTTCTTGCTGCTCGTGCTGCTTGTATTGCTTCTTCACTGGACGCTAACTCATTAGCGTCTATTTGGAATTCTTCACCAAGCAACTGTGCCTTAAGGCCTCTTGACTGCTCGGCACCCATTCTTTCCCTTGTTTGTAATCTACCCGCTTCTTGGGCTGTTAATCTTTGATTCATTGATTCTTGCTGCCCAATGCTAGTTGAAGCTTGCTGCGCTGATTGTGCTTGCTGATTAGCTAATGATTGTGCTAATGCAGCAATGCCACTACCTCCAGCAGCACGATTCATAGATCCCATTATATTAGATAATCCCTGCGCTTGTTGCTGGGCAGCAAAATCTGCCGCTTGCGTGTTCACAGTAAGGTCTTCCATTGTATTTTCTAAATTAGCATACAGATTAGAAGTGTCTTGCGCAAGGTACTGCTGCATAGATTGGTCATATGCACCCTGAGCTTCTTCACGACGTGCTAACCTTTTCTTACCCCCAATGTAGGAAGCTCCGAACCTCGCGGCTCCTTCTACTATATCTCCTAACATATTTAATTACTTTATAAATTATTATTACGTATTATTAGCTGCTGATAAACACCTCAGAGTTAACAGCAAAGAGCTCTTTTTTGTCGGAGCTGGTTGTTTTCATTTCAACGGACGCATGGTAACCTATTATGCCCGAAGTGTTTTTTTCAGAGTCTTTAGCAAACAGCATGAAATCACCATTTACCGGAGCAGCTCCTGATATAGATGCAACAAACCTAATGCGGTTGCTTGATCTATCAACCGACAATACTGTACCTATCGTTCGCAAAGTATTACCCGGATCATATGAATAAACAATGTCGCCAGCTTGTAAAGAAACGTTTATTTTTCCATTTATAACAATTATTGTGCTGCCAGAATCATGCGATAAAACATTACCTAAGCCTTGCACTGAAAACTCTCCTGTGTCCATATTCGATAACGTAGTTGCCTTACCTTTAATATAGTTATAATGTAGGTTTTCTTTAGTTTTCCACGCCTCAACTTCCCCGTTTTGTTGGTCGGTAAGCACATCAGCTACCCAACCTGTATCACCTTCGTAAGATAGCGTTTTAAAGTTTTTAATGCTAGAAGGCGCATCATTAAATAACGGTGTTACTGTAGTGTTATATCGCGTTCCATAAAAACTAGAGCGTACAGTATTGTTATGCTGCCACAATTCACCTGCTTTTATTGAAAAGTATTCGTTATTCAGCGATAATCCTGCTTCTGGAACAAAAGAAAGCCTAGTAACCCAGCCATCAGAATTTTCTTTAAAAGAAACAGACTCATCTCCAGCAAAGCTTACATTGTAAGCACTACTGGCTTCATCATATGTCCCAAGTATGTTTCCTGTATGTGCTTTTAATTTATCTTCAAAGTAATCAGACATTCCTTTACCTGAAATATCTGTTATGCCGTCTCTAGACAATCTTATAACAGCTCCACGTGCTTTATCAGTAAAGTATGCACGGAAGCCAAATGAAGTAAATGATTCTGGATTTTTAGATATGCCGTATTCTCCTGCAAAGGGAATTGTTTGTCCTAATACATTATTACTAGAAGTAACATTAGCATCACCATTAGCGGTAAATAACGCATCTTTATTAGCTAGTATTTTAAAACACTTGTCTTCTGTTAAAGCTATTAGATCTGTATCTCTAGCATGCAGCTTTTGTATACCCCCGTAATTTACAGGTAGATCTTTGGTTATATTAATTGCAGTTGCAAACTGATTTGATTCGTTAACACCAGATCTAGAATTAACTATACCACTATATATTAAACCGTTAAATCGCCTGTTTTCTTCGTAGGGAGTTTGTAATATAGTGCTAACACGTACACCTTTACCTAATAAAGGAGCATTAAAATCATCTCGGATTCTATTAGATTCAACGCCATTACCAAAAACGTAACAGTTTTTAAAATCTAAATCAACAGTATTAGTTAATCCCGATATTTCTAAAGCATCGGTTGCTTCGTAGTATATATCTAAATCAGCAAGCTCAATAGGAACTACTTCAAATACAGCTGGATTAGGTGTTGCATTAACACTACCTTCAAAAGCAGTTACTATTTGCAACTCCGGTGGGTTTGTGCCAATGTCATCAGCAAACGCCCTATCTACCGTAACTACTTTACGGTCGTAAGCGGGTATTGTAGTGCCAAATGTTGGCCCCTGATTATTAGTTGTGGTTGTAACAGCTGTAACATTATATACTTGCCCTAAGCTTCCTCCGCTATTTGCAAATCTTATTTTAGCACCAGGTTCAATAGCATTAAATACTTTTGCCATTGCGGCCGTGGTACTAAAGTCCCTCGCATCGCTAGAATCATCATCATCTACCCAGCCAACATAAAGAACCAAATCAAAAGTAGTATCACTAGCGCCGGAAGTTGGTGGGTTTGAGGCAATAGAGTCAGCTGTATAACCGTATGCTATTTTAGGGCCATTTGTTCTAGTTAAAGAAGGCAAGTTAGCAGATATGCTATTAGTAGTAAGATCTACAGTAGCGTAAGTAGAATTACCTACGTTTGCTGCAATATCAAATTCAAAAGAAGCATTGCGATTTACTTTTGCAAAAAACTTGCCCTGAAACTCGGCTAAAGCTTCTTCTGTAGCCTCTGATAAAATAGCTATTAATGTATCGTTATTATTAAGGGCTTTTAGCCATGCATCATCCGCTAGTAGACCCTGGTAATCATCAAATTCTACTTCGTAAGTGTTTTCAGTATTAGAATGGTGATTACCTTTAGGACCCCCGACTCTTACGCTGTAAATAGCTGAGGTTTTAGTACCGTCAGAAGACTGAAATTGTATAGAGGTGCTACTAGTAAAACCATTATGGAATACTCTGTGATTTGATTCTGTAGGGCCTTTAAACGTAATTTTTTCGTTGTCGAAACCACCCGTTTGATATATAATTTCTGCTCTTGCAATTGCTTTATTGGTTTTTCTAATATGCGCCGGAGCTTCGTTACTGATATCTAGTACTTTATACCTATTGTTTATGTAGGTTGAAGTGTTTAGCCCATGCATCTTTTTAAGAACTAAGAAGTCCCCTTCTTGAACTTTGTTTCTTTCAGAAGAGGGAAAACTAAGCCAAACGTTGCTGTCTTCAGCATCGTAGAATCTATCCAGCCCTATGTTATAGTATTCAGCTGCAGAATCTTTTACATAATACTTGTAGTATTCTGCCCAGCTTGGTGGCGTTGTCATTGCTGTTGCTGCAGATATTTTGTTCTTGCTATTAGACTTTTCAATGTCTACAGTGATCGCACCTTCTTTATTTGTAAATACAGGTGTTTCTCTATTAAACTCATCTAAAAAGGATATACCTATTTGATATGCTCTATCTGACTTTACACTTTTTTGACCATAGTACTGCTCAGCCGATGTTAGCGCAGTTGCGGTAGTACTCGCTGTAATTGTTGGGACATCGCCTAAAGTATAGTTTTCTAAGTAATTACCATATACTACACGGTTTGCAATAATTTCTTGAGCTAATGCCTTGCGCGGCACATTATCGTATAACCTTAATAATTGTAGGCTTTCTACAACAGGCCCTAATAAATCTTTTTCTACAACAAAGCTAGTTAAAGAACCACTAGAAGTTAAATGCTTATCTAAAACATAAATGTTATTTGAAGCAACACCTTTGTATAAAATCTCTATTTCGGTAACATTTGCCGGTGGAGTTGCATACGAAGCTGTAGGAAAAGTTAAAGTGATTTTGCGTATAGCACTATCCATACCTCCATTAAATCCTTGCTTTGGCTCAAAAGAATATTGGCCGGGTACAAAGGCAGCTTCACTAAAAGGAGCATAAGTAGAATATTCACCGTCTTTAAATTTCCATCTGTAAGAAAATCTAGGGAAATCGTTTTTAAATATAGGCTCTGACTCTATTAAAGTCATTTGCCAATCAAACTCGCTATTAGGAGTGGTTGCAGATAAACTTATAATAGTTAATGTCGCACCATTAAATTGACCGATTTGCTCACCCGCAGTTAAGCTACTTAATGTAGCAATGCACTCATGGTTAATTAATGTACCATCAGACTTCGTTTCTGTAGCAATTAATTTTACGTTTTTATTATTAAAAGCGCTTGATGGTGCAATAAAAGGAGTAATTAAGCCAGCAACAACAACGGTATCACCATTTGTTAAGGGCATACCATTTGAATCAGTAAGATTGGCTGTTACAGTAACTGGTATAACACCCACCCCTCTTTCAGGATTAGCCGCTGATTTAGTAGAAGAAGCGGTTATATCTACAGCTTGTTTTGGCGACGGCTTAATAACCGTTATATCAGAATTTAAAAAGTCTCTACCGTGTATGGGTGTTGTGTCATTTAATGTATTACCGGTAATTACTGTAGCTGTTGCAGTTTTGTAATCTTCTATATTTATTTTTCGCGGCTCGTTTAGATTGTCTGTCCAAAATAACATGCCATCTAGTATACTTATACCAGTTATAAAATTTGAAACGCTAAAGTTTAAAATAGAAGTAGATCGGGTATCTACTATGATGGGGTCAATAACCTGGGTAGCCTGTGTGTATTCTAGAATAGCATCACCGTTCGCTGCAGTTACAAACCAATATATTTTATCGTTTAAAGTATCTCGAGCAATACCAATACATTTTGCAGACGTTAACCCAAAATTATCGCTCCAGTCTCCGGAGCCCTCTGAAATTTTTCTTTGGTTACCTAATATGTTCTCAACAGCGCCGACGTCCGAACCTTCAGATGAAGAAACCTGAATGTTTAGAGCGTCACGATATTGGCCATTGGGCACAAGTCTCTCATCGAGATCCTTGTTCATTTTACCCTGGACAAAGTTGTGTGCTAATTTTGGCATGTATTAGTGTTTAATCCATTTAGCCTGGTTGCGCATGATTTGAGCAATCTCGCTAATCTTAAGGTTAGACATACGGAGTTTTGCAACT
>Ga0115572_10003452_pt1 | contig 12468 bp, 3 predicted proteins | sample COGITO_mtgs_1206_FD_88681 | JGI IMG/M metagenome (GOLD analysis project Ga0115572, IMG submission 88681) | Pelagic marine microbial communities from North Sea - COGITO_mtgs_120607 | ecosystem: Environmental > Aquatic > Marine > Epipelagic | place: Germany:Helgoland, sampling site Kabeltonne... | reverse complement strand
GAGGCAGGCCTGGTTGGCCTCGGCGCGCGTGTCGTAGATGTAGCGCCCCGGATTTCCGGAAGGGACGTAGCCGCAGAGGTCCACCGGAAGCCCCCACACTTCGTAAGGTGGCGTCGGTGGCATGGGCGGTGGCGTCGGTGGAACTGGCGGCGAGGGCGGCGCCGAGGGCGGCGCGTGCATGAAGCACTGGCGCTCGCCGGCGGGCGTCGGAAACTGGAAGGATTGGCCCGAGCCGGTGTCTGTGGCACTTGCGCAATCTGGACAAGGCGGACAGACGTCTCCGACCTCGACGCAGGTCATGCCGAGCGAGGCGCAGCAATACCACCCGCTTGGGCACGCGGAGACGCAGCTGGAGACGCGTTGGTGCTCGGCCAGCGTGCACGTGGGGAGGCAGCGCGGGTACGGCAGCGCGATCACCGGAAGGGCGCCGGTGCCACCGCCTGAAGAATCGGTGACCGTCTCGCAGAAGCTCAGCGGCGTTGCTAGAACTAGGTTGGGGTTTCCGTTTCCCGCGACGTCGCAGCCGTCGGTCGAGGTGAAGACGGCGGTCTCGGTCGGCTTGGTCACCTCCGAGCCCGGGCCACAAAAACCGGGAGGAGGCGGGAAGGGCGGGGGAGTTGGGGGTGCCTGCAAAGAAACGACCACGAGCCCGCCGCCGCGCAGCGCCTGGGTGCCTAGCGCCTGCAGCTTGCGGCGGCGGGCGACGTCCATGTAGCAGAACTCGCGTTCGGCGGCCGTGTCGGAGCCGTCGAGGTCCGGCAGGTTGACGTCGACGTACAGGCCGTCGGGGCCGCCCTGGAGGGCGCCCCCAAAGCCTTGGCCGGCGGCGTCGGGGCTCGACGCCGCGTACGCCGTCCAGACGGCGTTGCAGCTTTCCGACCCGTCGGTCAGCTCGGTGACCGGCACGTAGCGCACCAGATCGCCCGCCGTCAGCAGGCCGCCGTCGTTGAGGTGCTTGTGGTAGATGCGCGTGCGCGTATTGGCCGCGACCGTCAGCGTGGTCTGGAAGGCGAGGTCCGACAGCGCGTGCAGGTCGGTGGCCTTGCAGACGCACACGTTCGAGGAGGAGCAAGGGACGGCGGTCGAGAGGTAGTTGTAATAGTACGTTCTGGTGCCAAAGTTGCTGACGCCGTAATGGCAGCCGCTTGGGCGCGTAGAAAACGTCCCTTGGTTGTATGGGTTCGATCGAGCACGCACTCCGCATTCGGTGGCGGTCACCGTCCCCCTCGCGCAGAACTCGCCGGCTTGGAGCTGCAGCGGCTGGATCGGCGAGGGTGGCGGCGGCGAAGGCGGTGGAGAACACCAATTTAACGTCTCAGGGCACTCTACGCACGCGGCGCCGCCGACGCCCGACGTGTACGAGTGGTAGCCAGGCGAGCCGCCGCAGCTAGGTTCGGTGTTGGGCGACTTCATCCAAAACATGCCGCGGTTGTCGTTGGTCCCGCCCGTGTGGTACCGCAGGTACCAGCCCGCGTAGCAGCGCGAGCCCGAAGTCGAGTAGGCGCCGCCTGGTTGTTGCCACGAGAACTCGGGCTCGTCGAGCAACGTCGAATCGGCGAGGCCGGTGCAGCCGTGGTCGAGGCACGCCTGGTTGGCGGCGGCGCGCGAGCCATAGGGGTACGCGCCCAGACCATCTCTGCCGATGCACCGGTCGTTCGGCAGCATCCACGCCTTGTAGCGCGCGCAGATGCAGTACTCGACGTTGGCGGCGTTGCACGTGACGGTCGAGGCGGTGTTGGTGTTGAAGACCACGTTGCCGCTGGACGCCGCGAGCACGCGATAGCAACCCGCGGGAACAACGGTCGTGTAGACGGTTCCAGAGAAGGTGAAGCCCTTTGCGGCGGCCCACGCGGCGCAGCCGGGCTGGTCGAGGGCTGCGTTGCAGGTTCCGGCGTCGTCGCGTGTGACCGCGTCCTTGTCGGGGTCGGAGTTTGCAACCACCGATTTGAAGAAGACGGACAACAACAGCACTTTCCTGCACACGCCTTCAGCCATTACCGCACACACACGCCACCCTTGTAGGGTGCACGCTCGCGTCGCTATTCACGCTATGTGTCCGACGCTAACAACCATATGATTGATAGCTCCTCTTCCTCTTCGTGCAGTACGCACACCCACAGACAGCCCTACTTTGACCCACTCGGGGAAACGCTCGTTACGATTAGGATTGGCAAATTCCCGTGCTCTCGGCTCGCTTCCCCTTCGGCAGTGAGCGGAAGCTGCACCGCGTCGACTCCCGAAACGGAATCAGACACCGTGATTGCACCGTCTTCCCAGCACGACCCGAGGCACGACTTTAGCACCGCGACGCTCACTGGAATGCCCGCGTTCAGACGCAGCGCCAAGACCAAACGGGGGCGTGGGTCGCTCGAGGCCAACTTCTTTTGGAATATTCCAAAGGACTGCACTGCCTTCTCGGTGGGGCCCGATGGACCCAAGAGCAGCGCGGTGCACTTTTCGAGGACCCGCTTGGCTACGTCCGCCTCAGATTTGTTGATGGAGTCTTTCGGAGACGTGCCGATCACCTTGGAAATGAGCGTCTCGACCTTGTCCTGCACGTCGTCCAAATCCTTCTGAGATGGTGCATTGCCATCGTCGTCGCGAGCGCGTTTTGCGCCGATTCGAGTGGCTAAAACGAGCTTCTTTCCCTGGCTCACGAGCATGTCTTCGACTGTCGTTTTTGCGGAGGCGGCCACATCCTTGCATGACTTGTTCCATACGTTCAGCGTTCCGAATGAAATCACATCGGGTAAAATTAATTGTAAACCGACTGATGTGAGCTTCGTTTCGTAGCCCAGGCTCTTCGCAACCCCTTGAAGAGTTTCGATTGCCTGTTCCTTTGGAGTTTTTGTTGTTGTTGTCGCCATCGGCTCTTAAAACATGTGTACACGACGAGGGACACAACACACACCTCCACACGCAGTCACGATAGCGCCAACCCCACCAACCCCACCAACCCCACCAACCCCACCAACCCCACCAACCCCACCAACTCCACAATCTCATCGTTCCATGGAGCACGGCACGGCAATCAACGGAAGGTCTGGCACCGCTCCCCCCGTTTGAGACGACGCCTCCCCCGTCACTGTAGCCTCCGAAACCCGAACGATGCGCGTCGGCACCACCACTGTCGGCGCGAGCAACGGTCCACAACAATACGCACAAAGCCACGCGGTCGCCACCACGTTGAAACAGGCAATGCAAGGGTTGCCGTAGTAGTACGACATCACACCACCTGCTAGGCTCCTTCAAGCCGCCCACCCACCAGATTATCGCCACCACGTGGTCACAGACGACTAGCAGCGATCCTCTTCGACTTCCAGGTTGTCTTCCATCTGCTCGTCAGCGTCCCCCCCACGTCCCACGCCTTCCTCAGCGGAATCCTCCGCGCCGTCCGGGTTGCGCATCGCATCGAGCGCCTGCAGCAACGTCACTTCGACGACGTCGCGTTCGTGTCCCGAGCACGTTCCTCGAGAAACAGGTTGAACGTAAGGTCTCAGGAAGGGCACGACCTTCTTCATTCCCGCGTCCGGGCAGTCCAGCTGCGGGTGGCTCGCGTAGTGCGCGCGGGCCTTTGACAACAGCCCGACCCCCGCGTCAGCGATCACCAGCTTCAGGGCACCTCGTGGGTGGATCATGCCGCACTTGACCTTGCTCTCTATCGCGTTTTGCCTCCACTGGGCCCTGTCGCACGCCGACGCGTCGTTCCCGCGCTTGCTCGAGATCTGCGCCTCCGCCATGGCGCGAAGCCGTTCGAGGTCTGTGATGTCCTCTTTGGTATCCTCGCGATGCGTGTCGCGAATCTTGGCTAGTTCGTGCTGAGTGAAGGTACGCTTCGATCGCTTGGCGGCGCTACGAGAAGACGAGGGAGTTGCCTCACATCTCTTACGCGAGCTGATCAGCTTGTGCGATAAATTTACGTCGTGCTTCACCGCCGCGTCGACGACCGTGGAGTGCTCGTCTTCGTAGAAGCGCGTGATGGTCTCGGGTAGCAAACTAACGACACACGACTCGTCCGGAAAGACGTCTGGAAACTTGTCGCATACGTGCTTCGTTATGAGTGGGTCGTGGTAGTTGAACAGCTCGTGAAGCTTGAGTGTGAAAAACAGCGGGGCTTGGTCGAACAACCGGTTGACGTGGCGGGTGTGGTAGCGTATCTCGCCGATGCACTCTTCGACGTCTAAAGGAGTGAACTTGTCGTCTCCGCGCTCTAGAATTTCTCGTGCCTTTGTCTGGATGCAATTCGTCACGACGTGGTTGGACCCGCTCAGCGCGCCGCGTGGACGAGCCCCGGGCCGCGACGAAGGCTGGTCGCTCACCCGTGGCACCGACTCGCAGGCATCAGACGAGCGGTTGCCGTCGGAGCCGGAACCTTCGCCGTTCTCGCCGTTCCCGCCGTTCGTCGCACGGTCACCGCCGTCACCGCCGCCTCGGCCGGTCGAAGCCGCGCACTCGTCCGAGTGGACCACTTGAAGTCGGAGCCCGGGTACGGTACGAAAGTATTGCTCCATCTCGTAGTCTATGCGCATCAAGTTTACCGCGAATGCCGAATTGAGGAAGAGCGAATTCTTGATGACTCGGAGCGGGCAGTCGATCGCTACTTTTGTCGACATGAGCGGCACCGCCGCCGGAAGCGCCTGCAAATCAATCAGCATGTCCAACCGGCGCTGGCAGATGTCGTCGGCCTTCAGCTGATTGTAAAGGTCGACGGTGTCGTCGGTGGATCCATCGAACGTGAGCCACTCGCGCGGCCGTCTCGACTTGTGCAGCCGCGTCGCCTCTCCGCGTTGCAGCGTGTTCGCAAAGGACACCGCCTGGAACGGCAGGATTTGCTGTGTCGCCGCGATGCCCGACTGAACCACACTCTCTCTGCCGAGCGCCTCCTCGACGCGATCGTCTTTCTTGCACGCCATGTCAGTCGAGAAATTGTCGGGAAACTTGCGCATGAGCGTGGCACCCGCTTTTGCCAGTTCGGCGACGCAGAGTGTTTCAGTCGGATGCTCAGGAGTGAGCTGAATGCGACGGAAATTGTCCCTCGTGCAGTCGACGATTTGGATGAACCGGTCGAATACCTGCGACGCCTCGAGGTCAAACCCGTATTCCTTGGCCAGCCGCTTTGCAATTTCTTCACTCTGGCTCCATATGTGACGATCGACCTGGTTGTCGGACGGCCCGCCGCCTCCCGAGCTGCTGCGGCTGCCGCTGCCGACCGCGCGGCCCTCGGCGACGGCAGGAGCCGAAGCGTCGCCGGCGTCCGCTCCACCGCCATCGGGAACGTCTCCCGTAGGAACAGGTGTTCCCGTCACGACCGCAGCCGACGAAACACAGATCGTCCTCCAAGCGGGGTCGTATACGTTTTCGGTGCTCCGTTCGACCTCTGAGCGGCGCATGAAGCTCCACGACTTTGGTTTGACGCCGAGAAAGATGTTTTCTCCCTCCTGTGGGCTAAACTTGGACATGCTTCGCTGGCCCTTGAGCCAATTGACGACGTCCTGGTGGTCGTACCCACAGCTGGTCACTTCCCCGCTCGTGATCAGCACCATGTCCTGTACCGTCCTCAGCGACTCCACGGTCCCGTCGTCGAGTCTGCAGCACACGACCCGTTCGCCGTTGCGGACCTCGGTGTGCGTCGCCATGACCAATTCCACCTTGCTTGAAACGCTGTTCTTTTCAAATCCGGCAGAGCTTACGACCGTCGACCCCTGCGCTTTGCGCAGAAACTCCATCAAAATTCGCCTCCTGCGCTCGAAGAATCTCTGGCACGTGTGCAACGTAGCCTGGGTCTTCGACGACTTCTCCTTGTATCGTGGCGGACAGTAATTGAATGTGATCTGTGGCAACGGCAACGCGCTTTCGCGCGATTCGGGGGGCGCCGCCGGCTCGGGCCCGGGGTCGAACTCGCCGCTTCCAAGCAGCACAGACGACTGGTTGCCCGTTGAAGTCGACGGTCCAACCCCAGAGCTAGAGCCAGCGTCGTCCCTTGGCTGCATTTCGATGCCCGTACGAGGGATCTCCTTGCCTTCGACGATCCCCGAGTGCAAGTACGACGAGCTCGGCATGTTTACGCCGTGGAGCGACGACATCTCGACGAGTATGTGGTGCAGTTCATTCGTAGTCCACAGATTAGAGTCGAATGCGAGAGAAAAGGCGTCCAGTATGACTTCTTGGTCGTACACGAGCGTGCTGATCACGTTTACAAGCTGTCCGATATCGAATGGCGCGAGCGTGTGAACGCAGAGACTGGGGTCGGCGGATTGCTCAAACGGGCTGCTTGTGGGGACCATCTCCGAAAATGCGACCGCCTCCTCCTTGACGAACATGTAGGACGCGAGTGCGCGCTCGACCGATTTTATGATTGCGAGCGTACGCCGGTGCGTCTGCCGCCGAGGCTCGGGAATCGGTATGTCGAAGTTGTGGTTCATGTACGCATCCAGCATGCCCCACGCGTCGAGCGCCGCCTGCTCGTTCGACGCCTGCCACTCCGGGACGAGGCAGACGCAGTCCACGATCATGTAGGTCAGCCTGGTCATCAAAGTGTGCGTCCACACGAGCTCCTCCTCCCGCTTGACGGTGGCCTTGAACTCGGCCTCGGACATGCACTGGTTGTGGGCCTTCTCGATCGCGGGGATCGAGTAGGTCCGGTCGATCAAGGCCCGCCGTTCCGAATCAGGACGAGGGGGAGGCGCGTTCTTTGGCTTGTACGCGGCGTTGCACCCGGTGTTGCTTGCCATTACCCGAACGGTGCTGTCCAGTGTGATGTCGTTGATCGTACGAAACGCCTCCACGATGGCGCCGCCTGGGCCGGTGGCGGTCGATACTTTGTATGGGCGCGGGCGTGACAAGAACCCCTGTGTGGCAAGCTGCTTCATGTCCTGGAGCTTCTCCATCGCCTGAGGGTCGTTGGTGAGGCCGCCGCTGGAAATCGAGCGCAGCGCCTCGTCGGCCCACGCGACGCCTCCGCTCGTCCCCGAGATGCCACCGGCGCGCAACGACTGCGCCGAACCCTCGCCCGTCATCTGCCACCACGGGCACTCAATGTCGGGGTTCCACGACGAGTTGAAAATGTACTGGAACGCCATGCACTCGCCCGACTTGTTGAGCCCTCGCGCTCCATTCCGCATGATCATCGGTTTGAACCCGGGCGGCCCGACCGGCGACATCGAGGCGTAGTGCAGCGCCCACCGGCCCGCGAGGACGCGCCCTTGCATTCCCGTTACTTTCGTATACATCTTGGTGAGCAGGCGCATGTAGTGTCCGTACGGGGACAAGTCGGAAAACTCCATTGTTCTGTTGAACCCGAACGCGAGGTTGATGCTGCCGTTGTGACGCCGCGGGTGCGTCTCGTCCACCTTGGCGTGGGTGAACACGGACGGCACCTTGCGTATCGCCTCAAACGTCGTGGTCCAAATGCTCCTCGCGACCGGGTACACCGAATTGACGTTCTTTGGATTCTCGTAGGTCGACCTGAGCATCCGCAGCCCCCAGTCGATCGCTTCGCGTTTGGCAAACGGGTACCAATCCTTGGCCGCTCGCCGATTTTCAACGTTGGTGTCGTTCGACTTCATCGCAAACGCCTCGTCGATCATCTTGTGCACGGCGCGGATGGCTTTTGCGGTCTCCTCTGTTGCGAGCTTCACTCGACGGGTCGTCGTCTCCTCGGTGTTGAACCCGCTGCCAATCCCTAGACCATCCGTGGGAGTCGGGTCGAGGGAGTCCTGCATCACCATCTTGGAGTTCTTCATGCGCCGAACGCTTGCCGGCTCTTGGTCCGGCCGCATTTTGAGGTCGAAGAGGTGGACCAGACGCGGCTTCACGTCCTGGAAGGACGGCCGCCCTTGGTCGCGCATCTGCGTCTCCACCTGGCTTCGGAGGAGCGCGTCCTCGATGTCCATGCCGTTCGCAAGCATGTGGCGGTTCGCAGCGTCGCGCAACGCTGCGTTCTCTGCGTCGACTATCGCTTCGGTTGTCTTGTTCACGGTCCAAAACGCTTCGAGCGCGTTGTCGCCAATCGGCGCGCCGAGGCTGAGCACCAACGGCAGCGTCGCGTCGCGGAGCGGCACTTGATAGTTGCAGAGCACTTGGACCTCCTGGGGGTATGGGAAGACGATGCAGCCGTTGTCGTCCATGTAGTTGTTGGGATTCGTCTGCTTTGGGTCGATTTCGATCGGCATGCCGTCCATTGACGTCATAAACGACACGAACGCGCGCCCCACCGCATTCTCGGGGTCGTCGCGGCGCTTCATGTCGGGAAAGACGTCGTCGGGAAAGAGGTTCTTGGGAGGGTTGGCGCCGTCGCGAGCATTGAACACCCACTCGGGGGAGAGCGCATGCAGGCTCCCGAGCGTCGGGTGGCCCTTGATCGGCTGGCTGAGCGACGCGTTTCCCAGCGCAGTCTGCATGTCGGCGTATACGTTTCGCGACTGTCCGCCCGAGTCGTTCCCTGCAGCCGAATTGAAGTGGTGCACAAGCGAGTAGTTGTTGTGTATTCTCGCGTACTTCATGCTCGAGTACGCGTTCACGTTCGGGTTGGCCACCATCGCACGCTGTTGCTTGGCCGCCTTCTCGGGTCCCACGTTGCGACCGCGCCACGAGTTGGGAGCGCGCATCGCCCGGCCAGCGCGGTGCATCTGGTTGGACTCCTTCATGTTCATCGCCATGTACTCGGCGGTGCTGTAACGTTCGTTGAAGATCAACTTGTGGATGCGAGTTCCCACTTCGGGACCGCGGCCGTCGTAGTCGGGGTGTCCCTCCACTACGTCGCCGTCCGACGCCTTCCTCTTCGAGTATATAGGCTCTACGCAGAACATCGTGCATGGCGCGGTGTACTTGTAAATCAACGTGTTCGGGACGGGGTCCTCTGGGGCGTACTGGGGAGCGCCTTCCACTATGTTCCCTTGGGCATCGGTTTCCTGGCGATAGCTGTGCGTGTACATATAGGACTCGATCGGCGGCATGGACTTGACGGCCCGCTCCCGCTTCTCGTCGTCGTCGGGGAGGTTCTGCTGCTCCAGCAAGTTTTGTCCGTCGACGTAAAGACCCTTCGCCTCGGTGTCGAGCATGAGACCCTCGATCGCCGCTGTTGCTACAACGCGCTCGTTCATCGCAGGGTTTGCGTAGCCTTTGTAAGAGCAGAGCGCTGGGTCGACATCGCGAGTCTCCAACGATCGCTGCATGATCATGTGACGGCAGGCCCTAAAAGTCGACTGCATCCCCGACGTCCACTGGCTCCAGTCCGACGAAACGGCGCTTCGGGAATCGCTCGGCGGAATCGACGTGAAGCCGTCGCCCAGCTGCCACCGCTCGAGCGGGGTTGACGAAATGTCGTCCTGCAGGATCGCGCCGTCGTCCAAAAGCCCGTTCATATCGGCGTCTCCGTTGCCGCCACCGGTCAAGTCTTGCGCGTTCGGGGCGTACGAGCCAGCCCCAGAGGGAGCGGCCGACCCGGTCTCATCGTCGTCGCTTTCCATGCCACCGACTGTGGGGAACTGCGGCGGAAGCTGCCCCGGCTGCAGCATCACCACTTGACTATTGAGGGCGCCTTCCGCCGCCGCGCCTCCCGCTTCGGCGTCCAGGCCAGAGTGGTCGTCGTAGTCCACCGGGTGGCCCTCGCGAGGTCGTTTGCCGCCGCCGCGCGAAGAAGACGCGGCTGCGACCGCGTGGCCTCGTTGTGCCTCTATTTCCGCTTCGATAATCATCTCTTCTTCCGATTCGTCCATTTTCTACAGATTTCGACAGCCGAACGAAATATGACGCGGGTTTTCTGCAGCGGCACACCCTGGGCTGTGCGGCTGTCCGTGGCGGTCTACCACACCCCTGTGCGGCATGCAACCGACCTTAGCGCACGCCCACACGCGCCTTGCACGGCGCGTACACGACGCGTACACGACGCGTACAGCAATCCGGTGTTTGCTGTACGAGGACCGGCTCTGGCCACCCGGGTGGCACGCCCGAACCAAAAGTTGTCCCGATTTGGGTGTGGGTCTGCCAACACAGCGCGTATCCTAATGCGGAAAACTTTTGGTTCGGGCGTGCCTCCCGGGTGGCCAGAGCCGGTTCTCGTACACCAAACTGTGGATTACTGTACGAGTTGTGTACGCACAGTGTACGCGCGGCCCTGCGTGCGATCGACACGGAGTGCACTCGGATAAGCCAGGCCTGTAAGACTTAAACAGATAGAAACATGCTGCCTTCACTGCGTAGCCTCAAGTTGGGAGACGACATCGCCTCCATCGCAGGTGCCTATGAGCAGGCGCCTATGGGCTGTCCGGACCCACCCGGCGCAGCCACAATCACAACCGATGGCGTGAAGCGGGTACGCGACGAAGTGGTGTCTATTGTGAATCAGGCTAAGCTCAAGCTCGGTCGTTTTTCGAGGGACTACGAACTTCTTGTCAAAGACATCATCGCTGGTGTAGACACACCAATGGGCGAACCGGGTCTTCAGTTTTTCGCGTTGAAGGAACTCCAAAAGCTGCTGAGTGGGTCGCTTCCGCACCTGGTCTTTGAGCCTTCCAACGAGGCTCGCTACATGTCTGTCTCAGATACTCCCGTCACTGACGAAATGGCCAGCCGCATTGCACTCGCGTTCTTCAAATCCAAAACAGAAGCGCCACCTGCCCATGCTTCTTCGTTGGTTAGCTATGGTGCATGGAAGAGGTCACAAGCACAAGCGGTTGTCGACCGTGTAAGCACGAAAGCACCAGAAGAACGAACACCTCTCGAAAAAATGGAACTGAAAGATGCATTGAAGTATCTGGAGAAAGTGGTTGTTGATAATTCCGAGAACATCTTAGCCTGGTTTGTAGGTAATAACTACGACCTAATACGCACGTTTGCCTACAACGCCGTAGATTCCTTTTTGCGGCTTCCGAACTCTATGTCAAGGCCACTCCTAAACGCATCGGTACAGATTGTGCTCCAATTTGTCGACGGAGAAAAATACGAACCTCTCGCTGACTTTATACACATGGACGGCGAGCAAGACTTTTCAAAAAATGGCAGTAGGTACGGCCTACCCGCGGCTGAGCAAGATGTCTCATCACTTGTCACATCTTTTTGCGCCGACCTTGTTAGTCCAGGCCAGATTGCACTCAATGCATGCTCTACCGTTTACTTTGCTAATACACCGGTAGTGAACCCCGAACTGCTTGTGGACGCGGCACGAAAGGTTCAAGAGTACCCAGGAATGGGCGTTCATACTGAATACGAGATCATTTCAGTGATGGGTACTGCTCTGGGTGACGCAACAGCCAACGCACTTAAGAAGAGAAGCGAGGACGAGCTATTCAAGATTGGTATTGTCCCCCATGCAGTCAAGATGTTGGAGTGGTCAAACGCAAACGCACTCGCGTTTCACAGGTCCGCGCTGCGAGACGAAGTCTTGGCGGGTGCCGTTCCCGCGGCCGATGGAGGCGTCGCGCCTAGAATGCGTGCTTTTGCAATCTTAAGGACCGACATTGGCGAGGCGGCCATTAGCGCTATTGACACCATCAGACTGCCTAACCTCATACGCATGGACAGAGAGATAGAAGTTCGAGCGGTTGTCACCGTTCTGAAGGGGGGTCGCGGAGCGGGAATGGGTGAAGATGCAATGCCATGATCTTTGAAATCCACTGTACAGCTGTACGTGTCGTGTACAGCCCGACACGGCGCTCTTGGGGTGTTTCCTAATTAGTAAAACTTTTGGTTCGGGCGTGCCTCCCGGGTGGCCAGAGCCGGTTCGTGTACAGCAAACCGTGGATTGCTGTACGCGTCGTGTACGCGCAGTGTACGCGTAGTGTACGAGCCATTACGCCTTCCTTCCGCTCCTGAAATCGTCCATGAGGCGCCCCGCGGCGGCCTCCGCCTCGGCGGGGAAGTCGTCAAGGGGTCGTGTGCCCTTGTAGTGGTCAAACGTCCACTGGTCCCTGCCATTTCCGTCCTTGGGAATGGTGTACACGTAGATGCCCTTCTTGCCGTCCTGTGCGTCAGTAGTCAGGTAGTGATACTCTATGAGCTTCGAGGCGGGGATGCGCCACACGTGCGCCACCTTGGTCTTCCAGTCGAGCCGGTAGACGACCAAGACGTCGAAGGCGCCGGCGAGGTAGGGACGCCACGTTGCCTTCCCGTCGACCTTCCCGGCGTTTTCTCTCAAGTTGACGCGAAACCCGGCGCAGCCCTTTTGCACACGCGCCGTCTTGAACTGGAGGCGGCGCTTCCCGTCTCCCGACACGAAGTCGAAGGATCCGTTCTGCGCCTTGGGGAAGTCGGCGGCTCCGTCCACGTACTTCTTGTGCAAGTGGATGCCAACGCGCTCCTTGAGTTGGTGGTGCGCCTCTTCGCCGCTAAACTCCCACGAGAGGTACGCCTTGGTGCGCGGCGGGAAGCGGTCTCGCCGCTCCTTGGCGAGCTGCCTGAGACGGGACACGATTCCGTCGAGCGAGAGCGGCGTGGCGCGCGTGCTCTTGTCGTCTGTGTTGATGGCCAGCT
>Ga0115572_10003450_pt1 | contig 12474 bp, 13 predicted proteins | sample COGITO_mtgs_1206_FD_88681 | JGI IMG/M metagenome (GOLD analysis project Ga0115572, IMG submission 88681) | Pelagic marine microbial communities from North Sea - COGITO_mtgs_120607 | ecosystem: Environmental > Aquatic > Marine > Epipelagic | place: Germany:Helgoland, sampling site Kabeltonne... | reverse complement strand
CGACAAACACATCGGGGTCCTATATGAATCGCCTTGTGAGAACAAGTCTGACTCGAGCGAAGCACAGGGTCTACCAGGTCGTGTATGTGGTCACGGAAAGCAGACTGGGTATGGGGCACCAATCATATTCTGCAATGTCGAGTCAGCAGAGAACTACTGCGACCTGATGGAGTCGGGCTTCAACTACACGCTCGGCGACCTTGAGTTCAAGTCGTGCACTGTCAAGAAGCGAGATGGCGAGGAACCGATCGTGAAACCGAGCTTCTGCAACCCGATGACCATCGACGGAATTGAACCGGAAGAAGACCTCTGCCGGGGAAAGAAGCGGAACACCCCCGAGTCACACGTTAGTCCAGAATTCGAGACCATCCCGGACGCTCGGGCGTGGTGCAAGATGAATGGTCTCAAGGGAATCCGCTCCCGCAAGCTCAACGCCGATGGGTACTACGAGTCCCTGGTACCGAAGGATGGCGATATGGTGCCGCTCGTGTGCGACCGCGATGAACTCGACGTGCGCGGCATCGGTCTGAAACGTAAGTCGGCGAAGCGACTCCTCGGTTTCTACACCGACAAGTCAGACAAGTCTACTCTCCGATTCGTCGTCAACTACCGTAAGTACGAGTGAACTGCCTGCCGCTGCCGCCTGCCTGCCTCAAAAAAAAAACAAAAAATATATTCTATCTCATTTCCCTTTTTTTTTCAAAAAAAAACAGATAAGAAATCCTCCTGTGAACTTGACAGAATATTCACGTTCTACATAGTATATTCAACAACAACAAGTTAATGGTTATCAAATGAAAGAAGATTTGTTTTGTGTTGCTGCAACATATAATAGAGACAATCATTCAAAAGTACCATTTTTTAAAGGTAATATTTTGTCTGTTTACAATTATGGTAATTTTAATAAAACAAATGGTTTGTCTCTTAATAACTCAAGGGTTCTATGTGCAAGACAACCTAACGCAAGTGAACCAGAAAAACTTCTAGTAGCGCCGTGTTTTCTTCCAAATATTCTCGGTGGACCATATTGGATCTTGGCTGCCGGCCCTTCGCCGCAGAAGTATGATTGGGCAGTTATTATTGGCGGACAACCAACTGTTCGTGTTTCAAATACTACATGCACTACTAAACAAAGTGGAATTAATAATTATGGTTTGTGGATGTGGATATTGGATATGGTGGTGGACGATGTGGTGGTGGATATGGATATGGTAAGAGATATTATTAATAGTAATAATGTTTCAACTGAAACATTATTACCAGTGAATCAAACAGGTTGTTTGTATAAAGGAGCATTTATTAAATCATAGTTAATTTTATATTTAATGCGTTAGATCTTTTTTATCCAATAAATTTATTATATTTTATATATATAATGAATTTATTTGTATTTGAAGGTGGAATAAAAGGAATATCTTATTTAGGTGTTTTACACTATTTATATATTAATGATAAATTAAACAATGTAAAAAAAATGTTTGGTTGTTCTACTGGTTCAATCATTATTACATTATTATCAATTTTAAAATCTCCAAAAAATGTATTTTATTCATTAAAAGATAGAAATAGAATGATACTATCAACTAACATATTAAAAGATTTAAATATTATTGATACTAATAAAGTATTTAATAATATATTTGAAAACTATTTACCAAAAGATATAACAATTTCAGAATTTAATAAAAAATATAATTGTGATGTTAATTATATAGTATCAAATGTGACTTTACAAAAATCAGAAATATTCAATTCAATAAATACACCGAATGTTAAAGTTTTAGATGCTATTAAATCAAGTTGTTCTATACCTATATTATTTTCTCCTATCTATATAAATAATTATCTGTATATGGATGGTGCGATATTTTCATATCATAATTTGATATATAAACACATTCACCATAATTCAATAGTAGTAAAAGCTCTGAAGCGGGGGGACGGTGGACGTGCTCGTGCACAAAGATTAATCAACTGTATATGTAGAAATGTTTATTCTATAGATTTAAAAAATACAAAATATTGGTGGGCGCACGGTCCGTTTGTAAAACATTTATCAAAAGAAGAATATGATGAATTATTTTTATATGGTATAAAAAATGCTTATGAAACATTAAAACACTAAATATTTTATATATCATTTCTTAACATTAAAATTAATCTTTCAATATGATAAATGGGTCTATAGTTATTATTATATAATTTACAACAACTGTTTATATTTTCTAATATTTTAATATTATCTATTTTTAATTCTTTTATTATGAACCATAATACTTCATATATACAATACTGTTTTATAAATATATCATATATTGTATCCCTTAGTTTCTGATAATTAATTATTTTAGACTTAATTAATTCAAGCATTACATTTTTATGGTAACCCAAAGTATCTTCTTTAATTTTTACTATACTATTATTTATATTCTTATCTGAAAATCGAATAATGTTACATCGAGTTACCAAATTTTCTGGAAAAAAACATATATTTTCACAAAGTAAAATAAATATAAATTTATTATTTGAATTTAATGTGTTATAAAAAATACTTAATAGATCTTGTGATATTTTATCAAAATTTTTACAAATAATAAATTTTTTATTTTTATCAGTTTGTGCACTCTCGTATATTGTATTGTATATATTGAACCATAATGTTTTTGAACTATGTGTTAAATAATTAAAATCAATTTCATAGTGAATATCACTTAAATAAACATTAAAAATTAGTTTACCACTATCTATTTGAATTTTTTTATAATATTTTAGGTTATTACAACTATATTTATTGACAAAAGAAAGAGATTGTGAATATTTACCTATATTTTTTTTTCCATAAAATATAAAATGTGTTTTTATATCATTTATATCGGATGAAAATGAATTAAATATTTTTTCCTTTTCTTTATGATAATTATTATTATTTAAGTTGTTAATATATTTATAAAATTTCATATATTATTTAAACATGTATGCTTTTATATAAATATGTTTGTATATTATAATTTAAATAATGTAAATATTGAGAATATAAATATTTTAGATAAGGTAAAAAATAAAACATCTAATGGTAACTATTATAAACTAATTTATGTAACAAAAAATTTCACACTAGATAGTATTATTATTAAAATAAACTTAGAAAATAGCGACGATTTAAATAATTTTTTATTATTTGAAAAAAAACTTACATATAAAATAAATATTGAAAAATTAAATCCAACATTTAATTTTAATAATTTTATATCGAAATATAAAAAAAGTACTGTGTTTATAAAAATATGTGGTGTTTATTCAAATAATTATAATTATGGACTTATTTATAAATTAATAAATTCCAACTAACTGCACCCTAATAAAAAAGATCAATAATATTAATATTAATATTAATCTTTTAGTTTGGGAAGTATAAATAGATATATATAAAAATATAATAAAAATAGGAATCATTGCAAGTTCATTTGTTTGAAATACCCTTAAAATAGTATTAAACATTATATATATTATATATTAAATCTTTTTATTAATTTCATCTATTTTTTTTTGGTTTTGATTATCTACGAAATAACAATAAAATGAAACGTATACAAAAAAGGTTATTAAAAATGTATTCATATACAATGAAAAATTTTTATTTACAACAGATAATGTAACATTATTTACTAAACTAGTGAGTAATAATTTAAAAAAAAGTAATAATATTACAAATGAAATAATTATCAAAATAATATTTTGTACATTTGTAAATTTTATATGATAATTAGTTTTTAATTTTGTATTATTACTTGTGTATACTTGTAAATTATTTTTTTTTGCATCTTTAATACTAAACAATATAAGCATAATAATAAAAACAATTGGATAAATTATTATAGCAATAGTATAAAAATATACTTTATAATTATCATCCGTATTTATACCTTTAAAACTATCTGAACCACTAATCAATTCCATTGACTTGTTGTATATTTTGATAAAATTCACTAGAATAGTTGGAGCGGCTGAGCCGGTAGCTGCTTCAGTGCGCGTAAGACCCCAACCAGCAATAAAAGAAATAAATAAAATAGTAAATATAGCAACAAACATAACGATAATGACAGTATTAATTAAATTAAAATTATACTTTCTAAGAATTATCCACGGTATATTAAACATAAGAGTTAAAAGTATTGTTAATAAAATAGAATTTTTATTAATAAATTTATTTTTATCCATATATATTGTAAGTATTATTTATCCACTTTAATAAGTGTAATTTATCATAGTTATATTGATCAAAATTGTATTTTTTTAATGTAAAAAATTGTGGTTTTTTCATATTATCTGTTTTATAAAATATATACCATCCGTATTTACCATATCTTATTGATATTGATTCGCATAATTCAATAATATTCGTTTCTTTTAAAATAATATCATCAAGAGACAAATTTTTATCTATAATTTTATCAAGTGTCATTCCAGGTTTTATTTTTATATTCTCATTTTTATGTTTTATGTATGGTCCATATATACCTGTTCTAAAAATATATCCGGGTTCTATTTCATATTCACTTGAATCTTTTGGTATATTATCTTTAATGCAGTTTAAATAATCATTACATATTGTTTCTGGAATTGAAGTTTTTTTTACAACATTATCTAATTTTTCTTCTAATGTTGCAGTAAATTCATAATTAAAAATAGAATTAAAATGTTTATTTAAAAAATCTAAAACCTCGTTTCCTAAATTTGTAATAACAAATTTATTTTTTTGCTCTCCTACGGTTTTTTCAATATGATGTTTAGTAATTTTATTTTCTTCTAATATATATTCATTTCCTTTAACTTTAACACCATCTATATTTTTTTTTTCAGCATATTCTCTTTCTTTTATTTTATCAAGTAATGATGCATATGTTGATGGTCTGCCGATACCTACTTCTTCTATTTTTTTTATTAGTTGTGATTCGGTATAGTATGATTTTTTATTAATTGCCTCCAATTGACTAATATTTTTTTTACATTTTACTTCACTCTTTAAATTCATAATATAATCATAATATTCCTCTTTCTCTGGTTGAAGAATTTTCCAACCAGGAAATATTATTTTTGTTAATAATTTTTGATAGTAAGTATTTAAAGGTCCTTCTATTTTAGCATTGTATTTTGTTTGATTTGCAGGACTCATACAACTTTGCAATGTATTTTTTTTTATTTCATTATATATTTTTTTTTCTTCTGGTTTTAAAGAGTCGATATTTGCTTCTAAATTTGTTGGTCTAATTGCTTCATGTGCTTCTTGTGAATTCTTTATTTTTTTTGTTCTCGGTTTTCCAACATAGTTGTCTCCATATTTATCTGAAATATATTCTAAACATTCGTTTGTAAATTTTTCACTATATGAATTATTATCTGTTCTTATATAAGTAATAAATCCTTTCTGATATAAACTCTGTGCTATTGTCATTGTTTTTTTTGGAGAATATCCAAATAAATTAGACATTGTTTGTTGCATAGTTGATGTGACTAAAGGATAAGGAGGATTTAAAAGGATTGTTGTTACATTTCCAAGAGACAAATTATAATCAAAATTAATTGATTTTGTATAAAAATCATCAATTTCATTATTGGATAAATGTTTATTTAAAGTAAATTTTATTCGCTTGCTTGTAAAAAATCCAAATGTTTGATATACAATATTTAATTTTGTGTTTTCAACTTCAATTTGTTTATCTTTTAAAAGCATAAGTGTTGGTGTTTGACATCGTCCAGCTGATAATGTATCATTTGATGATATGTTCTTCCATAAAAGTGGAGAAATTTTAAATCCAACAAGTAAATCAACAACTTGTCTCGTTATTTGAGATTTAACCATATCCATATTAATTACAGTTGTGTTATCTATTGCTCTTTGTATTGCTGGTCTTGTAATTTCATTAAATACCATTCTTTTTGTTGTTTTTTCATTTAATTTAAAAATACGACAAATATGCCATGCAATTGCTTCCCCTTCTCTGTCATTGTCTGTCGCTAATATAATTTCATTATGTGTGTTTATAGCTTCTCTTAATTTAGGACAATTTTTTGTTTTAAATTTTGTTTTTAAAACATCCTTTAAATTTATAGATTTTAATCCATCAGATATTTGACAAATGTGACCCGAAGTAGCAACACAATCATATGCATTGTTTAAAAAAGAAATTATTTTTGGACATTTACTCGAAGATTCAACTATAATTAAAGGTTTTCTCATCCTAATATATATAATGAATACTATTAGTTCTAAATATTTAACATTAATATTAACAGCATTAATACCATCAATTTCAATGGGCGCCTTTTCATATTTTATTAATTTAAATGAAAAACATTCTACTATTATTAAAAGTTTCACCGCAGGATTGTTATTATTTTCCGGATTTAATATTTTGAATGATAAGGATGATAATAAAACAACTATTATAAGTTTTATAATATCATTTATTATTTTATATTTGAAACAAAAAGATAAAAATTCACTTACTTCATCTTTATATTTTGATTCTTTATCAGATGGACTATTACTTGGTGCATTATTTAATGGGATTAAAGATTTTAAAGACATTGCACCAATTATAATTTCAATGAGTTTAGAAATGTCTATTACTGGTATAAGTGCTGTAGATGAATTAAAAAAAGATAAAATAGAAAATTATAAAGAAAAAGTTTTATTTTCAGCCGTTTTATTAGGAATTTCTATTTTAGTTGGATTTATGATAACAAAAAATATTAATAAAAATATAATATATGGTATGGGCTCGGCATCTATGATATGGTTAAGTATTGCCGAGTTTATTACAAATATAAATGTTTCAAAAAATATTGTTTACATATTTATGGGTATTATTTTTTCATTAATAATTGAGTAACTAACTTTTATTTATTCATATTTATAAAGAGATTAGAAAGAAATGATAAATATTATTAATATGAAAAAATCTACTTTTTTTTTTGCGACATTGATGGAACTTTAATTTTTTACAGAGAATTTGAAACTTACAGAACAAGTGAACCTGCACCAATAAATCAGAATATTACAATGATGAACGAAGCATATGATAAGGGAAATTGTATTGTATTAACAACGGCTAGACCGGAGTATTTACGACATCATACTATTAAAGAATTAAACTAAGTAGAAGTAAAGTACACTACATTATTAAAGAATTAAACCAAGTAGAAGTAAAGTACACTACATTATTAATGGGAATTGAAAGAGGACACGAATTTTAATCAATGATAAAGAAAAACCAACAGAAGATAGGGCAATATCAATAAATATTAATAGAAATATGCCATTTAGTCAAGAACAAAGTTTTGTTATGAAATCATTAAGTTAAATTAGTTTGTATTGTTTAATACAACAAATCTATCTTGAAATAATTTTACAAACATAAAAAATTCACATATTATTTTTTGCGATACTATATTTATATTTATACTTGATATAGCATACAAGTGATCTCTTTTATTAGTATTAATAATTTTCCTCCACTATCTATAAAGAATTTATAGGTGATATAACCTTTAACTTTATTCCATCCATTATAATAAATAATAATATTATAATTTAGACTATTAATATTGTAAATTATAATATTCAAATGGTCCTTCTATGATAGGTGTTTCCTTGTTAAAACTAATACGATAGTATGGCATATTAATTGTCTGTAACTTATTTTTTTTAATGTAATTATGTTTTAATTTTAGTATAATACATTTTTTAACAAGATCTTTATCTATAATATCTGCACAGTTTGAATATTTCATATCACCGCGAATAGATATGAAAATTTTATTTAGTTTAGATAATTCACTAAATATAGAATTAATAATAGTTTTTGAAGTTGTCATAAAACACATATCTTGAGTAAACCTATTTTTTAAGTTGTTATCAAATTCCCAATTAGATATTTTTAGAAAATTAATGAGTTTTCTGTTATTGCCAATTTCCCAGTACACATTCTTATCTTTTGTTACTAATACATATTTATATTCTAGATTAATAATATCATTATATTTATCTGTTTCAAAATATTCACTCTTCCATGTTGGATAAATATATTTATTTGTCTTTAATTCTAAACCTTTATTGTAGTCCCAGTTGCCAAATAATACGTGATTCCCCACAACATACAAAGAATCTCCATAGTTTGTTATCCTCTTCGTTTCAAAATGATATGAAAACATTAGTCATTGTATAAAATTATTTAATCAATTTAGAGATTCAATTTTAGAATAATTATGTCTAACAAGATTAACTATTTTTTAAAAATAAATAAAATACCAAATTTATTAATTTATGGAAGTTCTGGCGTTGGAAAAAAGACTATTGTTAAAAATTTTTTAAATGAATTATATAAAGATGAGAAAGAAAAACAAAAGTATGTTTTAAATATAAATTGTGGAGACGGTATGGGTATTAAATTAATAAGAGAAGAATTAAAATTTTTTGGAAAAACAGTTGTTAAAAAAAATTTAATTAAAATAATAGTTTTGTACAATGGAGACAAATTAACATGTGATGCACAATGTGCTTTAAGACGTTGTATTGAAATATACAGCAAAAATACAAGATTTATTATTATAGTTGAAAATAAAAATAATTTAATGAAGCCATTAATTTCAAGATTTTGCGAAGTGTTTATATCTTCAAATAAAAATTATTATGAAAAATTAAAAGTTGATTTAGTTAATAATGATGAAATAGAAAATATAGTTTTTTCAAATAAAAATTTATTTGATATAACAGAAGAACTTTATGATAAGGGATATAATATATTTGATTTAATAAATTATTTTAAATTAAAAAATAATAATAAAAATAAAAACTATTATCTTGTTTTTATTGATATATTTAGAAAAAATGTATTGAATGAAAAAATTATTATTTACTTCGCAATTTATTTACTAAAAATGCGTCCTTCTATTGAATTATTCAATATAAATTCTTATTAATGGAGGAAAATTATTCTACCGAATTACTCATTTCAAAAAATGATTATATTGGACGACTCATTAATATTTTAACACCCCAATTAATAATAGGTGTTAAATCTATATTAAAATCTGCTGTTGAATTGTGTAATAATAATCGCGAAGATGAAAAATATTTAATGACATTCCAAAACTTTTTAGCACAAATACCTTCTTGGAATCAAACAACAATTGACAAAGAAAAAGATAGAATTATTTCTGAATCTGCCTGTGATTATTTAGAAGATTTGGTAACTTGTATACATTTAATTCATTTTAAAATTGCAACTTCTGTAAATGTAGGTAATAAAAATATAAAAAAAATAGATATAAATATACCTAAGTTTGATGTGTTTATACACCAGGCTTACTGTGAAGTAGCGAGAAATATTTGGAGTAATATATTTTTATTCCATGTTGATGTGGAACCACTTGAGTATCAAAAAAATATGAGAGAGGTTGAATTAATTATTAGAGAATCTTTAATTAATACGGTAAGAAACAACATACCAATAAAAGATGTAATTAATACATATTTAGAAGAAAGCGAAGAATATTTAGAAAATTATTTAGATAAATCAAAATCAGAAACAAATAACGTTGAAACAAATACAAACGACGAATTTAAAAGTGTTAACAATGAATATAAATCAGAACAAATTAAAATAAATGCTGAACAAGTAAAGTCCATCGAAACCTCTCCTGAAATAAAGGTAGAAGAACTAAAACATATTGATACAACGCCAGAAATAAAGGTAGAACTAAAACATATTGATACAACGCCAGAAATAAAGGTAGAAGAATTGAAACATGAAAATATAGGTATAGAACCCCAACAAGAAACAAATAATGATACAAGGCAAACAATTTCATTTAATAATGAGGATCAAGTTATGGATTTAGGAACAAATAAAATAGAAATTCTAGATGCACCCAAAGATATTAACACACTTGAAAAAAAAAGTGAAGAAAGAAGTTTAGCAGAAATGGAAGACGATGAAGATAATTTAAAAATCGGTAGTGATATTAACATAAATTTAACGGATGATATTGTTCAATTGTAAATTGTTAAAAAAATATATAAAAAATAAATTATAAATTATAAATATGGATTATAATTTACTTATAACATCTTTAATTATTAGTTTAGTATTTGTTTCTTGTGTATTTCTAAAATCAAAATATATAACGAAAGAAAAATTAAATATTAAAAATACTTTACTTGACGGTATTATTGTATTAATGATATCATTTATTTCATTAAATTTTTTACCATCTTTATCAAAAAAGGTTCCCCCTAAAGCATTTACTGAAAAACCAAAGTTTTAATAAAGTATAATATTAATGAAGTTTTATACAAATAAGAATAATAATTATATTTCAAAAAGTAATATAAAAGGGGCAGATAGAGGATTATTCGCAGGAAAAAATTATAAAAAAGGCGATATAATAGATATTAATCCATTCATTGAAATAAAAAACAATGCTCTTGTATATCATTATTGTTGGAGGTGTCCGTGGAATAATTCATTATTTTTATTAGTTTTAGGAAATATTAATTTTATCAATGAATCGCTTGATAAAAAGGTTAATGTTAATATTTTTAATTTTGATAAAATAAATAAAAAAATAATGTGTAAAGCAACAAAAGATATTAATAAAGATGAAGAGTTATACACGAATTATGGTATTGGTTATGATAGAAGTAATTATTAATTATATAATTTCGGCATTTCATCAATGTTCATTAGTTTTGCTTTCTTTATTTGTTTCTCAAATACATTGAATTTTTTAAATATTGGTTCTTTAAGTAAAGTATGTGGTTCTAAATGATGAACTGTTCGTGATATCATTTTATATAATTTAAAATCTGGATATCTTTCTGTGTTATTTTTTTTATATAAAATATTTTTATTATTGTCATCTAAACACCAATTTGATATTGTTTTTGCGACGTCGCATTTATTTTTTGTATCATTTATATCATCATAAAAATAGTCAAATAAAGAGCAAGCTAATCTTGAAATGTCAAAACTTTTATTTGGATATACTATTGGTTTTTTATCATTGTAATATGGTTCACAATTATATTGCGACGCTGCATCTCCTTCTTTACTAAAAGAATTACTAAAATAGGTATTATTTTTAAATTTATAAATAGATCTTCCAAAATCAATTATTTTATAAATTTTATTGTATGTTGGTATTTTATAGTAATTATCGTTGTACTTGTAATATAAAAATTTTTCATTTGTTTCAATCCACATAACATTATTTGAATGCAAATCGTTGTGTGTTAAATCATAAACCTTTTGATATGTTATTAAAATCATAATTATCTGAAATAGAGCAGATTTCCATTCTGCATTTGATATATCATTATCAACAATAAGTGAATCTAATGTATCACTTAATTTTTCTAAACAGATATATTGACATGGAAAATTATTTATAGTTAAAAAAATTTCATCTTCATCTATATCACTATATTCGCTATCATTTTCACTATCATAATCACTTTCATCAGATGATACTGAATATTCACTGTTGCTATCTTCATCAGAATCAGAATATTCACTACTTGTGTCATCATCATTAATATCTTTTATAATATTTTCATTATCATATAATATCTCAATATCATGTAATACATTTTCATTATTTTCTTTATTTTCTAATTCAACAAAATCCTCTAAAGATATTGTATCTTCTATATTTAATTTTTGTTTTTCTTTAAATAAATCTGAATTATCAATGTTAAATAATTTATTATGATGTTCTTTAAAATAACTATTTGAAATAAGTGTGTCTATATCTTCTGATATATTATATTTAAATTTATCACTAATACCAAGAAAGGTGTCATAAAAATCAATACCATGTACAAAATTGTATTTATTTAATAAAATACTTGTTAGATAGTAAAAAAATGAATCAATATATGCTAAATTGTTAAAATCATCCATCTCATGTAATTCTGATTTTATACATGGTTTGGGTAATGTTTTTATATTTATATTTTTATATTTACCTATTGAATATTTTAAAGGTTCGATTAATGGAGATAATTTAATAAAACAATCAACAACAGCATTATTTTTTAATTGAACAACATAGTCAGAGTATGATTTTTTTTCAATAAATTTTTGGATATTTTTATTATGAAAAATTTTAGTATTTAAGGTGCAATTATCATACAAAGTATCATATAATGGAATATAATTTTGTTTTTCTAAAACTGTAATATTTTCTAAATTATTATTTTTATTACTTAATTTAACTTCAACCATAATATTGTTAAAAATATAATTTTTCGGTTATTACCCTATTATTTTTTATTTAACAATAATATGACTCTCGAATTAAAAAAATTTGATATGAGGAAAATTAGTTTTAAACCGAATGAAAATAAAGGACCCGTTATAGTATTAATAGGGCGTCGTGATACAGGAAAAAGTTTTTTAGTTAGAGATT
>Ga0115572_10003446_pt1 | contig 12479 bp, 18 predicted proteins | sample COGITO_mtgs_1206_FD_88681 | JGI IMG/M metagenome (GOLD analysis project Ga0115572, IMG submission 88681) | Pelagic marine microbial communities from North Sea - COGITO_mtgs_120607 | ecosystem: Environmental > Aquatic > Marine > Epipelagic | place: Germany:Helgoland, sampling site Kabeltonne... | reverse complement strand
GATAATGTCCAATTAAATGACCAAGTAATTCAGGCCTTAGAGCAATCTTTGCCAAGCAATTATTTGAGTGAAATTGAACTAGAGGAAACTACCTCTAATAATGGTTCATTTTGTAAATGGACTTATACGTTTCCTAAAGCCGCCGAACCTATCCGGCAGCTAAGGGATGCAACGGGTTTTAAATCCGATGTATACGGGAAAAAGCATAAAGAAACTTGGCTTAATTTCCAAGTCTCTGTCGTTAATTCTTTTAGTGGTAAAACGCCTGTAATATGCAAGGCTGGTAGCGTTGATGTTAGTTGTCTTAATAGTTTAACTACCAGCTATTATGACACTAGCCGCCAACGTCACACTAGTAGTTTAGATATTAGCAAATTCGGTTTGTTCTTAGAGGAACAGGCTAACAGCTACCGTGATAAAATAGCTGTATGGCAACGCTGGGCTGATAAATCTATTAATAGTGATCAGGCGCATGAAGCGCTTATAGAGGCTGGTATATCGCCGCGCCTTACTAAGCAGCTAATGGACAGGTTCGAAATAGAGGCCACACAACGCGGCAAATCTATTTGGGCCTTGGCTAGTTCCTTAACTTTTTGGGGTACGCATAACAGCGAAATATTTACTGTTAGAGGCTCTAAGAATAGGGACAATGTAGCAGCTAGTTTAGACGCTAGGTCAAACAAGGTAACCCGCGTGTTATCTAGTCCGGCTTGGCAAGCTTTGGAGGCCGCGTAGTATGCGACTATTTGATCTATTAGAAGATTGCATAGGCTTAGTTCTACTAGTTATTTTATTAGTAGGTTTGCTATTCATTGGTTACGGGTTCAACTTATGAGTAGTCCCAAGCAAGCAATGGAAAAAGCAAGGAATGCAGTGTCACGACAAGCCATTGCATATCTTAAGCCAAAGGCTGAGAGCGAGCGCCATAAGAGGCGCAAGCTTAAGGCTCTACAGCGCAAGGCGGCGTCTATTGATAAAACTATCAAAGCGATAAGCCGCTAATATAAAACTTAGGTATCCATTCTAGAAAATCATATTGCTGTAATCCATGCATCGCAATGCGCCGCGCTACTCTCTTATAAAATTGTCATGTTAAATTTATTCTAGTTCGCTGCTCTTTTCCGGCGCTCTTTTATATTTAATTTAATAATAATTCTAAGCTTAGAACATTGTGCGATTTATTTTGTGCAATCTTTATTCTTAGGCTTTGTTTTTATTGTCTTTTTAGCTGCTAACCTATGACCTAATACTTAACAGGCTACTAAAAAGGCCTTATTTATATGGGCTTGCGGCTTTCTAACTGGTAGCTAGGGTTATTCTACTAGGGAGGGCCAGCGCCACCCCCCCGTACCCCGGTAGCGTATACAACAGCGACATATTTTGGGTATTTTACAACCGTAAACTGCACAGGCCTCGTACAATGTCAGCGAAACTGTAAAGACACTACATCTAGTAGCAAGTTAAAATAATTCACTATGTCAAGTATCTAGGCTTGTATTACTAAGTGGGAAATGTTAGTATGCAATAACCACTTTATTAATTGTCTAGGAGACCACTTAATGGTAGACACGATGGATTTGGGGAATGATGCTACTTTGTTTGAAACTGGCATCCCTCTGTGGGTAGATGTTGATCTACAGGCTGACGAACACGGCGTACTTAACTTCAATATAGAGCTTACAGTTGATGAATTTGAAGAGATCACTGTGAATAAACCTCTATATGAGATGATTGAGCGCACACTGTCTGAAGAGAGTGACTATCATCAGTTATATTCCTTAGCGAATGAATTGATGCGGGAGTCTGAAAAGCTAAGGGAAAAAGCCCAGCGCATAGAGGACAGTGCTATTAATGTGTCTGATCTATTTGACGCTGATTATGAGCCAAGCTAATCTCTTTGGTTGGGAAGAATACGATCCAATCGTAGGTAAGTCCAAAGTCTGTGTTAAGTGCGGTGTAGAGAAGCCGCTGGAAGCTTATGGAGTACACTCTGGGGGTTCATACCTTCGTACAGAGTGCCGTAAGTGTAACAACCACATGACCCGTATACGCAATAAGATAAGGTCTGAGGTAGAAATGCCTGAAGTAGACTACACTTGTCCTATTTGCTTTAGATCGTCTGAAGAGGTCAGCGGCGAGGGTGGTATTAAGGCTGGGCCGTGGGTGGTAGATCACTGCCATACTAATAACCACTTTAGGGGCTGGCTATGTCACAAGTGTAATAGAGCATTAGGTGGCTTTAAAGACGATGTGGCTATGATGGAGAATGCTATAAAGTACTTATCTACATAACGGGTATGTCTTGGTGAATGTACTCCTTCAAGTACCAAAGTGGTATAATGAAGGTACACACTTACTAAGGAGAATGGCTGTGTTTTATAGAATACTAAAAAGCATACAGGAAGCCCAACTGCGTAGAGCCAATTACTGGATGCTACACAATATGTCGGATAAAAGTTTAAGGGATATAGGGCTAAGTCGGGGAGAAATCTATGACAGGATATACTCTGAGTAGAAGGCTAATAGCCTAGTACTATAGTATAACCCCCCGAAGCACACTTCATTATAGCATCATATGTCCAATCCGTCAATTACTAAGTGCGTAAAAAAACAAACAATAAGGTATTGACCTAACCCCCTATATAGTGGTAGAATGTAAGGGTAGGTCTAAAAAGGACTTATACTAATGAACTTATACTATATAAGGGCGGCGATACGGGAACGTACAGGCCAAACCCTGACTTTCGAGAAGATACGAAGACTACTTCTGGAAGAGGGATTGATATCTCAAAAAGAACTAGAACAGAACCCCATGTCTAAAAAGTTTGAGGGTTATGGTCGATACTTCCATACGGAAGAATGTTCAGTAGATATCCCCCCTAATCCTGAGATTTATGTCCCTGAACTTCTAGATGATAGCTTTGACGAATAACGAATTTTTTATATTGGAGAGTTTTATGCCTCAAGGTAAGGGTACATATGGGTCTAAAGTAGGCCGTCCTCCTAAGAAAAAGAAACCAGCAATGATGCACGGCGGTATGGCTGCTAAAAAAGCCAAACCAAAGATGATGTATGGTGGTATGGCTAAAAAGAAGAAGTAATGTTCTTAGGCGTTATTCTCTACTGTTTTATACCAACAGATGCATTTAGTTGCAGTATGATGGCTAGGACAGGTGGTTTGTTTCATACCAGAGAGCAATGCCAGATTACAGTTACTCAAGAGATGATTGTCCTAGGTGAACGCATTAAAGCCCTAACAAGGGCTAAGTGTTTTGAAGTAGGACAGTCAGCTTAATTAAAGGTTTTCTTTCGGGGGGGAGAAATGCTTGTAGAGACACTGGCTGTAGTTTCAGCCGCTAATGCCGCTATTGGTCAGGTAAAGACGCTAATAGGGCATGGCAGAGAGATAGGTTCGATGGGAAAGCAGTTGGGAGCAATCCTGACTGCCGAAGAGACCCTAAAGGCTCAGGGTGAACGCAAGCAGGGTTCTATCTTTGCGAAGGCAATGGGTAAGGACACTAACAGCTTTGAAGAGTTCTTAGAGCTTGATAAGTTACGAGAGGCTAGAAAAGAAATTGAGTCCCACATGAGGCTCTACGGAAGACCCGGATTGTATGATGCTTGGGTAGATTTTCAAAGACAAGAACGCATACGTAAACGGGAAATAGCTGAAGAACAAGAAGCGGCGAGAGTCTTTCTAATAGAGATAGCACAGTGGGTAGTCGTAGGTGTAATTTTAATAGGTGCATCCGCTGGCTTAATTTATTGGGCCTATCAATATAGATAATAATACTAGGGTACACAATGGCTGGTAAGACTAAAGCAGAAAAGATAGCCGCTGGTAAGAAACGTCATGGTTTTACCAGTGTTAATAAGCCACGTAGGGGTGGGCCAAAGAAGTTTGAAGTATTGGCAGTAGAGGGAGATACCGTAAAGTATATTACGTTTGGTGACCCTAATATGGAAATAAGACGAGATAATCCCGCCGCACGTAGATCATTTCGCGCAAGACATAAGTGCGACACGGCTAAAAGTAAATTAACGGCCCGTTACTGGTCATGCAAGAAGTGGTAATAAAATATGTCCCTTGTAGAGAATATAAACAAACGCAAGAAAGCGGGTACTTCCCGTCCTAAATCTAAATCGACAATCTCCAGTAAGTCATATTCAAATATGAAGGCTGGTTGGCCTAAAAAGAAAAAGGCCAAGAAAAAAGCATGACCGATGAAAGGTTGACTAGAATTGAGGATAAGTTGGACAAACTATCCAATGCCGTAGTTACGTTAGCACGTATGGAAGAGCGCATGATTACATTATTTAAGCGTATGGATCATTATGATGATGAGCAAAAAATGATGTGGAAACGATTACAACAGTTAGATCAAATAACTCACTCTAGAGGACATACTCTGAGATTTATGGAACGTGTTTGGTGGATAGTTCTGACGGCGGCGGTAGGCTCCTGTTTTGTATATTTAAGGACAATGGCATGACTGAACCAGAAAAAGTATTAACCGAAAAGCAAAAAGTCTTTTTAGAAGCCTTAATGTCGGAAGAGTGCAGAGGTAATTTACGCAGAGCTATGGATGCCGCTGGGTACGCTAAAGAGACCAGCATATCATCTGTTGTATCGTCCCTTAAGGATGAGATTAATGACAAAGCCTCTATGACCCTTGCTATGAACGCTCCTATGGCGGCATGGGGAATGGTAGATGTTCTGAATGATCCCAGTGCTATGGGTGCTAGAAATACAGTCTCAGCGGCTAGAGAAATACTAGACCGTACCGGACTGATTAAGAAAGAACAGGTAGAAGTTAAAAATACAGGCGGTGCAATGTTTATACTACCACCGAAAAGCGAAGATTGACTATTTGGTTAAACCGTACAAGACCTAACAAGACCGCTAAGATGCCTTATGCTTATGTGGCGTCTGATGATGATCCTCTGGTACTGGTTCCTGATACTGAAAAGGCTACTCTTGTAGAAGAGGCCTTAGACTTTCTTGAGGAAGGTCACTCTAGTAGAAAGACTGCTGAGTGGCTTGCTTCTAAAACAGGTGATAAAATAAGTCACCAAGGACTAATACATATATGGAAGTCGCGGCGAGGTAAGGACAGCGATAACCCATCCAAACGCTTGAAGGCTATGGCTAAGGCCAATCGGAAGAATAAGCCTAAGACAGCCGCTGATAAGAAATTAAGTGTAGCCAAACGTAAACAGTCAGATGCCAAAAGAAGGCTAACCTTAGCCAAGAAGCATTTAGAAGAGCTACAACCCGCACAGGAACTAGACACTGCTAAGTTAGACTTCTCTGTTATAGAGAGTGAAAAACAAAAGACTGAGGTAGTCTTTGCTCCTAACGAGGGGCCACAGACTGAGTTCTTGGCGGCATCTGAAAGAGAAGTTCTATATGGAGGCGCGGCTGGTGGAGGTAAATCATTTGGTCTTCTTGCTGACCCAATGCGCTATTTTAATAATCCTAATTTTAATGGGCTAATACTGAGGAGAACTAATGACGAACTTAGGGAGCTTATTTGGAAAAGCCAAGAGCTTTATCCTAAAGCCTTTCAGGGTGCTAAGTGGGCTGAGAAAAAGTCTCAGTGGACGTTTCCTTCAGGTGCGAAGCTTTGGCTTACGTATCTGGAAAGGGATCAAGACGTTTTACGTTACCAAGGTCAAGCGTTCTCCTATGTAGCCTTCGATGAGTTGACGCAATACCCCACAGCCTTCGCGTTCAATTATATGCGCTCAAGGCTTCGTACAACAGACCCAACACTGCCTATCTACATTAGGGCCACTACCAATCCGGGGGGAAGTGGACATGGATGGGTTAAAAAGATGTTTATTGATCCGGCCCCAGCAAACACCAAGTTTGTGGCTAAGGACTTAGATACAGGAGAAGACTTAGTTTATCCTGATGGACATGAGAAAGAGGGCGAACCTTTATTCTACAGAAGGTTCATTCCAGCAAGTCTAAAAGACAACCCCTACTTAATGGAAGGGGGCCAGTATGAAGCTAACCTATTATCTCTACCAGAGATGCAGAGGAGACAGCTATTAGAGGGTGATTGGGCAGTAGCAGATGGTGCGGCATTCTCTGAGTTTAGAACCTCTATTCACGTTATAGAGCCTTACGAGATACCTTCTGATTGGATACGGTTTAGATCATGTGACTACGGCTATTCTTCTTATAGTGCGGTACACTGGTTTGCGATAGACCCTAGTTATGGGACACTAATTAATTACAGGGAATTATACCTCAGTAAGCATACAGGAAGAGACTTAGCCAAGGCAGTTATGGAAGCAGAAGGCTCTGAAAGAATGCAGTATGGAGTGTTGGACAGTTCTTGTTGGCACAATCGGGGGCAGATCGGCCCTTCCATTGCAGAGGAAATGATTAGCATGGGCTGTAGATGGAGACCTAGTGACCGTACAAACGGTGCTAGAGTTGCCGGAAAGAACAGGTTCCATGAGGTTTTAAAGGTAGATGAGGACACAGGACTGTCTGGAATACAATTCTTTAACACCTGTAGACAGATAATAGCGGATTTACCAGTAATTCCTAGTGATCCCCGTGGATCGGACGATATAGACCCTCGCTATGCCTCTGACCACGCCTACGACAGCGTAAGATATGCTGTAATGAGTAGGCCGAAAGCGTTTAGCCCATTTGATATGGGTTCTGGCGTACCACAACAAGTCTGGAAACCCTCAGACGCAACATTTGGATACTAAATATGGCATTAATGGATAAACCTACTCCAGAAGACACAAACGAAACGGATCAGACTGTTGCCCTTGACGAAGAGGGTAACGTAGAAGAAGAAAATATATCCTATTCTGGCGCAGTATCTTTTGTTACTTCACAATTTGGACGGGCAAAAGACGCTAGATTTTCAGATGAAGAGCGTTGGCTAGACTCCTATCGTAATTACAGGGGTATTTATTCTAATGAAGTGCAATTTACCGACACTGAGAAGTCTAAAGCCTTTATTAAGGTAACTAAGACCAAAGTACTTGCGGCATATGCTCAGATTGTGGACGTTTTGTTTGCTGGATCGAAGTTTCCGCTGGGTGTAGAGCCTAGTAAGTTCCCAAATAACGTAGCAGACAACATTTCTTTTAATCCTAACGCTCTGACTAAAGATAAAGTCAAAGAACAGGCTAATGTTGACTACGAAATGCCCCAATCTATCGTTAGACCTAATATTGCTAAGGATTTAGGGGTATATAAAGATAAATTAGATGCCATAGAGGAAGATTTAGAGCTAGGGGCTGGTAAAGTTCCGGGTTCTATTACCTTTGAACCAGCAAAACGTGCCGCCCAGAAGATGGAAGCGAAGATGCACGACCAGTTGGACGAAACAGATGCCCCAAAACACCTCAGATCGGTGTCTTTTGAGACAGTTTTGTTCGGAACAGGGGTTATGAAGGGGCCGTTTGCACAGGACAAAGAGTACCCCAGATGGGACGAAAATGGCAATTATGACCCCTTATTTGAGACAATTCCGCGTCTAGAGTACGTTTCTTGCTGGGATTTCTACCCTGATCCTGACGCTAGGAATATGACCGAAGCAGAATTTACAATACAACGCCATAGATTAAACCGCACACAATTACGTAGCCTTAAGAAGCGTCCTCACTTTAGAGAGGAAAGCATTGAGTTGGCTGTGGAAAGTGGCGCTGACTATCAGAGAGAGTACTGGGAAGATACCCTAGAAGATGATGGCAACCTTGGCGGAATGGATCGCTTTGAGGTTTTGGAATATTGGGGTGTGCTAGATACAGAGCTTGCAGAAGAAGCCGATATAGAAATACCTAAAGAGCTTGAAGATAAAGACGAAGTGCAAGTAAACATCTGGGTATGTAATGGTCAAATACTGAGACTAGTTCTTAATCCATTTACCCCTGTACGCATTCCTTACTTGTCTGTGCCGTATGAGCTTAACCCGTACTCATTCTTTGGTATAGGTGTGGCTGAGAATATGACAGACACCCAGCTTCTAATGAATGGCTTCATGCGTATGTCGGTGGACAATGCCGCTTTGTCTGGTAACCTATTGATAGAAGTGGATGAAACCAATTTAGTACCCGGACAGGATATGTCAGTGTACCCCGGAAAAGTCTTCCGTAGACAGGCTGGCGCACCCGGACAGGCCATCTTCGGAACCAAGTTTCCTAACGTCAGCCAAGAGCTATTAATGATGTTTGACAAGAGCCGTCAGCTTGCTGATGAGGCCACAGGTATCCCTTCCTATACGCACGGTTCAGGAGCCGTAGGTGGAGTAGGGCGAACCGCTAGTGGTATGTCGATGTTGATGGGAGCCGCCGCACAAAATATTAAGGCAGTAGTTCGCAACATAGATGACTACCTGTTAGCCCCACTAGGCCGTAGTTTGTTTGCATTCAATATGCAGTTTAATTTTGACAAAGAGTTTATTGGTGACCTAGCTGTTAAGGCACGGGGTACTGAAAGCCTGATGCGTAATGAGGTACGTAGCCAAAGACTGCTACAGTTTATGCAAATGACTGCAAATCCTCAGATGGCTCCTTTTGTAAAATATGATTATATATTGAGGGAGTTAGCCGCCTCTATGGACTTGGACGAAGATAAAATCTTGAACGATCCTAGAGAAGCCGCAATCCAACAAAAGATGATGGCTGAAATACAGGCTCTTATGCCTCAGCCACCAGCACCACCAGAAGGCCAAGCGCCAGAAGGTGGGCCACCCTCAGTACAAGACCCAACAGGTAATGGGAACGGCAACATAGCCGCCGGACAAGCACCTGAGCCGGACGCACAGGGCTTCACAGGTAGCGGTGGCGGAGCTAACGGTGGTAATGCACCACAGCCTCAGCAACCACCCCAAGGGCCAGTTCAGTGAGTGATCTAAAGATACCTGTAGCACTGGTATTTGCTATGGCTGTACAGCTTGTAGCCTTGGTTTGGTACATTAGTGGGATGGTGCATACTATAGACCATCTAAAAGGAACAATAGCATCACAACAAGAAAAACTATCTGTTTTATCTTTAGACGTAGATGATCTTTGGAAGTTCTGCACGTTTACTGAAAATAAGTGGGCCGAAGCATATACAAGTGACATGGTGTATGAACGTTTGTGCGGCACTAAAGCTGTACCCCAAGAAGAGAATTAATAATGGATAAACAATTATCTAGAAGTCTTTTACCTCTAGTAAACGATAAAGATAAGTATGCCTCGCTGAAGGACTATGCAAACGCCCGTATATGGCAGATGCACACTCTTCTAGAGACTACTAAAGACCACCACCGCATTCTTGAAATACAGGGTTCTATTGCAGAACTTAAACGCATGGCAACTTTGCGTGATGAAGTACTAAAGGGGTCAGAATAATGGATTCATTAATGTCTTCTCCTAGACCAAAAAAAAGACCTAAGCTTGAGATACCTTACTTGGATACGCAGAAGATAGAGCGTGTTGTTTGGGAAGAGGCTAAAGGCGAGGGCGTTGAGGGACGTAATGCTGTACGTGGGGTTATACTTAACAGGCTTGCCTCAAGTAGATGGCTTAACACAGTTGACGGTGTACTAATCCCTAGCGAGTTTGAAGCAGTGCCTGAAGACGGCAATATTTTTAAGATTGAAGCACCAGAACAAGACTTGCAGAACCAGTATGCAGAGTTTGCTGACTACGTACAACTTGGAAAAGATGCTGTTGATGGTCGTACCTTCTTTCAGAATGAAAAAACTACCTCTGCTAGAGGAACCTCTTTTGATGGCCCAGATGAACTAAGGATAGGTAATCATACTTTTTATCGTGGCTATGGAAAACAAGAACCCGTTTTGGATACGCAATTTAGCCATAACGTTACTATCACTTACCCAGACCAAATGGACACAATGGAATACTCATTAGGTGGCCTCGCTACTGCTACCAGAGGCATAACCACAGAGGAAGGACGGATTATGGCTAATAAGAAATTTCAATTAGACGATAAAAAAGCAGACCTTAATGGAGACAACACAGTTGATCCCTATGAGAGGGCGCGAGGGGAGGCTATTCAGAAAAACCTTCAAGACGCTCCTACAGATGAGGTTGCTTCTGGTGACAAGCGTGAAGAAGTAAATATGTACCACGGCGGAACAGCAATGGAATGTGGCTGTGGAGCTATGGAAGAATGTGGCTGTGATGGAAGCATGATGGACGGTATCATGGGCTATGATGATGTAAGCGGAAATCCTATTCCTATAGGTTCTAATCCTGAAAATGTTCGTGATGATATTGAAGCTAATATAAGTACAGACGAATATGTATTACCCGCCCATGTTGTAAAATGGCACGGCCTAAAGCACATTCAAATGATGCAGTCAGAGGCAGAGATGGGTCTCATGTCACTGCAAATGGATGGATTAATTCAATATGCGGATAATGAAGATAAATCCAATAGCGAAGGAGTTGAGGACTCCGAAGTATCGGATGCAAGTAATACCCAACAAAAAGAAGCCGAAGCGGAAGCCCAAGCATCAGAAGAAATTCCATCAGAAGAGATGGATGTAGAAGTCGCTACCTTTGAGGTAGACGATATGTTGGATGAGACTGAGGGTACAGAAAAGATATCCCCTAAGACATCCAAATTACCGGGAATGGTGAAGAAACAAAAGATCGCCTTCCTCTATTGAAATGGATACCTGACTTGTCAGACCCAGTAAGGAAAAAATGGAAAAGAAACAAAAATACACTCGCGCTCCAGAGCCTGAAGATACTCTTACTTATAGTGAAGAGCTTGAATCAACTCAGGAAGCTCCTGAACAAAAGCTAGATGCTGAAGAAGAGAGCTACAAAAAACGCTATCAGGATATACAAAGACATATCCAAACTATTCGTGACCAGAAAGACAAAGAGGTAGCAGACGTAAAGCAACAACTAGACCTTGCTACTAAAAAGCAGATCAAGTTTCCTAAAACGGATGCAGAGGTCGAGGCTTGGTCACAACGCTACCCAGAGGTTGCTAAAATTGTTGATACAATAGCAAGCAAACGGGCTAACGAAGTGTTGGCAGAAGGCGAAAAACGTCTGATACAGGTTGAGAAGTTTGAAAAGAACTTAAACCGACAAAGTGCAGAACAGGAGCTTATGAAGTTTCATCCTGACTTTGCTCAGATTAGGCAAGACCCATCATTCCACGAATGGGTATCTCTTCAGCCTTCTGCAATGCAAGATAGCGTCTATAAGAATAATACAGATGCTAAGTGGGCTTCACGCACTATTGATCTTTATAAAGCCGATAATAAACGGTCTAAGAAAGACACAGGTGCGGCACAGGCTGTAGGACGCACATCATCGTCTGCACCCGCCTCTAAGAACAAAGCAAAGTTCTCTGAGAGCATGGTCGAGGCAATGTCAGATCGTGAGTATGAAGCTAATGAGGAAGCCATAACAGCGGCTATCCAATCAGGAAGTTTTTCATACGATCTTTCTGGCGCGGCAAGATAAATAAATTGAAGGGTACAGTTGACGCTTTTAACACTCTACTGTATCCTTCGGATGCGCCCGATAGGGTGCATATACTAACAATTAACTATTGCAGTGTATTAACTATTATGCTATAATGATTAATATACTATGAGAGTATAGGCCACTACAATCAGTGTACCCTATAGTCTAACCCTCCAGATAATCTAATTAGAAGTACACCAGTTCATTTAGACCCGTAGTAAACGACACTCTAGAAGCTGATACGCCTGTTTAATTGTCTGATCTAGCTAACTCTAAACGCAATACTAGAGTTTAATTTATAGCCATTTCATTCAAGGAGATAAACAATGGCATTTACAAAAGCATCGGGTTATACTAACCTGAACACAGGCAACTTCTCGCCTGTTATCTACTCAAAAAAGGTACAAAAAGCCTTTAGATCAGCTTCTATAGTTGACGCAGTAACCAACACTGATTATAGTGGTGATATCGCTAACTTTGGTGACTCTGTTAAAATAATTAAAGAACCGGACATCACCATTACGAATTACGAACGTGGTACTGCGCTGGCAACTCAAGATTTGACAGATGCCGATTTTACAATGGTAGTAGATCAAGCAAACTACTTCCAGTTCGCCATCGATGATATCGAAGAAGCCCACTCACATATTTCGTTCTCAGATTTGGCTTCGGATCGTGCTGGTTATAAGCTTCGTGATAGCTTTGACGCAGAAGTACTGGGTTACTTGTCAGGTTGGAAGACACCTTCTAACTGGGTAAGGCGTTCAGCATCAGGTGATGTAAACGGAACCAAGGCAAACTCTGGCGCTGGTAATGACGAATTGCTTGCGGCAAACAAACTGGATATCACTGACTTTGGTGGATCAGATTTGGGTGTTGCTGGTGAAGTAACAGCTATACCAATCGCCGCTGGCGGTGGTGCTGGTGGCATCACTTCTCCATTAGCAATCCTTAACCGTATCGCACGGCAGATGGATCAAGCTAATGTAGATACTGATGGT
>Ga0115572_10003445_pt1 | contig 12480 bp, 12 predicted proteins | sample COGITO_mtgs_1206_FD_88681 | JGI IMG/M metagenome (GOLD analysis project Ga0115572, IMG submission 88681) | Pelagic marine microbial communities from North Sea - COGITO_mtgs_120607 | ecosystem: Environmental > Aquatic > Marine > Epipelagic | place: Germany:Helgoland, sampling site Kabeltonne... | reverse complement strand
TGGAACTAAAGTAACTTTTCCTGCTGCAATATTGACTCCATCAAAAATTTCTACGGCTCCTTTAGGTAATACTGTATTGAGATACAGGTACTGTAGGGCTATCGAACAAGGCAAATCTACGATAACGTAGGACACTTCAGGATTGATTTTTCTTACGACCCTACATAGACCGCCATACCCACCACCCCACTCTATAATTTTTGTAATCTCGCTCAAATCAGCCATTTCTTGAATTTTCGATGCTTGATAACAATGCACTATCCTAGTCATACTTGTTTTGTACTTGCAGTTCCGCAACAACAATGGTTCCCCAACAGCATCTTCGTCTAAAAGCTCCGAAGATTTTTCACTAAATACTCTTTCGATATTTTCAATCAATTCATCATGAGCTATCCGATAATGCAAACCGGTCATAGTTTCCTTTACAACCGGAGCTCTAAAAAAACCAAAATAAGGTTTGTCTAATACCTCTGTTTTGATTTTTTGAGAGAATTCCCACCAAGTCTCGTGAGCCAAAGATGCTCCTTTTACCTCTAGGTCAGCGACTATTTTAGATATTTTGGAATCAGCGGTATACTTAAATTGAGATCGCTGCAATGGATTCAGTCGATTCAAGTAGACTGAGTCGAGTTTAATCAAAAAATAAATTATACCCGTAATTAATTTTCGTTTAAGTAATCTAGCTAGATCTACTACAATCATGAATAACCCCTTTTTAAGATAATCACTAATAATTTTGGAAATCAGTACCCTTGAAATAAATATTTGGTGATTGGCCCCAAAATTGTAAAATTACATTAGCCTACACACTATACCCCGTCTAATGGGTAGCTAGTAGGTAACGTCACACAATTATTCTAACTCACATTTTTCAGTAATAGTTTGATTCGGGCCATTGGCATATATATCTTCAGGCCTCCCATAGTTCTCTCAAATATGGAGTTTATGACCGATAAGGGAACTAATGCTCTAAGCGTAAGCGCCCTACAGTGACCGAAAAAATATTTCAAATCAAACATCATCTACTCTCGTATAGGCTTGATTTTACTTTACCTAGTTAAACTAAAAACGATAATAGCCAGGGATCCTAAACAACGAAAAAGTCCATGTTTAGCACACCCTGCTCTATATCTTTAACATTAACCAACTAAGATTCAAGAGCTAGCACTATATTGGAGCACAGCATTTTTTGAAATTTGAAGCACTTAATTCAAAAATTGAAGGATCGATTGTTTGAGCGAGATATTTATATTAAGACCTAGCTCTCTTTACGCCTTACTAGCATCAGGTCTGTACACATTTCGACCGATCAAACTAAACTTCAATAATCACTGAGGCCGCCCAGTTTATTTAACATTAATTGTGACCCTACAGTTCCACAGACCTCAGGAGTGAGCGCTATATTTTTGATTCTAGTTTGCTTACTAACTTCCTGTTTTTCAGTCATAAAATTAGCCTCAAGCATCCAAGAACCAAAACCTCCATCTTGCAGATGATCCTCGATAGTCACCACATGTGTGTGCTGACTAAGCATGTCTGCCTGCCTCCTCTTGGCTGCCATAGACCATAAGGGCATACTGCAAACGGCGTGATCATGGTACTTGGCCTGTTTCTGCCAATCCATAGCGATACTCATTGTAGCCCCAGTACTTAACAATGCTTTACTAGGCGCGCTACCTTCACGTAATTTCAACCAACGACCAGGCTAAACAATAGGTACATCTGAGTGCCAACAGGGCTCCCTAGCCTTACCAAGACGGAGATATGAAGGCATTGGATTTGATACCGAATATCTCATGCACGCACGAACCTCTAGGGGATCTCCTGGCGCTGCAATTAGCGTATTTGGAAAGGATCGAAACAACGAAAAGTCCTGAACTGCATGATGAGAATAACCAAGAGCTCCGTATGCTAAACTACCTCCAACGGCAACGACTGTGACGGGTAATTTATGATAATCCACATCCTAAAAATTGAGAGATAGATTGATTGAGTTGGATCTTTATCTCTAGACCTAGCTCGCTTTTTGCCTTGCTAGTATCAGGTATGTATATATTTCGACCCATGAAACTACTTTTTGCATTCTTGAATACCACCGGTTTATTTGGGCTTAATATATCCCTAACAAGATATGCAAGATCAGATATCGATATAGCCTCATCAGAACCAACGTTGTAAGCATGCCCGGTAACCCCTTCATCAAAAATACACAACAACCAGCGAGCCAAATCAGATTGGTTCATGTAGGACCTTAAAGGCGTTCCGTCACCTCCTACATTTATTTCAGCGCCATAAAGCGCATCATTGATGAAAGTCCCCATAGCGTAGTGCGCGGTTAAAGGTAAATCTGGCCCAACAAAAGCAAAGCAGCGCGCTATTACGGTCTGAAGGTCATACTTATCTCTGTACAGACAGCATAAATGCTCGGCGGCGCTCTTGCCAAACCCATAGGCGCTCGAGGGGAGTAATGGATCAGTCCGACCTAAATAGTCTTCTGGTATTTTATCAAGACTATCTGGCTGAGGCCCATAAACAGCCCCAGAACTAGTCAACAGAAATCTTCGCGCATTGTTTTGGACAGCGAAATTTAGGATGTTATTGGTACCAATCGTAATGTCGTTATAGGTCTTAAAAGGAGTCAAAACCGCTATATTAGTTGACTCTGTCGCAGCATGAATAATTCTGTCAATTTTAATATTTTCAGGTAGCGTGGAATACTCCAGTACGTCTCCCTTAAACAATTTCAACCAAGATAATTTGGAGAATTCAGGATATGAATCTAAAAAAACCTGCGGGCTACGCGTTAAAATCCCAACGTCTTCACTAAATAACCCCGCCTCTTTTCTTGCCACCCAATGTCTCAAGAGCGCTCGCCCGAAGAATCCAGTACCACCTGTCATAAATATCATATTATGAAAAACCTATTGTTAAATACAAAGTCAGTGTCGGAATAAACATCCAATACGGGACATTAAATAACCCTATCGTCTATGGACTTAGTGTTTTATTTTATCTATTGCCAAGTATTATAAGAAACTTTGCATCCTTGATAGCTATGCACGTTTTCATCCGAAAATTTTACTTCATAAACACTAAAGATTAATCTTGAAAGGAGATTAATTTTCGTTCCCTTTGACCAAGCGTCACGCTGCGGGCCAAAGGCCGCTTATATTACTAGTTACAGACTAGATGGTCTGACACCAATAAAAGCTATAACCTTCCCACTTCGTCTAAAAAATTGTCAATTTTCTTACCAACCAAATCAGTGCTTAATCCATGCTCTTGTAAAAGATAATCATACGAGCCACAAAATTGTGAAAACCTATCCGTGACACCAATTCTAAGTAATGGCGGACATCCTATGGCAGAACATGCTTCCAATATAGCACTCGATATTCCGCCAATGATTGAGTGCTCCTCCATTACGATTATAGCTTTTGACCCTAAACACAAACTACGCACAGATTCCTCATCAAGAGGTTTAAGGATCGCCAGGCTGTATACCCTGGCATCGGGGTATCTTTCATTTGCTAGAATAATAGCCGTTTTAACCATTGAGCCAGATGCAAAAATAACGACACTACTGTCCCGATTATTTCTATTGCCTTCTTCCACTGAAATTTTGCTTTTAGTAATGCTTATCGGTGATTTCACCGCCTCTTCACTTATGCTTTCAGAGTGCACATCTCCTAAATCCGCCTTACCCATGCGAAGATATGTAGAACAGCCAGATCGATAGGCTAGCATCATGCATGCCTCTAGTTCAAAACGATCAGCGGGTGACATAACAACCAAATTAGGAACAGAGCGAGTACAAGCTATATCCTCTGTACTTTGATGGCTCGTTCCAAGATGACTGTATACGAAGCCAGCCCCGTCGCCAATCAGGGTTACCGGGAGACCGTCATGGGCAATATCAATTTTTATTTGCTCAACTACTCGAACTGGAACAAAGGCGCTTAAACCGTACACAAACGGCTTAAATCCGAGCTTGGCTAACCCTGCTGCCATACCCACCATATTCTGCTCTGCTATCCCAGCATTTATGTACTGCGACGGGCATGCTTTCCGAAATTCATCGAAAAGAGCATATCCATGATCACCAGTTAAAAGGAGCACTTTCGGATCACTGACGGCTAGTTGAGTTAGCACCGAAGAAAAAGTAGCTCTCATAAACACTGTCCCTCCAACTCTCCGCAAGCAGCATCATAATCGGCTTTAGTAAGGCGACTATAATGCCATCGGTTGTCGTTCTCCATGAAAGATACACCCTTCCCTTTTACCGTTTTAGCTATAATAGCCTTCGGCGCCATAGATGTTGTTTTTTGAAACTCACTAATCGCTATATCAATAAGAATTTCGTTATGGCCATCTATCGTTACAACATCAAAACCAAAACTTTCAAACTTTTTCTGAATAGATCCTAAGTTTATAATATCACTAGTCTTTCCCATTGCTTGGAGGCCATTTTCGTCAACAATTACCATGAAGTTGTTTAGTTCTTGCTGTGCCGCAAACATAGCACCTTCCCAAATAGCTCCTTCATTAAGCTCACCATCACCGACAATGACAAATGTTTTCTGTTCACTGCCACAGAGCTTGGCGCCCATCGCAATACCTACCCCCACAGAAAATCCATGCCCTAGTGAACCGGAAGTTACTTCTAGCCCATCTACCCTAGAGTCAGACAAACCTTTCAAAACAGTACCGTCTTTAAAATAGGAATTTATATCCTCTAAACCCAACCATCCTATCTCCTTCATACACGCATATTGAGCCATTACTCCATGCCCCTTACTTAATACTAGATAATCACGTGCTTCCGAATTGGGGTCATTATTTGGATACTTTAAATACTTTCGATAAAGCACAGCTAACAGTTCGACAATCGAAAACGCACACCCAATGTGGACAGTAGATCCTGCATATGCCATATCAAGAATGGTTCGTCGAAGTGTGGCAGAGTGAAATTGGGGAACAATCAAATCACTAGATATTTTCACTAAAAGCCTACTCCAAAAAATTCCTCTAACTTCTGAACAATATAATCTAAATGGTTATGTTTCAAACCCGGATACAGTCCAACCCATAGCGTTTGATTCATCGTAATATCAGTATTAGTCAACGGTCCAACAACTCTATACTCTAACCCCTCGAAATATGGCTGTTTTGTTAAATTTCCAGCAAAGAGCAATCGAGACCCGATTTTATTTTCATCTAAATATTTTGTTAAATCCGTTCGATCGACCCCGCAGTCTTCTTTTAAGGTCATTGGAAAGCCAAACCAGGACGGCTCTGAATTCTCGGTTGGCACTGTCAATTCTATGTAGTCAGACAGCGATGATAACTTTTCGCTCAAATAAGCGAAGTTATCATTCCTAGCCTTTATAAACTCTGGGAGTCGCTTTAACTGAGCTAACCCGCACGCCGCCTGCATATCTGTTATTTTTAAGTTGTAACCAAGGTGAGAATAAGTGTACTTATGGTCATAACCTTGCGGTAGGGAGCCTAGTTTTTGACCAAACCGTTTTCCGCAAGTATCATCACAGCCTGGCTTGCAGTAGCAATCACGCCCCCAGTCGCGGTAAGATTCAGCAATACTCATAAGCTCTGAGTTATCACTGAAAACTGCACCGCCTTCGCCCATTGTCATGTGGTGCGCGGGGTAAAAACTTAAGGTCGCTATATCCCCCCATGTACCAATCATCTTTCCATCATATTTCGCCCCCAATGCGTCACAGCTATCTTCAACTAGCCATAGTCCATGCCGATCACATATGTCCTTAACTTTCCTGACGTTAAAAGGGTTACCTAGAGTATGCGCAAGCATAATTGCTTTCGTTTTTGGCGTAATCGCAGCCTCAATGAGGTCGGCATCGATATTGTGAGTGCTAAGATCAACATCAACAAACACAGGAACTGCGCCAAATTGGATAATTGGATTAACAGTCGTAGGGAAACCAGCAGCAACGCCAATGACCTCATCCCCCTTCTTGATCGCCCTATCACCAAGCTTGTAAGAAGTTAACGTACTAAAGGCCACTAAATTAGCAGACGAACCAGAATTAACAGTAATTAGGTGCTTTATACCAATAAATGCCGCCAGTTCTTTTTCAAATTTCTCATTAAACCGGCCTGTGGTTAACCAACCGTCTAACGATGCCTCAACCATATACTGGAGTTCTGTTTCGCCAATTACTTTTCCCGACACAGGGACGGGAGTTTCTCCTGGAACAAATATTTTATCCGCATACTGTAATTTTGCGTATTTACTGACCAATTCAGCAATCTCGTCTCTCAAAGTTTCACTTGTTTGCATGTCTCATATCCTTGGTAAAGTCATTGATTTCATTAATACACTCTACTCTCATGTCAGCCCCTTCAATCCAGTATTTGTGCCATCCTATAATTTTCGCTAAGGTAGTATCAAGGCTCCATGTGGGCGACCAATCCAAAATAGCTGATGCCTTTGATATGTCTAATTTAAGCAGCATCGCTTCATGAGGATTATCATCCCGATCTAGTACCCAAGATGCACCGGGCCATAGGCTAGTCATTTGATCTAAAATCCAATCTACCGGCCGAACATCACGGTCATACGGGCCAAAATTCCAAGCTTCCGAAAACTCGCCAGGTTTTTTGAATAATTGCTCTGCAAGAATTAAGTAACCAGACAGAGGTTCAAGAACATGCTGCCATGGTCTTGTGGCATTCGGATTACGAATAACAACAGGTTTGGACGCCTCAAAAGCCCTAAGAATGTCTGGTATTAGACGATCTTCCGCCCAATCCCCTCCGCCAATAACATTGCCAGCGCGGGCAGTAGCAACACCAATATTAGCATCTCTTAAAAACGAATCCCTGTAAGAACTTGTCACTAATTCAGAACAGCCCTTACTACTACTGTAAGGGTCTCTGCCGCCCATTGGCTCTGTCTCTTTATAACCCCAGACCCATTCATTATTTTCATAACATTTATCGGTGGTTATATTTACCACTGCTTTCACGGATGAGCATTGCCTGACAGCTTCTAGCAAATTCGCTGTTCCCATAACATTGGTTTCGTATGTTTCTAACGGCTTTTCATAAGAGGCTCGGACAAGGGGTTGGGCAGCCATATGAAATACAATGTCGGGCGAAAAACTCGAAATACTGGCACAAAGTAAGGCATAATCTCGGATGTCATTAATATCACACTCTACTAGAGCCTCGATACGAGCTATCGCAAATAAATTAGGATTAGTTACTGGTTTTAAGGCGTAGCCTTTCACGACTGCACCCATCGAGTTAAGCCATATAGACAACCAGCTCCCTTTAAAACCTGTATGCCCGGTCAAAAAAACCTTTTTTCCTTCCCAAAATTCTGAGTTGATCATGTCGTCTGCTACCATATTTTCCAAGGGGCTTTATGTTTATCCCACAACTCCTCAAGTAGCATTTTATCTCGCAGGGTATCCATTGGCTGCCAAAATCCCTGGTGTTCAAATGCCATTAGCTCACCGTCATCGGCCAAAGATTTAAGCGGCGTCTGCTCCCAGACACTATCAAACTGATCAAGTTTGTTTAGCACCTTAGGCGACAACACAAAAAACCCACCATTTATCATCCCACCGTCGCCTTTTGGTTTTTCCATAAAACTTTTAACGGATGAGCCCTCTATCTCTAAAGCACCAAATCTACCAGGAGGAAAAACTGACGTTACAGTAGCAAGCTTGCCATGCGACTTATGAAATTCAATGGATGCAGAAATATCAACATCACTAACACCGTCCCCATATGTCAAACAAAAAGCTTCGTCATTTTGAATATATTGAGATACAGCCAATAGCCGACCTCCTGTTTGAGCATACTCGCCGGTATCAACCAAAGTAACTTTCCATGGCTCAGCTCGACCGTCATGAACCTCCATACGATTCTCGCTCATATGAAACGTCACGTCGGATTGATGAAGAAAGTAGTTAGCAAAATATTCCTTTATTACATATCCTTTGTACCCGCAACAGATAATAAACTCATTCACACCATGTTTTGAGTACATTTTCATGATGTGCCAAAGAATTGGCTTACCCCCAATTTCGATCATCGGTTTTGGCTTTAAGTCAGTTTCCTCGCTTATACGCGTTCCGAAGCCACCGGCCAAAATTACTGCTTTCATACTAGTTCCTTAATTTGAGCTTACAAACGCATCTGAATAAAATCTTTTCAATGGAAGGCCATTATTTAACAAACACTCACGAGCGTCTTTGATCATTACCTCTGAACCACAGGCATATACTGACGATTTAACGAGATCGAGATCGAGACTTAATACTGCCTGCTGAACATATCCATGGAAAAAACCCTGCTGATTATCCCTAGATAAGACAGGAACATAGGTGATATTTTCAAGGATGGATTCAACATTTAAGTAAAGGTCTTTTTTATAACGCCCACCCCAGACAACAAAGATATTCTTTCGGCCAAAATCGCTTGAAAAACTCTCGAGTAAAGCCTTTATAGGGGCAACACCAGTACCTGTAGCCATAAGAATTACGTTTTGTTCGCCGTCATCCCTATAGGAAAACGTACCTAAGGGCCCTTCGACTCTCAATAAATCATTTTCCTTAACTTGAGAAAATAAAATAGCGCTCATTGAACCTTGTTCAACGCGTTTTACCTGTAGTTCTAATTTACCATCGGCCCGCTGTGCGTTTGCGATGGAATAGCTACGTCTTATATCCCCCCTTATTAAATTTAAGTACTGTCCCGGCAAAAAATTAAAGTTGCTGTTTGGGGGCAACCTTAGAACAAGGCTCAAAACATCATCATTGTAGGCCCGAATCGAGTCGATTCTACAAGGCAGTGTTAAGGTTTTTAAACTACCAATTTCGCCCAAGTCATTAATATCCAGATGAATATCGGTTAGCGGAGTTCTACTGCATGTTAAAATTTTCCCAGAAGACGAATCATGGTCTGAAAGAGACTCCTCAGAACCGACAAGCCTAGTTTCACCCCGCGATATCGGAGCCGCACAAATGCCACAACGACCTGTCCTGCAACTATGTTCTATTGCTACATTGCTTATCTTTGCTGCTTCAAGAATAGTTTGAGCCTCAGAACACATAAACTCAACGCCATTTGATAAAGTTACTTTATGCACAGTTTGCCCTTCACTTAGCTTCTAGCGATTTCGATATTGTTACTGAACCATTTATACGCATCTTTTAAACCAGTTTGCAGACTATGCCGTGGACGCCAACCTAAACTAAAAATTCGAGAACTATCCATTAATTTTCTGGGGGCTCCGTCAGGTTTATCTGTATCCCAAATAATATCCCCCTCAAAGCCAACCACTTCAGCAATAGATTCTGTCACATATTTAATACTGCATTCTTTCCCTGTTCCAACATTGATATGCGATAGCCTAGGATTAACTTTCAATTGGTATAGATCAGAATCGAGGTTCATGACATGTATTGATGCTTCGGCCATATCATCTACATGTAAAAATTCCCTCAGAGCAGACCCAGTACCCCAAGCAGTCACATTTTCGGACTTATTAATTTTTGCTTCATGGAAACGTCGCAATAAAGCAGGAATAACATGGCTATTTAATGGGTGATAATTATCGCCAGGCCCATACAAGTTTGTAGGCATTACACTTCGGTAATCGGTGCCATATTGGCGGTTGTAACTTTCACACATTTTTATCCCAGATATCTTTGCAAGAGCATACGGTTCATTTGTCGGCTCTAGAATACCTGTCAAAATCTGGTCCTCCGTCATCGGCTGCTTCGCTAACTTCGGGTATATGCATGAAGACCCAAGGAAAAGTAACTTTTTTACACCACTTAAAAAGCTTTGGTGAATCACATTATTCTGAATCATCAAGTTTTGATAAATAAATTCGGCTGGATATGAATTATTTGCATGTATTCCACCCACCTTTGCTGCGGCCAAGTAGACTTGGTCAAACTTGTGAGTAGCGAAAAAATCTGTGACAAGGGATTGATTCGTAAGATCTATCTCATGTCGTGACGCAGTTATCACCTCAACATCTTGATTATGTAACTCTCGACATATAGCCGAACCAACCATTCCATTATGACCTGCAACGAAAACCTTAGACACGTCCCTATCCTTCTATCTGAAGAGGAACATCATAGCCATGTTCTTTTAGGAGCTTAATACGCTTTGCTTCTCGCAAATCAGATAGGACCATTTCAGAGCACATATCTTGTACAGTAATTTCTGGGACCCAACCTAACTTAGTTTTTGCGTTTGTTGGATCGCCTAACAAAGTTTCTACCTCTGCAGGCCTAAAATATCTAGAATCCACTTTAACAATCACATCTCCTATTCGAAGCGCAGGAGCATTATCACCTGATATCTTCGTCACGGTAGCCTGCTCGTCCTCTCCAGACCCATTGAATTCTAGCTCAACCCCCAGCTCTGCTGCGGACCATTGAATAAACTGACGTACCGAATACTGGACACCCGTGGCTATTACAAAATCCTCAGGCTTATCCTGCTGGAGCATCATCCACTGCATGCATACATAATCTTTTGCATGGCCCCAGTCGCGAAGCGCATCCATATTCCCTAGATACAAACAGACCTCTAAACCCTGCGCAATATTACTGAGTCCTCGGGTAATTTTTCGAGTAACGAACGTCTCCCCGCGGCGAGGTGATTCATGGTTAAACAAAATTCCATTACAAGCATACATACCATAAGATTCACGGTAATTCACCGTAATCCAATATGCATAAAGTTTGGCAACAGCATAGGGAGACCTAGGATAAAAAGGAGTAGTTTCTTTTTGGGGCGTCTCTTGAACCAATCCATAAAGCTCAGAAGTTGAGGCTTGATAGAATTTCGTTTTCTTCTCCAAACCTAAAAATCGAATAGCCTCTAAAAGACGCAAAGTACCCATTGCATCAACATCGGCTGTATATTCTGGGGCCTCAAAACTTACCGCAACATGAGATTGAGCACCAAGATTGTATACCTCGTCTGGCTCAACTTCAGATAAAATTCGAGTGAGATTAGATGAATCAGTGAGGTCGCCATAGTGCAAAACAAAATTTTGATTATCAGCATGAGGGTCTTTATATATATGGTCGAGCCGTTGAGTGTTTAAAGAGGAAGCGCGACGCTTGATCCCATGAACCTCATAACCCTTTTCTAACAGGAACTCGGCTAAATAAGAACCATCCTGCCCAGTAACACCAGTAATTAATGCCTTTTTTTTCATATAATTTTCACTAATTTTTTATCGGTAAAAAATCTTTCTAAATTGGCTTTGCAATTTAGCCTAGCTGGTCACTCTTCCGTACACATCTTCAAACCTAACGATATCGTCTTCTCCAAGATATGAACCAGACTGAACTTCTATCATTTCCAAAGGTACCTTACCTGGATTTTCAAGTGCATGAATAACGCCAACGGGAATATACGTAGATTCGTTTTCAGACAGTATAAAGGTTTTTTCGCCATTGGTAACTTTTGCCGTACCAGATACAACGACCCAGTGCTCTGCACGATGGTGATGCATTTGCACACTCAACTTAGCGCCAGGTTTCACAGTTATCCTCTTGGCCTGATATCGTTCGCCACTGTCAATCAAGTCGTATTTACCCCATGGTCGGTAGACAACTCTGTGGTGCTCCCATTCAGTTCTTGATTCGGCCTTTAACTGTTGAGCAACAGCTTTTACATCCTGAACACTATCTTTGTGAGCCACAACCAGCACATCTTTTGTTGACACAATCACTAGGTCATCCACACCAATTGCGGCGACTAACTTTTCATCAGTTCTTATATAGGAATTATGTGATTCATGAAGCATCACATCGCCGTATGTCGCATTGCCATTACCGTCTTTTTCGCTTACAGCCCACAGCGATGACCACGAACCTATGTCATTCCAGCCCGCATTCATAGGAACAACAACCGCGTCATCTGTTTTTTCCATCACCGCATAGTCAATGGAATCACTTGGGCATGCATCGAATGCCGCTTCATTGACCCTCAAAAAATCATTATCTTTTGAGGTACCATCCATTGATAACTGACAAGCCTCATAAATATCCTGACGATGCTTTTTAAGCTCTTCTAGATAACGGCTAGCCTTAAATAGGAACATGCCACTGTTCCAGAGGTAGTCACCTGACTCAAGGTACTCTTTTGCGACTTCAATAGAGGGTTTTTCCACAAACGCATCGACAGAAAATCCTGGACCCTGAGATTCACCCTTCTTTATATAGCCATAACCTGTATTGGGTTCATGGGCTACGATACCGAAAGTGACGAGCTTTCCTGACTCCGCCAAAGGGATTGCATTCATGACTGTCTTGGTGAATGCCGCTTCATCTTGAATCACATGATCAGCCGCTAGAACCAGCAACAAAGGATCCTCTCCCTCTGGCGATGACAGTGCGGCAAGTGCAATTGCCGGAGCAGTATTACGGCCCACAGGCTCTAGAATAATTGAGCCTA
>Ga0115572_10003443_pt1 | contig 12486 bp, 17 predicted proteins | sample COGITO_mtgs_1206_FD_88681 | JGI IMG/M metagenome (GOLD analysis project Ga0115572, IMG submission 88681) | Pelagic marine microbial communities from North Sea - COGITO_mtgs_120607 | ecosystem: Environmental > Aquatic > Marine > Epipelagic | place: Germany:Helgoland, sampling site Kabeltonne... | reverse complement strand
AGGACTTACTTTAAGAAAGCTGCATACTCACTGCTTATGGACAGCAAGTATGCAATAGAAATCGCACTAATGAGCTAAGTATTCTGCCATTGACTCTTCTAATGACTTCTTTATTTTTGATAAGGCATTTTTCTGATTCTGATCGACTGCTTGGTATGACGTTCCGAACTTCTTAGCAAGCTCTTTTAGACTAACCTTACCCTCTTTATTTAAGAATCGAGACCTAACAATTATCTGGTTCTTTTCAGTCAAGCTCATTATGGCGTCATTTAACTTCTCACTTCTATACTGCTCATAATCGCTTTCTAAAACAATTTGCTCCGGTGATAAAGCATCGCTGGCAATTTTATCTTCTTGCTTCGTATCTTCATCCTGCTGGTCATTAATGCGAACCTCTTGAGAGAGGAGTCGCTTTTCAACCTCAATAATCTCTGACTCCTTTACACCCAAATCCTTCACCATTTCTTTTCGCTCTAATGGTGACAGCCACTTTCCGCTCCCTTTGTACTTCCCTAAATTATGGAAAACTTTACTTTGACCCTTGGTTGTATGAATTTTGTAAGCTCTCTTATTACCGTTAACAAACAATAAAACTTGATCACGCATATAGTCGTAGGAGTAAGAAACCAGTCGTGCGCCAGCATTGTGATTAACATCGAAACGCTCAACTGCATTAAAGAAACCAACAGCTGCGCATTGAAACAGCTCCTGATGAGGAAACTCACTAGAAGAGTATTTCCTAGCCATCATATGAATCTGGGACTCATAAGCATTATAAAGAGAAACTTTCGCTTTCTGACAACCTTTATGTGATGCTGTAATTAATTCAAACTCTTCAGCTTTTGATAACCATTTAGACATTTAAATACCTTTTTGTCTGGGTTTAAGAAAGAATGGGTATAGTATCATTTATTAATTAAGAAGTCAACATTAATTTAAGTTATCAACTCTCATTAAAATCAAATAAATCCAGCATTTCAGACCACATACCTGAGTTATCTTCATCAAACTCCATTGGATAATCCAACGGAGAGCCTAGATGCATTTTCCTATACCAAGCCTCAAACCTCTTTAATCGATCTTCTTCTTCTTTTATGAAACTAGAAAGTGACAATGCTTTTGATTCAGTCATTTTTTCGACCTTCATACCTTTTTAGCTGATTGGATTCTACCCTACACATCTCTAGACGTGTACTTAGTAATTTTTTATTAGCCTTGCCAATGACACTATCCGACAGATCCAAACCCCTTAATGGCTCTGTTTTAGATGACTCTTGGGCTATAATACGTTCACGCTCATCATCTCGCACTTCCATTAGCTCATCAAAATGCACATCACAAGCAAAAGCCCCTCGGTACTCATAAGTCTGGGCCTCATCTAACAATTCTTTACAAATAGCACACTGGTAAATATCCGACATTACTGACTCCTTTTATAGCCAATAGCTTATCAGATTAATAACCATTTGTCAATTCAAAACCCCTTCCCTGATACCATATGGCGTGTTAAAATAAAGGAATTAGGTTTAAGGAGATAATAATGAAGCGTCGCGTTATGCATGGCTCAAGCCATAACAATCTACCACACTTAGAGCCACGCTATATTGGTGGCAACAATGGTTCAATCGATGGAGTTGGCATTAATCTCACCGATAGTATTACACTTGCCCGTAACTATGCAGAGAATGATGGCTCTATCTACTTGATTGATATTGACATAAGTAATTACCTTACTGTCTCTAAAGACACTCTACTATCACCAAATCAAGCTGATAGGCTAAAATCAATACTCTCTCAGTTACCCAACGAGCTACAGTATCGATTAGCAACAGACATGTGCGGAAAAGAAGATCATGTGTTTGATAACGACAAGGGAGCTGAGGATTTTTATAAGAAAAATAGAGGTGAAATAAGAGAAATGAATCTGGGTCTAGATAGACTTAAGCCAGAGATTGATTATCACGACGACGGCAGAATGATGATATTGGTTGCACACAATGACTTTGGAAAACTTCAGGAAATCTCTACCTTTCAAATCCACCGCGCCCTTAACCTGTATGACAATGAGCTAGCCTCAAACATCCTTAAAGAGATAGCTGGTGGACTAGTACTTGCCTGTGACAACAATAAGAAGAACTATCTATCGTTTAACCCTACAGAAGCCATAACAGCTACATTAGATAGCTCATTTCTTTCAAGACCTAACGCTAATACGCTAATTAAAGGATCGTGCGAAAAATACTCAACAGATACTGTCAACCAAAAGGAAAAAGAGCATCAAAGCCCTGACTGCTCGCTTTGATAATTACTTAGAGTACGAAAAGGAGAAAGTCGGACATAACATCACTGTCGAAACAGTGAGAAGGATTTCCATCTTCATCAATAAACCCATCAGGGCGTCCATCCGCGTGTATCGTAACGTACCCTGACTCAATACCCATTTTTTTTACCCAGTATCTGAACCCTATCAGGATTAAGGTAGAGCCGACCACAATCTCCAAATCCGAATCTTGAGCTAGTGACTCTTCTATTTTACTCTTTACCCACCCGGATACTTGGTTATCTGCAACAGAAATGCCATTGCAGTAATCTAATTTTAATCGCACACCCAAAGCCCTACTCCTTTTTAATATCACCAACCTACAATACCACAAAAATAACCTTTTGTCAATAAAGGGAAAATACAAAAAAGATACTGAAGAATATTTAAATATTGCTTTTTTGATTAAATTTAATACTTTAAAGTCTCATTATTAATAGGTAGTATATTAATAATTACTCATTAAGGTTATTTATTATGAAAAATTCACCATCTTCTTCAAAAATGTCAATTACATACCTAGCCATTGCAGTCTCAATTGGTACTGGTGGCTTACTTGCACATAATTATTATTTTCAGGACATCAACTGTGAAAGTCACGTTAAAGGCGATAAGGAAAATCAAAAGCCTGCAAAATTTACCGCCGAGGTTTCAACACTCAGTGATAGAGTAGCAAAGTCATCTATTAGCCTAAGCTCAAAGCATAGAGTAAACATGTCAGCGCCAGAAATGCTTGATAGTCATTATAATGAATCTAGTGCGCCAACCACCAATATTGAGATACATGATAACGAAATTAAGAAGGTAAGTGATGAGCCAATATCCACCTTCTCTGCGGATGCTGATGATGGGAGTTATAAGCTATTTAAAAGCACCCTAAGTCGGGGCCTATTGATTGACAGTGATTTTGTTCGCACGGAGGAGTTTATTAATGCTTTTGACTACAACTACCCTTCTCCAGATGGTATTAATCGACCGTTCTCCACACACCTTAAGGCGATGGAATCCCCATGGAGTAATAATTACCTACTAAAAATAGGCATCAAAGGGTATGAATATAAGATTGAAAACCTACCCCCTGTCAACTTAACATTCCTAGTTGATGTGTCAGGCTCTATGCGACAGGAAATGGATATTATAAAGATGAGTTTGTCCATGCTGGCTGATAACTTAGACCTGAAGACAGGCTGTCAATTGTAACTTATGCCGGAGCGACACAGGTGGTGTTAGAAAACACTGCTGTATTGAATAAAGGTAAGATAAAAAACGCTATTAACTCACTTCGTGCTGGCGGCAGTACAAATGGCTCTGCGGGGATAACGTTAGCTTACAATGAAAATGAATCACACTTTGTCGACAAAGGAGTGAATCGCGTCATCCTTATGTCCGATGGTGACTTTAATGTTGGTCTATCTAGCGTTACATCGCTAGAGGAAATGATCTCTGAAAAACGCAAGACAGGCGTTTCATTCTCAACGGTAGGCATAGGCGGAAATAACTACAAAGATAACCGCATGGAGAAAATAGCGAATAAAGGCAATGGAACTTACACTTTCTTGGGCGACATTCATGACGCAAGAGAGGTGTTTTCTGATAGATTTATTGGCACCATCAAAAACATTGCTAAGGATGTTAAGTATCAGGTCGAGTTCAACCCTGCCAATGTTAAAGAGTATCGATTAATTGGTTATGAGAATAGATTACTCAATAATGAAGACTTTAAGAATGACAATGTCGATGCTGGAGAATTACCATCCGGCTCTACCGTAACAGCACTGTACGAGATCACTTTATCCAATCAGGAAGGACGTCATCCTGAGAGCCGCTACACTGACGAGAGGGGTGTAGTATGGAGTGATGCGTTAGATACTGAGCTAGCATTCATTAAAGTGCGATACAAACAGCCTGATTCAGGGGCTGGCACCACACTATCATTTCCGGCTAAAAAGGAGTTGATAGATGCGCCAATTAGCAAAGAGAGCAACTTCATCCGACATGTTGCAGGATTTGCTCAGCTATATAGAAATAGCAAATATCTCGATCCATCGTATACATATCAAAGCATTATTGACTCTTTAGAAAAGGACTCATTAAAAGGTGAAAGATGGGCGTTTTTAGAAAGCGTTAAGGCAACATCTGTAATAAAGCAATAAAAAACGGTGGAGGATATGATTACTGTTTTGTACTAACGCATAACTACTATGGCGAATGAGCTTTTCTTAACCACAACCTCTACACAAGGGCTTCGGGCTTTAAGTGGAGAGGTTGTGGCTTTGATGCTTTATAAAAAAAGCTTTATTTATCAAACAGTGAGGATAGGTAGGCATAATTGATTGGCAACTCTGAAGCGCTCGTATAGACGCGATAGGAAAGAGTCTGGTGATTATGGCAAAAGCAGACAGGAACTGTAATGCCAACAACAAATTTTTCAGCGTTATCCCAATCAACATAACTCCCATGTCTTTTTTCCAGTCGCCTATCCATTCTCAGCTTTGCTGATTGTCGCACCAAACTAATTGTATCTGCTAATAGTAAGTCGTTTTTTACACTCAGTCTTAATAGATAGCTAAGGCGACGTTTATTCCTACGAACTATTGACGCTTTCACAAGCTCATTTCCTCTTGATTATTTTCTATTTGGGTCGGGGCTTTGAATATTTCTTTTAAGCCTTGATTTGTTAGCTCTGACAGCTCCGATACATCCTTGGAGGCGTTCATTACAACGTTCTCATTAATATAAGGCTGTAAAGTGACGGCTTTAATAAAACCTCTGTATTGGCTGATCTGGTGTCTTACAGCATTGTGCAGCAACTCAACTTCAATCGTATTACTCCTGTCTGGCAATGCGCCAATGATCTTATCTTGCATATTCATTAACTCTGATATTTCACTTTTCATTGCACACAAAGACTTACTTCCTGCATTATATGAAGCTAATGAAAAATTACCTTCTGATTCTTTAGAGCATTCTATTGCTACTCTAACATGCTCCTTCATCAAAAAACCGTAATTGGCAAGTTTTTTTGCGAAGCTTAATGCTACTTGGCGCTCTTTGTCGAGATTTGGAGTAGGACTTGGAATAACACCATCACCATTATGAATATTTTCGATACCTAACTTCTTCCATACCTTCTCTGCACTTTTCTTTATATCATGTATCTTTAAGGACTCCTGAGTTGTCGCCTGAATTCCATCTATTACTTTTCTGGCAAAGCCTTGTTTTCTAAAGGCAGGTTCAATCCTTATATTGACCAAACCTTTCGCTGCCAAATCGTTAGACTGACCATCCTTAACAAATAGCTCAACAAAGCCAACCTTGCACTTAGGCTCAATGTCATGCTCTGCCAAACCACGATCTAGCATTTCTTGCCATTTCTTTATGTCATAAATATTATATTTCCTTCGGGTTGTGTCCGAAGAGCTACTTCCTGAGCGCATACCGCCTACAAGAGCAATATCTTCATTTTCAGCAGAGACAAGACCTACAGGGCCGGGCGTAATATCAAACTTCATAATAAATACCTTTTATTTAATGCAAGGAGTTAATCAGACTTTTCGGCCTTTTTTCGCAACAACCCTCTCTTTGCTTTAAAAGAAAGCGCTGAGGCCATTGTAATAGAAAAAAGAAATATTAAAGCATCTGTCAAAATACTACTGTAGCCCGTAAGGTAAGTGATTAGCTCTAGCGGCAGAAGGTAGATGCAAAAAGAAACTGCAAATACGAAAAAAACACTAAACTCTTCTTCTTTAGTCATATTTTTGTCCGACAGTAATTCCAAGCTTTGATTTCTATTATCCATAAATACACCTTTTTTGTTTGTTTTAATACTTTATATATTATCTTAAATTGATAAATTTGCAAACTCAAAACTTCATTGAGATTATGGGTTATTGACTCGTAATGGCTTTTTTGTTATTATCTAATGCAGAACGGAGAGAACTATGACCAATAACTTAATAAAAATGACCGAGAAGAAAAGAGACGGTGCGATTGAGTCGGGATCTGATTTAGTGGGTTTTGTTACCGAAAAGAACGGTAAGTACCAAATATTTGCTCATGGTAGAGTCATTAACTTATCCAAAAAGGAGTTTGAGCGACTTATTATGTATCCTGAGTCTTAAAAGACTACCCTAAACCGGGCATTTTAATATTAAAATCAGACAAAATAGCCTTTGCCTTATTGTTATTGTGCTGAGTAACGATTTTCTGACTCATCATTAACTCATAAACTCCTTTAATAGTTATAAATGCAATCATCAATGACCCACATACCAATCCCGTGCCGCCCTCGGAATTATGCAAAGTAACTAGAGCTGCGATTAGAACTAACATATCCACAAAAAAAGCCGTAAAGCGACGCAGATAAAGGTGGTGAATCCCAATAAAGAAAAAGTAATTCAAGACTGCATAAGTATCAGGATCGGCCAATACACGCCCTTCCTTATCATAATACTCACGCCTTTTATCCTCATTCATACTAAAGACAGCATCTCGGATCGCGTCAGCTTCCCTATTTAATTCTTCCATTTTAACCATGTACCCTACTCCACTGGATCATAACACTTACATACCGAATCTGGTTGATTACAACGACGTATTCTACTAAGGCCATCTACCACACCACGATAAAAACCATGCTTTATAATGGCCTGCTTTGTGTACTCTGAGCAGGAAGGCTCAAAATTACATTCTAATGCAAAGAAGTAATGAGAGCCTCCTTTTCGCTGATACCAATTTATTGATTTAACCGCAAAAGCACTAAGCACTATTAACGACCTAGCGTTACAATTACAGCTTCACGTTGCCAAAAGAGCCAGAATCGCTTCTTTTCAATAACTTGAAATACAACCTGCCAACCTTCACTAGCTTCTTGATTAAGAATAGACTCCATCTTCTTAATTGGCATGCCACTTGAGCCAAACACAAGCGTACCGCACCCACCTTCCATTATATGTAAAACTTTATATTGCTTAAATAAGCCCGCACTCATAACTTTTCCTTATACATTTCAACTAATACGAAAAAATAATTATACTGCCTATTAATTAATAATCAATTATTTTAATATTTAACACCTTGTTTGCGTTTATCGACAATCCTTTGTTCAAATGCAGAGGTAATATTAATAATTATTATATTTAATATCACGCCAACCAAGATAAACTCTTTAAAATAATCACTGATGAGCTTATTTGGCTCACTAATTTCAAAGCAGTAGACCGCTATTGCTGAAGCTAGTATTTGGAAAGAAATGCAAACCGCTCCCAAAGCTCCTATTAACTTCTCGTCATAAATGCGCAATAACCATAGAGAAGCATAAGCGAGAGTGGATAATCGAAGAATTAATAAAAAAACACTTTGATAGATGAAATAATGCCCATCATTCTCTGTAAAAGGGGTCAACGTAATCTCTCGTGGCAACCCGAACACTGCATTCAATATATCAAGAACCAATACATCAAACACAACGCCAGCTATTAACAAAAAAGATACAATACCTACAAATCCTCTCACTTACAACTCTCCCTTATCTAACAATGGCATGATTGATTTCAAGCGACTGACTACCGCCTCATCTGTCAATGTTCGAGACTCAACAACTCGCTTAGCCAAGGATACCTGACCGTTTGCTAATAGTGCCTCCACGTAGTTCATGTATAAGTCTTCCGATACTTCAGTATTGCCTTTTATAGAGAACCTTCTATAAATCCTAATAGCCTCTGAAACGCGATCTGCACCGATCAAAGACTGGGCTAACGTATCAGCAATAACTACATTACTAGGAAGTAAATCAAAAGCTCGCCTTGCATAGTCTAGTGCCTTTTTATTATTACCCTCTAATTGATATAGGTAGGCCACGTTGTTAAGCGCCAATACATGCTTCGGCTGAGTTGATATAATTCGCTCATATTCAGCAATCGAGGCGAGCCTGTCTGTTCTCATCTTATGCTCTGCAATTAGCGCCCTAGATGCTGTACTATCAGGGTTGTTTTCAATAAACCCTAGCAGGGTGTGTTCATATTCTTTCTCCATGTCTGCTTTTTTATATAGTCCAAGCAGAAACATTAGGTCTTTCGTGTTTTGAGTATCCTCATATCGTCGTAATGCGAACCTCCTTGCTTCACTTTCTTTTCCTGCATGAAGGTTATTGCGAGCAAAAATAGCGTTGGCCATAGAGGTTTTATCTGCACCATCTCCTGCATTTTCAAATGCAGATTTACTTCTCTTAACTTGACCTAATGCACTATGAAGGTAGCTCTTCATCAGCCATACCTGCTTATCATCTTTTTCACTCAAAAAGCTCTCTGCCAACAGCAAGCCCTCTTTATATTCACTTTTAAACTCATGTAGTAATAACGCGCCCACAACAGCTTGTCTAGAGTCTGGTTGAGCATCCATCCAGTCTTTATAATGAGACTTTAGTTCATCAGCTTTACCTTGTTTTACTAATAATTTGGATTTTAATGCCCAAGCTGAACGGCTCGTACTCTTATTAAACTTAAGATCAGAGATGATAGATAGTGACTTGTCGAAACGACCTTCAGAGGCATACATAGATGCCACTGTTAATCGTAACGTGTTATTTTCTTCATTTTTATCTAGTTCTTTAGATGCCTTTGACATTACATCTCCAGATCTCCCCTGATCTTTAAGTAGCGAGTATTGCATTGCTAGTCCAGATGCATGATTAGGATGATTTTTTAACAATTCTTCGGTTACGCGTAACGCATCATTAGGTCTTTTGCTTTTGGTATATAAGTCAGCCATAGCAAGTAAAACTGCGGTGTTCGATTCATCTATCTCATAAGCACTTTTGAGATGACCCTCGGCACTTTTGAATTGCTCTTTTTGCTTATCAATTGACGCTAAGATTAAGTAAGGCTCTACGTCATCAGGCGCGTGAGAAATCCAAGGCTCAATTAATGCTTTCAACTTTTCTTTCTTGTTATTAACGGCATAAGCTCTCGCCAATATTCTGTAACCTTCTTTCGTTGGTTTTTTATCAATCGACTGCTCCATATTAGTAAGACCTTCTTGACTGCCAACAGAGATTTGGAGCATACCCAAACGCATCTGATCCTTCGGCTCACTAACGACAGGCTTGAGCTTATCAATTAACCCTGACGCACTCTTCATATCACCCACTGTCATTGCGGCAAGACTGGCGCTCGACAGTAACGCGATATCTTCTTTATTAATATATTCCATACCTAGTACTTCATTTATCGCTGTTTCTACCTCGCCAACTTGTAATTTACTCGCTGCCAAGATCTTATTTGCGACGTGGTTCGGAGGTAGTTTTTCGGTAACGCGTGACAAGTAGATTATCGCCTTTTCGTACTGACCAAGAACATAAGATGTTGTTCCTGCCGCTAAGTCAAAACGAAGATCGTTTGACGACTCGTGCATCACCCTATCAAAACTTTCTTGCGCCGACTTATAATCACCAAGACTTGCCTGAACCAGACCTTTTAGCTTAAATAAAGTCACAGGAGGCTCTTTTAATTTATCACTTAAAATATCTATATACTGCTTCGCCTCGGTGAACTTATTTTTCTTTACCAAGTAAGACGTTAACAAAAAGGTGGTATTAATATCGTATGGGTAAAACACAAGATATTCATCAAACACCTCAATAGCATGATCAACCATACCTTCCGACACATAAATATTACCAAGAAGCTTTAATGCCTCTGCGTTTTCAGGTTCTAAGTTAATCGCCACCATCAAATGCTCGATAGCCTTATCGCCATCACCATCCAAGGCGCTCAATAAGCCCTTAATAATGAAACCATAAACATCTCCTTTCATTGAAATATCACGTACAAGGGATTTTGCTCCATCAAGGTCATCACTTTCGATAAGGGCGCGAAATAGGTAATAAATAGTCTCATTAAAGGCAGGATCTTCAATATCATTAGGCAAGTAATAAAGAGAACGAATTTCGTCAAACCCTTCAGTTAAGTACAACGCTTTAACTAACGAGGGTATAACGCTACCTTCATCATAGCCATTATCTAACGCCCTCTTAAACTCCTTAATAGCGCTTTCGAAATTTTTCTGCTCCAGATAAATAGAGCCTAAATTAAGCCTCGCCTCTGGGTGCTCAGGAGACTGCTTAATCGCATTCTTAAGTTCAACAATTGCGGCCTTATGATTGCCATCTTCTAGATGTAACTTCGCACTGATTAAATATTCTTCAGTCGTCTTTTGAGAACAAGCTGTTAATAGCAAGAAAGACGAAAGAACAATAGGAAATAATGCCTTTTGATGAAATAAATTCAACTTAAACTCCAAATGTTATTGTATGAGCACTTCGTATTTGGTAATTATATAACGTATCTTATTAATAGCAAGTCCTATAGCTTTCTATAGCTATTTCCACAGGGATTAAATACATAATATAATACTGTTTATATTAAAAACCATATGTGTTAATCTTAGACCATTGAACTAAATAATCTACATATTAATTATATAAAAGGCCATATTATGAAGTTATACCTACCAATATTAACAGCACTTACTGTGCTTATTAGTTACCAATCCTATGCGGATTCAAACCAGTTTAGAATATCCGAGTCTTCAGCTACGGGAGTGTTAATCGCTGCCGGAGCAAAAGTGTCGACACCAACAGAGTCGGCAGGACAAAAAGAGGATGGAAATACTGAGCCTGAAGATGAAAGCACCGTCACCCAAAGCTTTAATTATGGTGATGGATATGCAGAGTTTGCTGATCCAAGCAATGGTGCTGCTGGTTACGGATGTCAGTTTGCAACACTTGATCAGTTACCAACAGGCATATCTTTAGACAAGATCCCAGAATCAAGCGGGAAGTGCTCTATATATCTTAGTAAGCCAATGCCTTTATCCCAAGGCAGTGACTACGACATTCAGTTCTCACTTTCAGAGTCAGAGACTTATGGATCATCAAGCCGAACAGAAATGTATATCAGATCTGGCGGTAATAATGTATTTAAGGCAGCAAAATTTGGAGATACCGACGGATCTTCAACATACGCACCTGCCGCAGGACTATCAATCAATCTTCCTTTTAATAAAGGAGAGTTATATAAATTATCAAAACGTGGAAATGTATATTCTGCTGCCATAAATGGCAATATAGTAGCGCAACACGAATCAGGCGAGGCTTTTTATGATGATTATGTTTTTCACGTAAGAACATCAAACAACAAAATTATTTTAGATAACTTTTCATTTACTGTGTATTCCGAAAATAATTAAAACCCTAAGCATCAATAGCTTAAGGAAACTAAATCAAAAGTCATATATTTTATATGACTTTTTTTATGTAAGTTGCTAAAATTCGTCTCGGAGAGTGTTGAGGGGTGAAATACGGATGAAGAACCCCCTGACAAGGACGGTAACTAGGCAATCATTTCCATACAAAAGCGCTTAATCTTATCCGAACGATTGACGATCATAACCTCATAAGGCTGCATACTCATCTCATCTATCAAAAAATTAAGCTGTTTTTTAGTGGTCGCCTGACTGGTCATTTCTGCCAAGCAGGACTCAAAATCACCATCCTTTAAATAATAAGACAGTAATTTTAGCTCCACTTTATTTAAAACCTTGAACGCCATTAATATCTTTGCCGACAGGCTATCACCGCCTGTTAGATTATACACGTTTTTTAAGTGCCTCGCCGCACAGGGCAGCAATGCCTTTAAACCCTTACGGGTTAATGCCAAGGGAGTGGACTTAATCACCTTGGCTATCTCACCATCGCTCCTAGGGGCCAGTATATTGGCAGCAAGATGCACCAACTCCTCATCTTTACTTTTAATTAGTGATGTAATGGTTTGCACATCAAAAAAGGTGGGCTTAATACTTTCCAAAAATATGATCATCTCTTTCCCATTTCTCATCGAGGTGTAAAAGAAGTTCTTTTTTTTGTCCTTCAGGTAAATAGGCAATAAGTGATGGGCATAACGAAAGGTTTCGTCACACTCATTCATGGCCGCTCGAAAGTGCGCTTGCGCCCAATCTATTGACTCGCCATAATTGGATGACCATAAACACTCAAACTCCCACATCACATGGTACTGACGACTGGGCATTCGAACTTTCATCTGACTGCGCCAGCGTACTAAAGAGATCACCATAACCGCAATATCCTTCGATGAAAACTCTAAACCTTT
>Ga0115572_10003437_pt1 | contig 12502 bp, 9 predicted proteins | sample COGITO_mtgs_1206_FD_88681 | JGI IMG/M metagenome (GOLD analysis project Ga0115572, IMG submission 88681) | Pelagic marine microbial communities from North Sea - COGITO_mtgs_120607 | ecosystem: Environmental > Aquatic > Marine > Epipelagic | place: Germany:Helgoland, sampling site Kabeltonne... | reverse complement strand
TTTTCAACAGCAGATATAGACCATTAATATTTAAAGTAAGATTTATATGGCTAAAAAAACTTGGGAAAGGAAAGTGTCCTGAAGCACTTACAAGCCCAGAAGACAAAGCTAGATACGAAAGAAATTATATGCAATAATGAAAGATTCTCAAAAAAAAGCAACAGAATCCTTAGCGGTTCAAACAAAAATGGTTTTACCAAATGATACTAATCCATTAAACACACTTTTTGGAGGAAGACTATTGGAGTGGATGGATGAAATAGCAAGTATATCAGCTCATAAACACTGTGGTCGAGTAGTTGTAACTGCATCGATCAATAATGTTTCATTTGACCAACCTATATTCGCAGGAGAAATTGTATCGTTACATGCAAAAGTAAGTAGAGCATTTAACTCTTCCATGGAAGTCTTTATAGACGTCTTTGTTGAAAACACGGATGGCAGCCGAAGAAAATGTAACGAAGCCATTTATAATTTTGTAGCAATTGACCAAAACAGAAATCCAATAAGTGTTCCAACCTTAATTCCCGAAACACAAATTGACAAACAAAGATTTGATTCTGCATTAAGAAGAAAACAACTTAGTTTAGTTCTAGCCGGCAAATTAAAACCAGAAGATGCAACAGAACTTAAAAATGCTTTATTCCCTAAATTAAAATGAAAGCAAAAACTTGTAACGATATTTTTGTAAAAGCAATTGACTATTACCACCTCATTAATGAGGTTGATTCTTCTTATACCAACCCTTTTAAAGAAGAAACATTGGAATTTTTACTTTTTGAAAAATGCTGGATAGATACTGTTCAATGGCATTTAGAGGACCTAATTAGAAATCCTAATTTGGATCTAAAAAATGTATTAGCTATAAAACACAGAATAGATTCTTCAAACCAAAAAAGAACAGATATTGTAGAAGAAATTGATGATTATTATTTTCATATTTTTAAAGAAAAATCAAATTCTGAGAGCAAGATAAATACTGAAAGCCCTGGGTGGGTAGTGGACAGACTTTCTATTTTAAATCTAAAAATATTCCACATGAATGAGCAAACAGAAAGGAAAGATGTTTCTCAAGAACACATTTTAAATTGCAGAGAAAAATTAAATATTCTAAAAAAACAAAAAATTGATTTAAGTCTATCTTTCAATCAACTTTTACAAGATTATAAAAGTGGGGTCAAAAAAATGAAAGTCTACAGACAAATGAAGATGTATAACGACTCAACTTTAAATCCTGAGCTCTATCAAAAAAACAAATCCTAAAAATATATTAATAATACGATTTTCAGCACTTGGTGATGTAATACTCGTAAGACCAATAATTCAATTATTTCTAAAAACTTATCCCGATGTCACAATCTGGATGGTATCGAATGTAGATTATAAGTCAATATTTGATTTTGACGTAAGATTAAAGTTTATTGGCATAGATTTTAGTTCAAATGAAAAAAAAATATTTCAAGTAGCTAAAAAAGTTAAAGAAGTTTCAGGAAATATAAATTTTAACGGAATTTATGATCTTCATGATGTAATACGTTCAAAAATACTTTGCTTACTGCTTTCTGCAAAAACAGATGTTACTAGAGTTTTTGAAAAACAAAGGAGTTTAAAAAAGAAAATTATTAATAAGAAAATCACTTTACAGAAACTTAAAACATCAAGTCAGCGCTATTTACATTGTCTAAAAAAAGATTTTGACAAACTTGATTTTTCTAATATAAGCAAGTCTTTAGAAGCTGGAACTACAAAAAAAGACATCATTGGAATTGCCCCATTTTCTGCACATAAAAGTAAAATTTGGCCTTTATCAAACTATCAAAAAATAATTAATCATTTTAAGAACTTTAAGTTTGTGATTTTTGCTTTTGGAAGTCAAGAGCTAGAAGATTCAAAAACTTATTTTTTAAAAAACTCAAACTGTAGTATAATAGGTGGAAATCTAAATCTTAATGAACAAATGAAATTAATTAATGATTTCAAAGTATTTATCTCTATGGACAGTGCCAATATGCATTTGGCAAGCCTAACAAGTACTAAACTTGTTTCTATATGGGGCCCAACACATCCATTTTTAGGATTTAGCCCTTTATTTAATGAGGAGTTTATTGTTCAATTAAGCGATGAAGAATATTGTGAAAGACCAATTAGTATTTATGGTAAAATTAAAAAAAATGATAAAGTTAAAGCTGAACAATCCATGTCTAGAATTGAACCAGAAAAGGTAATTGATAAAATTAATTTAGCTATTGACCAATAATTAAGATGGACTCAAAGTGAATGTAAAGCTTTCCATTATTTGATTACATAAAAGCTTTTTACAAGCATCCTCAACAATTTTTTTTGCAGCACTCTCATCACTAGTTTCCACAAAAAGTGTGATATGTTTTCCAATTCTAACATTACTAATTTCAGTAAGACTTAAATTGTCCATACTTTGGCTTACTGCCTTGCCTTGTGGATCTAGTAATGCTTCAAGTGGCATAATGTCAATACTGGCTTTAAATCTCATGATACAAAATTATTAATTAAAGAAAATAATAAATACAAAAATAGAACAATAGGTAGAATAAGAAAGGCATTTCCAAATATTATCAATAGAACAAGACAAATTACAGATGAAATTACCCACATATAAATAAGCTTGTTTGCCTTAAAATTTAAACTCTTTATTTTCAAGGATAGAAATTTCCATTTACTTACCATTAGAAAGCTGATTAAAAGAATTGTAAAGGGAAATAAAAATTGGTAATTAGAAATATTTATCATCCAGCTGCTGTACTCAATATAAGTCCAGGTCAAACTTATTGTAATTAATGCAAAAGCAGGTATTGGAAGACCTATGAAAAAAGGGCTTTCATCTTTAAAAGTATTAAATCTTGCCAATCTAATTGCTCCAAGCAAGGGGATAAGACCAAGAATTAAAAAAAGTAAGAACTCCATTTGTTTCTCAACAAATAATAAAGATAATGAGCTCACAGAAAAAACAATTACTGCAGGCGCAACCCCAAAAGTTATTAAGTCTGCAAAAGAATCTAATTGAGTACCAAGAGCAGATTGAGCATTTAATTTTCTAGCGACAAAACCATCAAAATAATCAAAAACTGAAGCCAATAATATTGCAACTATAGCCAAATCTATTACACATAAATATGCAAAATAAATTGATGTCCAACCTAAGAGTAGGTTCAATGAAGTAATAATATTGGGAATATTTTTTTTCATATATATGAACTAAATTAGTGTAAACTTCGTTTCTAGATATACAAAAAACCAATATTTAGTTTTTACTTAGCTAAATATTTTTAAATTCGACTGTGAAAATCTATTATCTAGCTCTATTATTATTTATTAATTATTCAATTTTTGGACAAATAAATTCTCCGAAATATAGTAATGAATTTCTAAATATTGGAGTTGGTGCTAGATCATTGGCAATGTCTAACTCAGTGATTACCAGCACCAATAGTGCTATGTCTGGATTCTGGAACCCAGCAAATCTCTCTGGAATTAATAACGACATACAAGTAGGATTAATGCATGCGGAATATTTTGCTGGTATTGCAAAATATGATTTTGGAAGTATTGCAAAAAAAATTGATGATAAAAGTGGCTTTGGATTTTCTTTTTTAAGATTTGGAGTGGACAATATTCCTAACACGACCGAACTTATTGATGCACAAGGAAATGTAAACTATGACAGGATATCCTATTTTAGTGCTGCTGATATGGCATTTATTGGGAGTTATGGAAGAAAAATCAACGAATATATTTCCATTGGGAGTTCCGCTAAAATAATTAATAGAACTGCGGGAGACTTTGCTTCAGCTTGGGGTTTTGGAATTGATATTTCTTCCACATATATTAAAAATGACTGGGCTGTTGCTCTGGTAGCTAAAGATGTTACATCCACCTTCAATGTCTGGAGATATCAGTTGTCCAACGAGATTGTTAATGCATTTAATTCAACTGGTAACGAACTTCCAGAAAATGGTTTAGAGCTAACTCTACCTAGATTAATACTTGGGTTAAGTAAAAATTATGAATTTAAAAAAAATGTTCATTTATTAATAGAATTTAATGCAGATATAACTACTGATGGAAAGAGAAATGTATTAATATCTAGTAATCCTTTTTCTATCGACCCTCATATAGGTGGAGAGTTTAATTTAAAAGAAATAGTTTTCATAAGGGGAGGTATTGGCAATATTCAAAAAACTCCTGATTTAACTGGTGAAATTATTTATACCATCCAACCAAATTTAGGGATTGGAATTAATATTAAAGGGGTTGAAATTGAATATGCCTTAACTGATATAGGAGATGTTTCAATTGCCGAATACAGCAATATTTTCTCACTGAAATTCAACTTAAACCCAAAAACAAATTGAAAACAATAAAGAAAAAAATTGCCTTTTTATTTTTTTTCCTATTGCTTCATTTAATTAATTTTTCCCAGTCTTTTGGAAACGAGTGGATAAATTATAATCAGCAATACTTCCATTTTCCAATTGTTGAAACCGGGTTATATAGGCTGGATTTCGAAACTATTAACAATCATTTAATAAATTTAGGAGTTAGTATTAATAATATTCCTCATGATAACTTTCAAGTTTTTGGTAAAGAAAAAGAGGTTTCACTACACATTAAGGATAATAATAATAATGGATTTTTAGACTCTTTAGAATATATTGAATTCTATGCTGAAAAAAATGACGGATGGCTGGATTCTTTACTCTATGATTCTGCCCATTTTATGCCTGATCATTATTACAGTCTATTTAATGATACAATCAGATATTATTTTTCATGGAATAATAGTACCAATAATAAGAGAACTATTATAGAAATCGATACAAATTACAACTTCTATAGCCTTATAAATTATTGTTGGAAAACACAAGTTTTAAAATTTAATTCAAATTATCTAGTAGGTTATCAAATTGAAGGTATTTCAAGTCCAAAGTATGAAATAGCGGAAGGATGGGCTGGAGCTACTTTACAAAAAAATAGTTCAAATATTGAACAAGTAAGTTCATTAAATAGTGTTGGAAGTGGCCCAAATGCATTTGGGCAAATAAATCTTTTTTCTGCAAATTCATCGACTACTAACTCTAATGGAGACAACCACAATACCAAATTATTTATCAATAATAATCTAATTTTTGATTCGTCTTATTTTAATTATCAAACCCTTCATGTGAAATATAGTTTTAGTAGCAATACCCTCTCTAATACAACTAATTTCAAACATGAGATTTCTGATATTGGACAAGGAACAGATTATCAAAATATAGCTTCGATTAGTTTATCATATCCGCACAGTACAGATTTATCTTCCTACGAAAAATTGCATTTTGGTATACCATCTTCATTTAATCAAAAACAAAGACTTAGTATTTACAATACTCTAAATTCAGTAGGATCTCCAATACTTTACATTTTAGATGACGTACACAGATTAGTTCCATTAATTCCCAATAATTCTACTTTGGAAGCGGTAATTCCAATTACTCAAAGTGATTCTATAATCTGCTATTTATCAACAGATTCAAATGTTAATTATATAAATGAAATTTACCCTGTAAATAGTCAAGGCTATTTTAAAGATTTTAATTCTTTACAAATTGACAGTGCATTTGTAATAATTACTAACAAAAAACTACTTTCATCCTCTAGGAACTATGCTGCATATAGAGCAATTGGTGTAGACACATTAGTTGTAGATATTGAAGAATTATATCACCAATTTTCAGCAGGAATATTTAAAAATCCTTTATCAATAAAAAGGTTTTTAAAATTTAGCATGTTTAACTGGCCAAGTTGGCCTTCACATATTTTTTTAATAGGAAAATCTGTAAGATTCAATGATGAAGCTTCACCTGGATCAAGAAATGACTCTACATCTTATAGATTAAACTTGGTTCCATCATGGGGATACCCAAGTTCTGACAATCATTTTGCTGTTGGTTTAGAAAATAATAAAAAAGGTTTCTCCCTCCCATTAGGTAGACTAAGTGTTACTAGCAATACATCTGTAATAAACTATTTAAATAAAGTAATAGAACTAGAATCCCAACAAGGAAATAATTATTCGATAGAAAGCAAAAAATGGCAAAAAAATATAGCTCATTTCTCTGGTGGAAGCGATAGCTCGCAGCAAGCCTATATTAACAATTATTTGGAGCAATTTAAAAACATAATTGAAGACACTCTGTTCGGCGGAAGAGTTAAAAAGTTTGGGAAAGATCCTTTTAGCTCAATTATAAACCCATTAGAATTTCAAATCGTTCAAAATTATTTAGAGGAAGGTGTTTCACTTATGACTTTTTTTGGACATTCTTCTGCAGGGTATGGATTTAGTCAAAATATTGACCAACCAGAGAACTGGAATAATCAAGGAAAGTATCCAGTTGTAATCGGATTAGGTTGCTATTCTGGTGATGTACATAATCCAGATACCAATAGCTTTTCTGAACAAATTATTCGACCTGCAAATAGTGGTGCGATTGGATTTATTTCTACAGTTAAACAAGGATTTACTCCTTACATTAATTTTTACACCAGAAAATTATATGAAATGATTGGAAAATATGGCTACAATAAATCCATAGGCCAACAAATGGTTATGACTATAGATTCTCTAGAATTAAATTCATCTTTAATTTTATGGGGGCCTAAACATGAAGGTAATTATAATGGTATGTCTTTTCAGGGCGATCCAGCGATAAAAGTTAATTCCCATCAATTACCTGAATTAGTGCTGTCAAGTCAGGATGTATGGACAGAACCAAGCGTTATAGACCTTTCAAAATCAAATTTTGATTTGAAATTCAAAGTATATAATTTGGGAAGAGCTTTTAGAGATTCTGTTTTTGTTGAACTAAAACAAGAACTTCCCGATGGAACTGATACGATTTACTCAAAATTTATTCCCGGAATATTAAACGTAGACACTATTACTTTTAGCATTATTAATAAGCCTGAAATTAGTATTGGACAGAATATTTTCACGATTTCAATTGATTTACCAATTTCCACAATTCAAGAAGCTTTTGACGAAAACGGTAACAATAGAATTCAATATTTATTGAATATTTCTTCAAATTCAATAATTCCAGTTTGGCCATATGATTTAAGCATTGTAGGTAATCCAAGTGACACGCTAAGAGTTTCAACAATTAATCCTTTGGAGGCTACCAACACTTATTATTTTGAAATAGACACTACTATAAAATTTAATTCTCCATTTTTAAAAAATCAATCTATTGTTTCTAGTGGAGGAGTTATTGAAGCTATTCCATGGAATTGGTCAAATAGCATATCGGCTTTAAATGATTCATTATACTTTGAAGACAGTGTAGTGTATTATTGGCGTTCTAGACCTGATAGTTCTGTTGTAGATTGGAAAGTAAGGTCATTTCAATATATTCCCAAAAAATGGGGCTGGGGCCAATCCCACATTGGTCAATTTAAAGAAAATGAATACTTAAATATTGTGGTAGATACTTTAAGTAATATTTACAATTTCTTTCCAACACTTAAAAGTATAACGTGCAAAAATTATATTCAACACGTTGCCCTTAGTTCAGAATGGAGTGGAACTTATTGGGAAGTTAGTGGTGAGGTTGCTGATTACGGAGGTCACACAGATCCTTCAATTATGGTTGGAGTAGTAGATCCTAATTCTTTAAATTATTGGAAAACTCCTTTTGGTAATTTAAACACTAATAATTGTTTTGGTCAATATAATGGAGATCCCTCTGTCTGCGGAAACACATCATTAATTGGCAGACCAAGGGAGCATGGGTATTTTATGTTTAAAAATAATAGTCCATCCCAATTAGATTCATTGGCAAGTATGTTAAGGACAAAAATTCCAGATGGTTATTATATTATAGTTTACAGCTATATTCCTAGCAGTTACAACGGTAGTTTGCTTTACAATAGTCCTTTATATGCCAACTGGCCTACTAATTTATTCTCTGCTTTTCAAAATCTAGGAGCAACAGGATTTATCAACTCTAATCAACCAGACGATGGTTTTATTTTCTTTTGTGAAAAAGGTAATCCTAATACAGCTGTTGAAGTTAGATCAGACACAATTTCTCCAGGGTTTGTTGCCTCACAACTACTAGAGTTTAGTACAACAGTGACAAGTTCGCTAGAAAATGGAAAAATTTCATCAGGTATAATTGGGCCGTCCAACAACTGGAAAAATATTTATTGGGAACAAAAAGCACTAGAAAATCCTTCTGCTGATTCGGCAAGATTAAAAATTTATGGTTTAAATTCTTTATCCTCTAGCCTTAAAACGCTGATAATTGATACTAGTTTTACCAACAAAGATTCTATTACCAACTTACAATCTATTGACAGTTCGTTTCAATATCTACAATTGGAAATGGAAACTTTCGATGATTCTTCATTAACACCAACTCAAATAGTAAGCTGGGTGGTCACCTACGACCCATTACCTGACTTGGCAATTAATCCTAAAAAAAGTTGGTTTTTAAAATCTAATACTGTTCAACAAGGGGACTCTATTTATTTTAGTGTTGCAATAGAAAATATTTCTCCATTTGATATGGATAGCTTGAAAATAAAATACTATTTAGAGAACCAGAACGGACAAGTAGATATACCTTATAAAAGACAAGATTCTCTTAGAGCAAGAGAAATAATTATAGATACTGTTGCAATTTCTAGCAGATTAGAGGTCGATGAATATTTGATGTGGGTAATAGCAAATCCAAAAACAAATAATCTTGAAAAAGATCAAGATGAACAATTTTATTTCAACAATTTAGCCCAAACAAGTCTTACTGTATTAAAAGATATTACTAATCCTCTTTTGGATGTTACTTTTGATGGAGTTCATATTTTAAATAACGATATAGTAAGTCCAAATCCGCTTATTGTAATTGAACTAAATGATGAAAATCCGTTTTTAATTCTAAATGAAGATATAGATACTGCAAATTTTCAAATTGAAGTTATGAAGCCTAACACTTCAAACTGGGAAAGAATTAACTTCTTCAATGGTCCATTAACTAATTTAGAATGGCATATTAATGAAGATGAAAATATATTTACTATTGAATTTAGTCCTGTTTTTAAACAAGATGGAATCTACAAATTAAGAGTTCAAGGGCAAGACAAAACTGGGAATTCTAGTGGGGATGATCCATATCAAATAAACTTTGAAGTAATTCTGAAGTCTTCCATTACAAATATCTATAATTACCCTAACCCTTTTTCTACAAAAACTCATTTTGTTTTTACTTTAACTGGATCTGAAATACCTAATAAACTAGATATCCAGATTATGAATATTAATGGACGACTTATTAAGCAAATAAGACTTAACGAGATAGAGAATATAAAAATCGGTAATAATATGACCAAATATTTCTGGGATGGAAGAGATGAATATGGTGATCCAGTAGCAAATGGAGTCTATATATATAGGGTGATTTCAGAAATTAATAATTTAGAGATTGAGCATAGATCTTCAGAAGGGGACAAAGCTTTCACCAATGGTCTTGGGAAAATGTATTTAGTTAGATGATAAAAAAGAGAATTTAGATTTAAATTTCAAGAATTTAGATTCATAAAACTTAAAGCTCAATTGAGATATCATAAGTGTTGAAATAAAGATTATAATTGGATATAACACCAAGCTATTTAACAAAGATTCACTTAAGAATCCACTCATTTGTAGTACGATAGTTATTATGATTCCGTGGTAGCAATATAACCCATAGGATATCTTACCAAAAAAATTAAAGTACTTTATTCTAGAAACCTTAAATATGGATTTATCGCAATAAGTTTGTTCTAAAATAATAAAAGAAAAGAAAATGGAGAATAGTACTCTTTGAATTACAATAAAAAAATCATTTTCTTGAAGAGAAGGCATCAAAATAAAAAAAGTAAAAATAATTAAGTAAAAAAATAAAATTTTGTTTCTTGATAGACTCTGAAGTTTATTTAAAAAATGTTGGTATTTAAATGCTGAAATTGCTGTTAAAGCACCAATGCCAAAATTACCAAATGCACTTACTGTATGAAAATTTAATGAGAGGGAATCATTAATAAAATAAATTCTAAAAAACAGAGATACAAATATTATTAATAATGATATTCCAAAAAGATATTTGTTAAACCATTTTATTGTAATTGCCCAAAAAATATAAAATTGTTCTTCCACAGAAATAGACCACATAAAGACCATGAAAAATAAAAAATTGTAGCCATTTTTAATGATATCAAAATTTAAAATAAATAGAATGAAATTCCATAAAGAGGGTAATTTTTCTGATTCTAGAAAATAGTAGGATTTAAAATATTCTATCAAAAATCCAAGGAAAACAATTAAAAAATATAGTGGCCAAATTCTTAATGACCTTCTGATTAAGAAATTCTTAAATTGAAAGGCGTTGGTGGATTTAATTTCTTCCAAAGCTTTCCAGGTAATTAGAAAACTTGAGAGAACAAAAAAAGAGTCTATTGAAATAAATCCTAAAATTTTCCCATAACTAAACAAAGTAGAATATAATTTTGAATTAATAATTTCAGGGCTATTACTAAAAAAAACATGTCCAAAAAAAATTCCAATAAACCCAATAAATCTTAATGAATTTAATTCCTTGAAATATTTTGTCTTATAACTATCTTTACTCATTCTTCTCCATTGAATTATGTAAATAAGAGTTGAAATTAACATTACTAATATATACTAAATATTGTGTACACAGACACCCATACCCATATCTATCTTAAAGACTTCGATGAGGACCGAAAGCAAATAATTAAAGAATGTCTAGATAGTGGAGTTAATAAACTTCTTTTACCAAATATCGACAAAAGTTCAATAGCAGATGTTATAAAAACATGTGAACTGTATAAGGATATTTGTTATCCAATGGTTGGGTTACACCCTTGCTATGTGAAAGATTCTTATGAAAATGATTTGAATTATTTAAAACCCATTATTAAATCTATAGACACTATAGCAATAGGAGAAATTGGAATTGATTTATATTGGGACAAATCAAATTTAGAAATTCAAAGAAATGCTTTTAAGACCCAAATAAATTGGGCCAAAGAATTTAAGCTTCCTATAGTTATTCATGCTAGAGACTCTTACAATGAAATATTTGAAGTTTTAGACCAATTGAATGATGAAAACTTAAAAGGTGTTTTTCATTGTTTCTCCAGCACTTTAGAAGATGCAGATCGAATATTAAATTACGGTGGTTTCAAATTAGGTATCGGAGGGTTAGTTACATTTAAAAATAGTGGTCTTGATAAAGTAGTCAAGAACGTTGATATTAAAAATATTGTTTTAGAAACAGATTCGCCCTATTTAACCCCTACCCCATTTCGAGGGACTAGAAATAAAAGTAGTTACATTCCTATTATTGCAAATAAACTTTCGGATATTTACGAGATTAGTAGTGAAGAAATTGGAAATATAACTTCAAAAAATGCAAAAGAAATTTTTAATTTTTAAAACAACCTTTCTATTAATTTTTTATCCCTTTTGGGCATTTTCAAATAGCTTGAGTCTATCGGAAAATATTGAAAGCACAGAAATCAGTGTTCTCACTTGTGATCCAGGCACTGAAATATATTCCCTTTTTGGGCATAGTGCATTGAGAATAAAAAATCCTGAAAATGGTCACGACTTAGTTGTAAATTGGGGCTTATTTGAATTTTCAGAGAGTCAATTTCAATTTGGATATGATTTTGCAAAAGGCCGATTGAGATATTACATGGGCATTCAATTAATGTCTAATTTCATGGCAGAGTATCGCCGTGCTAAAAGAGGAGTAAGAGAGCAATTTTTAAACTTAAATACCCAAGAAAAATATCAAATAATTCAACTTCTTGAAGAGAATTACAAGCCTGAAAACAGAATATATAAGTATGAATTTTTTTATGATAACTGCTCTTCAAGATTAAGAGATATTATAAAAAACGTATTTAAAAAAAATATAAATTTTCACCAATCTCCAAAATCTAATAAATTCACTTTTAGAGAAACTATTCATATGTATTTGGAATCTTTTCCTTGGTTAAAGTTGGGAATAGACCTTGTGTTAGGTAAAAAGATAGATGTTTTGGTAGGCAATGAAAATCTTATGTTTCTCCCACTTAATGTTGAACAGATATTTGACCAAAGCTTGGTTGAAAACAATGGAGCCAATAAAAACCTGATTAAATCAAAAAATACTCTGGTTGAGTCTTTTGAAAATAAAAATAAACTTAACAACATTGGAGTATATAGTTGGATTTTACTGGCAATAACAATAGTATTAATTGTCTTTAAGTTAGATAAAGCACTTGGGTTTTGGAGCTCTTTAAACTTATTTATAGTTGGATTATTAGGCGTTGTTTTAGTTTTCATGTGGATAGGAACTGACCACAATGCTACCAAAATGAATTTTAATTTACTTTGGGCATCTCCTTTTCACTTTATTTTAATTTACTGCTTAAT
>Ga0115572_10003435_pt1 | contig 12506 bp, 12 predicted proteins | sample COGITO_mtgs_1206_FD_88681 | JGI IMG/M metagenome (GOLD analysis project Ga0115572, IMG submission 88681) | Pelagic marine microbial communities from North Sea - COGITO_mtgs_120607 | ecosystem: Environmental > Aquatic > Marine > Epipelagic | place: Germany:Helgoland, sampling site Kabeltonne... | reverse complement strand
CATTTCCGTACGTATATCGTAATAAGTTTTGTCTTTATTTTATTATTATTTTAAGATATTATCACATATTATAATACGAACGAACGAACGAAACGAACGAAGAAAATCATCATAATAATGGTGTTACCGAAATAGTGCACACGTGAAGTGAGCGTTACTGCAAATAACGCCAGTATTAACTCTAGTATTAATCGGCGATGCCTTGGTTTGCTCCTCGTCATTGGCAGCATAATTAATGCTGTACATCAATGGCTATGTCGAATGCATGTTGCGATGACAACTGCCCGATCAGATCGAAACACAAGCCTCAATTTTCAGTTAACAAGCTGGAGTACCCTGATAAGTCCATTGCTACTTGCTGCTAGCAAAGTCGCATCATTTCCTTTCCAGCATGTCGCACTAATGAAGTGAGTTTGGGATTGTTGCTGATTCGTTGTGCCAGCTTCTCGGTCAATAATTTCGAGATTACTGGCACCGAAACCCATATCAGAACGTGTCTGGTTATCGAAGGTGTTCGTGCCGCTATGCCTGGCTGAGCAAGAGTGGGGGACTGGAAACTTCTGCTCGTCAGCAAAGTCATAGCGCAACAGCGGCCGCCTAAGTTCTTTATGATAAACAATAACCTCATTGGTTTCGCTTCCGCATGCAATGTATTCGTCTGTACCGACACTCAGGCCGACAAAATTCTTTTCATTAACGTGACCATCGTGAATCCTTGTCAGCTTTGAGCCACTACTATTGCCATCGAAATCCTGATTTCCATGCTCTGCGATCTGACATGCCCGGTTAATATCCCATACGCAAACCGTACTATCTGTTGATGCGCTCACCAATTCATGTCCCGAAGGCAGAAACCTAACGTAGGATACTGCCTTGCGATGGCCAGACAAAATATAAAGAGGTTCTGATGGATTTCGAAGATCAAAAAGATGAACCCTGTGGTCCGCGCAGCCGACAGCAAGTTGGTGTGCGTTAGTAGGTCCGTATTGTGCACAGCACACGTTCGCACGCATGTCAAGTTCTAGAACAGATGCGGCTTGATTCGTGCTCCATATTTTAACACGACCATCATCCGAACCACTTGCAAGCAAACGGGGATCAGTGCGGCAAAAATCAACAGTCCATGCACGCTTCCCATGTTCCTCATATTCGGCGAAGGCAACCCCAGTCTCAACATCCCAGACTGATATCACACCTTCATAGTCACTACTTGCGATGTGATTCTGTACATGTTTGCTATAGCTGAGACATGACAATTTGCAAGCTGTTGAGATACTATGTATGGGCTGCCTCTGGTGTTCATAACCATCGCACACATCACAAAATCTGAAAAGGTTAATGCGTTTCGAGACACCTGCTGTTGCGAAACAGAAATCCTCCTTGTCAACTTCGATTGAGGAGATGATGGCGTTAATCGCGTTTGAGTTTGAAGAGGCAACAGTTTTAACCTGTCCTACAACATGCAGCCGGTTGCAGGAGGACAAATCAGAAATTAGTTGTGTGAAATGGTCTAGAGAATGACTGGCAACAGAACCAGAATCAATGATGCTGCTGCTCCCAAAGAGTACTGCCTTACTATCGTCCTCACTGCAGCGGACTTTCGAATAGATTTGCTGCAAATTGCTGAAATGTGTAAAAACCTTTTTGATTTTTGCTTCTGACAAAGGCAACAAGAACGGCGTATTTATCTTTACTCTGGTCTGCGGGTTGTCATCGCTTGACATAGCAGTCGTTGATAGCTCTGGGTTGAAGCCCGTAGGACTGGTTCTATCCGCACCTAGCGATCTGACATTGTTTTCCTCAATCGATCTCAGATCAGAATTGTTTCCCTGTAATGCAATTCCAAATATCCTTCTATCTGTTTCTAGCTCAACCTTGCCGTCTTTACCTAAAGTACTGTTGGTCTCTAAAGACGTAAACATGCGTTGATGTTCGGCGGGCGAAAAGCTATCTGGCATCCGCGGCGCCCCCACCTCAATAGGACTGTATGAATCACTGCCTTGCGTTCCAAAAGCTGGATGCAAGTCGTGCCGGCTATTGGCTCGATAAGTGTACCGGTCTATACCCCAAGTGCTCAACATCCCTGCAACTATTCCAGCACCCGCGCTTGATTTCTTTGCATCGATATTATCGGTACAAAGGCGGATCCTTTGAAGCTCTCCGCTACAGTCTCTTTGCATCTGCCATGCAACATGCTTTGTCCCCGCAGAATCATGAACTTGTGCATGGCGTATTGGTGCTAGTGCACGTGCAAGACCAAGTTCCATAACCCGCTTGTCAACCCATCCCACGTCTTCTTCAATGGAGCTGATTTCTCTTTCAAGACTTTCAAGATTTCTCATTTTTCGTGTCGAAGATAACAACACGAAATCCCGCAGAAGATCGTCGCTCAAGTGCATATCGTCCATAATCAGTTCTCTGTGTTTGTTGGTGATGGTGTGCAACAAAGGAGTCAAATGTTCAAGTGGAAGGTCTGTCATCGCATCTGTTAGCAGACGGCTTCGCGCCAAGATGCTGCGCCCGTCATTTTCTGATAATGACTTGATGCTTTTGTTCATCGAGTCTGGCGGCTGGCTTGCCAAGGAAAGGCCTTTCAAGAGTCTATCCAGGGCCAGGTTTGGGAACAGCGTGTCATGCGAAAGCGGCCGACTGCAGCATGGGCACGTCTGTATGTGCGCGAGACGTCCGTGGATGCATTCGAAGCAAAATGTGTGACCACATATGCTAGAGAAAGCGTTGACGTATGTTTCTCTACAAATCGGGCAAGCGTGGCTCTCGGTTCGCACCGAACCCATTTTGTTGCGTGGCAAGTGATGAGAGAGCTTTTAAAGATCGACTGCTTACTTGCTTGCTTGCACGTGCTCTAATTATAATAATATGTATGAAGAGTTTGATTAGAATTCACTTTTCTGGGCTTGCGAACGCCCGTAAACCACGAAACGGCAGTCAAGTGCGGGTGACATAACGAATTATTAAGCTCATCACATCGCAGGATGTCTTCATTAAAGTAAGCTTCCTGAACTTCATCCATCTTTCAAAATATAACTACCCTTGATGCACAGAATTGGTACTTCGTTCAAATCGCAACAAGAAGTTGGTTTGATTGAGTTTCAGGTGTGGTGTACCCAAGCTTTACCAATTTTGCTTCGTTATTCGATCTTTATCTTCTCAGGGAAAGCTGCAAGTCGACGAAGAGACACATACGGCCCAACACCTTGGAGTGTTGACTCAAACCTCAAGGACTCAGGTAGCGTAGTTTACTTATCGAACCTGCCGCTTGGACAGGGGGTCCTCATCACATCTTAATGACATAATTGGCGCAGAAAATCTGGAATATGCAGACGGGCAATTACTTGGTAGATGGTAAGAAGCTCAATGATGGGAGTTCTTTGCATACGAGCTAACTACAAGCTAAAATCGCACAGGGAGAGAAAAGTCTGTCACAAAGGCTCGAGCAGTGCTTAAGAAGAAGTCATTGCGGAAATCCAGTTCATTTTCGATTGCTGGCTTGGTCAAAGAACAAATATCGTGCTGCGAGAGACCATGTCCGCTCATTTCTTACACGTGCAAGACTTGGATATAAAGTAAATTGCCTCTAGACAAAAGTGGGGGGTGATAATTTGTCGCGGAGCAACACAATTTAATCGAAGCACTGCCATCGGCGATTGACACATAAGCATGATAAAACCCTCGATATTATCATTGCCTCATAAATGGAGTTCAGGAGGCTTGATTAGAGACACGCATCTGAACTTCGCTTGTGCATACTTCTCCCGCACAGCCGACAGCGGAGATTTTTGTGATGCTACGTGACATGCATGAAGCTCTATAATGCAGCCTTTCAGATCTTCATTGTGCGACATTGCATTCCGAACGAACGAATCAACAAGTGAACCATTCTGCTGTGTCAATAGTGAAAGATAAACAGCAGCCGCGGCTACTGTGGATGGCAAGAACCGAAGAAGCTTATACTCAAGAAGTGCAAGCTCAGCAAGGAAGTTGGCAAGAAACTCTACTTTGGTATCTGCATTTTCACATGCCAAGAAGCATCGTCGAAGAAATGTTTTGCTCGTTGGATGAGTCAGCTCGAAATCGAGTGCGTCTAGGACCGCCCTTTCCATCGACAGCACATGTTCACGAGAATACGTGTTGTCTGTAATGTAACAGAATTCAACAACTTGGGGAGCATAGATTTCCTCATATTTCGACGCGATGAGCATACATGTGATGCCAACCAACTACATAAGATTGACGGAGAATCGTTAGCGAGGGAATAGAAAGTAAGGAGCTCAAAAATGCACCTGAAGTTGGGTTCTTGCAACTATACAAACACCTAAGCACCGGTCAATGTATGAAACAGTTAGGAAAAGAGTTTCTGAGGACAGCTTATACTCGTCAGCGACTTCGACAAGCCAGTCGACAAGGATACCCCTCATAGTAGAGTTCACATCAGTTTGAACTGTTTCCATGTAACCAGCATCCGGCTTGTAACGCCTCTCAGTGTCTTGAAGATGTTCGAAGATGTCAGCTACATACTGCTGAGCACTTGAGTCCATGGTGGCCATGCATATATCCTGGCCACAACTAGCGGTAAGTTATAAGAGTTTGCAAGTCATATTACATGAAGGAGAAGAAGAACCCGCTCCCAGCTACTGACCTTTCCAGATGTTACAGTGTTCTGAGTGCCAGTTGCCATATTGAACAGCGACTTATATCTGGAAATGAAACCAGAGCAGGAGTCGAATTCTCTCTCATTCGATTGATTGTTGGTAATTTCTGCTAGGACCGATTGGCTCACTTGACCGAGGCTGGCGGATTCTTCGAAGACCTGAGAGTGTTCGGGCAGCGTGAGAGGCGAGCTGGTCAGCTTTACGTTTAGGTGAAAAGCATTGGTGGATGCTTTGGCCAAACAAGTTAAAAACCCCACCTTCGTCGACATATCGGAAAGATGCAGCGCACGATCTAGGTGCTCTGCTATAAACGCAGATCACCCACCCTATCTTTCCCGGCGACTCTATCTTAACCAAATGTTCCTAGCATAGTGTTTTGAGTAACGAAGAAAACTCGTTATTTGAATTCAACGGTGAAAATTTGAATATCTTTTGTCGCCAAATAGTATCAAATACTCATATTATATAAGTTTCGTTCGTGTTATTATTACGTACGTATATATATATATATACATCTATGAACGAAGGTAATAATAATAATTCTACAGGATCGAACGAGGACTGTGTGTGATTCGCTCCATGTGGGTCGGCATAGCCTCAGAGGGATAGATGGTTAATTGTAGTATGCGTTGAACTAATTACACTCGTAATAACATGTAATAACGTAAAGTAAACCATTAAATTTAATCAATCACGTACTGTGAAAAAGGTGCTCTTGGATTCGGTGATAGTTGGGAAGCTAAACCATGATTTACGAGCTATAAAAGAAATTTAGAACTCTTGGACTGGGTGAATGTATGAAGGGCTTAACCAAGATTCTCGAATTAAAAAAAAAAATGTCAACAATGTATGGAACGAATAGACCGTGATGTTTGATAAACGATACCAGGTGGGTGTGACATTTTTTACAGTCAAACATTTTCCGAATAGTGTAGATGCGGATATGCCGAATAAGGTTTCGATAGGTTTCGTATTAAATTTGACGTCGGGAGTGATAATATATAAAATAAGTTTCGAGTCTTTTCGGTTGTTTGATCTTCTCGACCAACCATTCAACGCTGACCTCTTATATTAGTGATGATGATTTCGAATGGTGCGATGCCGCCAACAAGTCTTTCGCTTGGAACTCTAATAAACCGAAACCGTCGAACCCGCCCTTCGTCCGTACACTGCAAACGACAAGCCTTCCTTTACTTGCCAAAGGTTTCAACCGGGTTTACTGAGCCATGCGCTTTTTCCGCGGGCTCTCATCTTCGCGGGTCTTCTATCGAACCACCGGTCGACGAAACGAAACGATGTTCGCTATATGCTCAAGCTAAACGCCAAACACATGTGGTCTGTGCGAGCAAATCTGACAATTCTCCTGACAAACGACACAAGGTGGGAATCCCAAACTTTTACCTGCATGCACAGGGTGGAGCGTTCATTTTCAGCCTCACCTACTCACCTTTTCAAAACGCCTTCTCAGCATCCTCGGCGCCAAGCTGGACGATCAAGCGCAGAGGAAGAAAACAACTATGGAGATCACAAGCTTCAACATTTATATTTTGACGAGGTAACTATTACTGTTTCTGGTGGGCAGGGTGGTGATGGTGAAGCTTGGCTAGCATCTAAGCCAAAAACCGTTAGAAACTTCAAATATAAATGGGGAAGAAATACTAAAAAGTTCATAGAGCTACCGGCGGCAGAGCCTGCAGATGGTGGACGGGGTGGAAACGTTTACATTCGCGTGGACCGCTCATGTGAATCCCTACTTCACATCCACCAGAGGAAGCTTTGGCGCGCCAAGAAAGGGTACCATGGGTCATCAGCGCCACATGCAACGCCCGGAAGAGGACGGCGACGAATAGCGCTGACACAAGAGGACCTTTACATCAATGTGCCTGCAGGAACTGTGGTACGACGCAAGCGCAGTGGAGAGCTTCTTGGTGATATGACCAGCCATGGTATGGCGATACTTGTGGCAGAGGGCGGTGCGGGGGGCCTTGCTGCATGTTCTTCACAGCAGATCCGTTCACACCGTCACAAAGGGCTGAATGAGGTCGAAGTTAGCGATTTTGGATTTGAAGAAGCACCGCGGACTACGACACGTGGCGAAACTGGAGAAGAAGTCACGCTGGAGCTACTCATGCGGGTGGTGGCAGATATTGGAATCGTAGGCTTACCAAATGCTGGAAAGTCTTCAATTCTCAAAGCCATCACCCGTGCAACTCCAGAGGTTGCGAGCTATCCCTTCACCACGTTGATGCCCAATATTGGCGTCATTAAGAGTGTACGGGTAGGTTCTGACGAGATTGATGGCAGTGACCTCCCAACGATTGGTTTGCCTGTGCTTGCTGACCTTCCAGGACTAATAAAGGGTGCACACAAGGGAAGGGGCTTGGGTCGTGCATTCTTGCGACACCTCCGTCGAACTCGTGCCATGATGATCGTGGTAGATGTATCGGGGCAGAATCCGACGTCTGACTATTTGACCATACGTGAGGAACTCAGACTGTATAACCCAGACTACATATTACGACCTCATATCTTGGTGCTTAATAAGATAGATGTTGAGTGGGCTGCGATTCAAGTCCAAGAGATTACAACAGAGTTTCAATCTCTCTGTGAAAGTGTTGATGGGCCGGCACCAATTGCGGTCCTTCCAGTGAGCGCGGTCACTGGATCTGGTTTAGATATACTCATATCAGAGCTGGTTGAGGCGTTACGGTTGTGTGATGAGAATCACGCGAACGCCAGGGCCTCTGCTCCCAAAGACACTACACCATAAAAGTTGTATAAATGAAATTTCAAGTGATGAAACATCTGTAATGATACTATCATAGAATTTTCAATAGAAAGAATGTTGACCTATTTGAACTGGATGCGTTCTTGTTCACAAGGAGCTGAGGCCTTCTGGTGATCGTCCCCTCGCGGATATTTCGCGGGATAAATTTTGTGAAAACACATTTGGTACTACTCGCTACTGTGGTAGACACGTGTGGGGTATTTGTAGAGAGATCGTAAAATAGTAACCTCGTGCATGTAAAGAGTAACCCTCGCGTATATCCCATCGATAACCAATCTGCTGAACCGAAACGCATGACTGTGAATCCATATATCACGTGTTTTTCGTTGGCGCTGTTCAAGTAAGACACGGTGGACAACCTTTGTTGATGACTAGATAACCTGAAGTGATGCACGCACGCATGTTACCCTTTCGACGCAACTATCGTTTTTTGAAGCCATACTTCTTGCGCTCATAAAACAAATCTGTTTTGGCGCTTCCGAGGTTAATTATCTTCGGGCACCCATCTCTGTCCTTCTCGGTTGTTGTGCACTCCTTGCAGTAATAAGCATCCGCTGTTCCTGGACCACCACATATCACGCAACGCCCTTGGTTCGTACCGTAATTGCATTCGTCGCATACCCTCACTAGCGTAGCCGGTCTGACGAAGCTATCGCAAACAACGCATCTACCATCGCCTGTAAGAAAACGAACATTTTTAGAACGCATGGTAAGGGCGATTTGTCCATGGACGCACATTTTTCGCACAGGCGACCGATGGCAATTCCTGGTAGCTTGCGGCACATGATTAAATCCGGGTGGTGCCGAGCCATACCTCGTTCGTCTGCCTCGTTTAGATTCGGGCCAAATAGTTACACTCATCTTACAAAATTCAATACAGGTGCAATAATAAAGACGGAACAAGTCAAAATAAATGAAGTCCGAGGTGTTACAATCAAGTAAGCAAGAGTTACGAAATAAACGCATTTATTTTTGGGAAAATAATGACAATAAAAAAGCTTCTTTATTATTTATGATATGATATTTATTTTGCTTGTATCTATATGAGCAATAGCACTACCTTCGAAGGTATTAAATATTACGAAGATATTGTTGCGTACAACATATATCTAGATAGTATGCGTATATACAAGTATGAAGGGTATGGTGAAGAGAGTCTGACTGTTTACTCTGTGCGCCATTATAATTAGACCGCCAAAAGTTCGAGTTAAATCCCCCATAGAAAACGAGGGTTCATTAGACCATGCTGCTCTCATGCATGGAAGCCGAAGCGTCGCCTAACCATTTGCCTGTTAAAGTCATTATTCGTAATTCTGGAGGTTACGTTAGAGACAATGCTCTGGTAGTAACCGTAAATACGACGATATTTCTGTAGAATAGATGCGGATTAAAACTGATTCTTTCATATTTTTAAACATATGATATTTTTATGTTCTCCCCTAATAATAACATATTTTCAGCTGAATTTAAAATTACGTAAAATTATTTAAACCTTATGTATTTTTTATATTTTCTTTACACGGGCATCATCGCTGATTATTATTAAAACTTATTATTTTATCTAATAATAAAAGATCTTAATATTAATGATATTTGTTTTGAAGTTTGGCGCGTGGCGCATGTCAGTATTTGCAACCGACCGGCGTTATAGATAGCGATAATGGTATAATATTATTATTAGTTTCGTCATATATCTAACTTGCGGTCTCACATGCACGTGAAGCTATCAGCAAAGTGGCTAGTTAATATATATGTATTGTATTTATTTCTTGTATCATCAAATTAAATAAATATTATGACAAACGAACGAAGTTAAATTATTATTAATAAGATTATTCAATATTTTATTATTTTCCGCATTCCTGCTGGAAATAAATCTGGGCCACACAACTATCCGGTGGTCCAATCAAAATAAAATACCGCCTTTCACAACCTTCCACGTGTGTTCACTCGTTTACCTTTCACGCGTTTATTTGAGAGCATCGAACGCACATACGCCATGCTCTCCACCGCACGCATGACGGTCACCGGGTGTGCGCATATCGGGTGAGCAAATCTTTCCCGTCGATGTTTTTTGCTGTCATCACCATTCGTTTGTTTTTCTGTGTTTCCTTGGGAGGGCCCCCGAGATCGCATGCCACCATTTTCATTGCGTGTCCCTGTCATTCACACAATCCTCCGCCCTTTAATCCACAGGCCATCAGCTACAAGGTCCCAGAACCTCGTATCTCCCGGTATGCGAACATCTGACCCTTTTCTTTAAAACTGACCCGTAGGCTTCCACGTCATTGGTTTTTTTCTTCGTTCGACCTGCGAAACGTTCGATTTTGAAGCCTTCGCTTGCCTCCATCTTCTCGCATGCAGGTGGATGTTTTCGCAAGCCCGCGCTCAAGCCGCGATCCCGCGCCCATAGGTCATTTCGCCCGACCACGCGAGCAGCCATCCGCCCCACCGTCTTCTCGGCAATCGAAGACATACCTCTCTCTGGACTTCAGGGAAAGGCTCTCAGGTTTCCACCCAAAGATGAGTTCCCCACCCGCGCTGAGGTCCTCGCGTCAATTCCCGATGACTGTTTTGAGAAGGACACCATGCAATCACTTGTCTATGCCGCACTTTCAGCCGCTATGACAGTCAGTTGTGGTATTCTTGCTTTTATGTATGTCCCCATGAAGTTTGCGTACTTGCCCTCCTGGTTAGCCTATGCAGCACTCACGGGCACAATTGGCACTGGTTGCTGGGTAATCGCGCACGAGTGTGGACATAATGCGTTCTCAAAGAATCGGGCGATCCAAGATGTTGTTGGATATGTTCTACACTCTCTTCTCCTGGTACCTTACTTCAGTTGGCAGCGGTCACATGCTGTTCATCATTCGAGAACAAATCACCTCACAGAAGGTGAGACGCACGTTCCTTACATAAAGGGCGAACTTAAAGGGACCGTAAACCTTGAGCTTCACGAAAGGATCGGAGAGGGGCCGTTTGCGATCTTGCAGCTTGTTGCACATTTAGTTTTTGGTTGGCCAGCTTACTTACTCACAGGAGCAACTGGTGGATCTGCACGCGGAGTGACGAATCATTTTATTCCAAGCATTAACACTGGACCAATCGAGCTGTTTCCTGGAAGCTGGAAAAAAAAAGTGTGGTTTTCTGACATTGGAGTCGTCGGAGTTGTCGCCACTTTGGCTTACTGGGCATACAACGCTGGTTTTGCGACCGTTGCTGCTCTTTATTTCGGTAGGACACCGTAGTTGTATTATTTTGCTTCTTGCCACAGATTTTTGCATTAAAAACTTTCTAATTCTTCGGTGCAGGGCCATACATGTTTGTCAATATCTGGCTAGTGCTTTACACCTGGTTGCAGCACACAGACACAGATGTGCCTCATCTTGCTGCTTCGGAGTGGTCATACATCAAGGGCGCATTTCTTACAATTGACCGTCCATATGGTGCCATTTTCGATTTCCTTCATCATCGCATTGGAAGCACCCACGTGGCACATCATGTTGAATGTGCTATACCTCACTATAAGGCGCTAAAGGCAACACGCGCTCTCGAAGAAAAATACCCGAATCTGTATCTTTACGATCCAACCCCGATAAATGCAGCACTTTGGCGCGTTTCATCAAAGTGTGTAGCAGTTGAACCCCACGCTCAGGGCAAGGATGCTAAGTGGATATTCACTACAAAAACAGCCGGCAATTGAAAGAACATAAAGGAGGTGCGCTGTCAACTCTTCTTTTACTGTACGCAACCTGAAACACGCACGCGCGAGGGAAAGGGTTCTGTGTTGACAAACAAAGAACGAAAGGCTTTCCACAGTATTAGCCAGTTAAGCTAGTCAGGCACAACTGCGAAAATCCATAGACGCGAAAAAGAGTCATCACGATCATGAATGATCCATCCAGCATTTAACTTCTTTTGACTTACATGCGCGGTCTAACGAAATACTTTGACATAGGGGCGCTGGCAAGCGCCTCGATTCCGAGAAAATCAAATGAAATTGTGAGAAGCGCTTAGAAGACTCTTTAACTTGCTCATGAGTACCTTCGAAGGAAATATATAACTATAAATAAATCAAAATGGGCTCAGTAATTCGCAGGCGAATGCACTCAACTCGAAAGCCTAATTAATTAGTTCATAAGCAAAAAGTATTGACAACCCCTCATGCTCTCGTTGTACTGGTCGTATAATCTGGTAGACCATCACTTCGGATTGCGGAGTACGAGAATCACAGAGTCTCCCCGAATGAACATCTTACTTAGAAAACGATCTTTACTCACGGTTCTTGCTTTTTTAACTCCCTTTCCTGTCTTTGGTACTTCGGTCCACAGCTCTTTTACGTTCTCAAGTACCATGTTGCAGTGTCTGTCGAAAGCTTTCACCCGACCGAGAAGCTTTCGATTATTCCTGCAGCTTATCAGCACCTGCGCACTTGTCTTCACACTGTGTGTCAAGACAGACAAGGGACCTGCCTGGAAGTCCAGATCTTCATTCTTCTCCACCTGAGAGGAACAACCACTTAGCCTGGCTAACTTGGCTGTTCTTTTGACTTGACTGCATACAGTCGACAACCACGAACTTGCTATACAAACCTCTTACCTGTGTCGACATTTTTCTTATGAATGACTTCAAATGATAATTCAATGGCCTCGGCGTTAAGACTCGGCTGGCCGCCCGTTCGAAACAATGACTTTAGCTTGATCGGGAAAAAAATTTTTCTGAGGCGAACGAACGACTACGTAACGCTGTACCATTTTCGTTTGAAGCACGCATATCATAATAATATATAATATAAATATATTTATCCGTGCGTGATTTAGCCATAGCATAATATACAGATGATATGAGTTTCGTAAGTTTCGAAGGTAAAATTTAATTTGTGTGTGTACGCATGTATTCCGATTTTCATTGGTGGCACACTGTTTGCCCACTGGAGTGATTGTGTGGATCGTAATGGTAAAGTCTTTACGTTATTAGGTTCATATATAGATAATCGTCATGCATAAAAAAGTGTCTCTCCCTTGCTTGCTTAATTATGTATAAATATG
>Ga0115572_10003433_pt1 | contig 12510 bp, 5 predicted proteins | sample COGITO_mtgs_1206_FD_88681 | JGI IMG/M metagenome (GOLD analysis project Ga0115572, IMG submission 88681) | Pelagic marine microbial communities from North Sea - COGITO_mtgs_120607 | ecosystem: Environmental > Aquatic > Marine > Epipelagic | place: Germany:Helgoland, sampling site Kabeltonne... | reverse complement strand
GGATGTGTAAGAGTCTTTTCGAGACCGCAATCCGGTTTGTGCACGTCTGGTGCGTGCGTGTGAGTGATATCGGCGCGAGTTGTTACCGCGTGGGAACGTGGATTAGACTTTTCGCAAAGGCGCGAGCCCACCGAAAACTCAGATTTTTCCATTCGCGCCGTATTTTTGCCCTTTTCGTCGAACCGGCGAGCTACTCGCCGAGCGTGCAGCCTTGGACAAACGCCATTGGCCGGAGTGTTCCATCAGCCAATGAAAACGCGATGATTCACACCGAATTCGATCATCGACGAAAACCGGCCTTGTTCTATCGGTGAAAATTGCGAAAAGCACGGAATATTTCGACTCCCGTTCCCTGAAAGGACCTTTGGAATGGGAAGGGGACGCAGTGTGGCAACCACCCTGCAAAAAGATCGAAAAAAGATCCCGATTCGGGAAACTAACAAAGTGGGGTCTGGGAGTTGAAGAGGGGTCTGGGAGAGCTTGTTTCGCTGTCTTCTGTCGTGTTCCTAAGGTTCTCTATTCGTCACGCCTACGTTTTCAGGTCAGAAGAGCCACCCCTTGCACACGGGCGTCTTGCAGAAGCACCTCATGACCTTCTTCAGGTCGTCCCCGGTGCGGCCTGGCGAGTAGTCGATGCACATCTCCTCCTCCGCCTTGATGTCGCGCTTGGCGAAGAGCACCAGCCTGGGAACCTTCGGTAGTCCGTCCCCCATCGCGTTCGTCTCCTTCGGTAGGTTTATCTCCAGCGTCGTCACGTTGGGATCACAGCTGTGGTTCAGCATCCGTGCCACATTGCCGTACATCGTCGGGTCGATGGTGTACTTGCTCTCGCGGAACTTGCCCTGGACGTCGTGGAGGTAGTACAGGCCGAGTTGCGAGTAGCTGTGCTCTCGTAGCGTGGCCTCCTCGCCGGTGATGACCTCACCGCTGTACTCGCATATCAGCGCCCCTTTCTTGATCGGCTCCAGCGCGCGAATGCCGTACCCCCGTCCCATCGGGTCCTGGTACACGTGCATATGGTAGAGGATGCCGCCGCAGTGAATGCCTGCCCACGGGCACGCTCCCTTTGAGATCTGGTGCAGGTTCTCGATCGTCCCGAGATGGTCCGTCAGCGATGGCAGCAGCGAGCGGGAGCACGTGCACTTCAACTTGGAACGCTCCACACGTTTCTCCACCTTATAGTTCACGCCGCCTTCCTCCAGGTTGAATATCCTGTCCGTGTGGTACGTGAACGGCACCAGCAACTGGCTCGGGTGGCAATCCGCGGTGATGTTGTGCTCCCACTCGAAGTACTTCCCCAAGCCCTCGCCGTACTTTCGTTTCTTTTCCTCCGTCGTCTTTTTGGAAATCTCCGCGGCTTCCAATGCTTTCGAACCCTTCATCTTGTCCGCACCCTTCTCCGACGCGCTCTTCTTCTCCGCCGCCTCTTTCAGCTTTGGCTTTGGCCCGGGTTTGTTTTTTTCTGTTTTGGGGATGGGCGGCTTCGGCTTGGCCTTCGCCGCGGGTTGCGCCTTCTCGGGCTTGGCCTTCCCGGGCTTGGCATTGGGCGCCTCATTCTTGGCGGGCGTCGCCTTAAACCCGGGTTCGTTGACGGGTTGCGCCGGCGGGCGGACGCACCGCCCGTCGCACTCCCTCTGGTGGCAAAACACGTTCGTCGGCTTGCACGGCAGATCTTTCGAGGCGAGCCCCTTTCGGTGCGCGACGTGGAAGAGGTAGTCGTTCACCTCCAGGAGCGTCTCCAGCTCGATGAAGTGGATTCCTCCGCGCCACGTGTACAGCCCGTCGGGGGTGTTGCTCGGCCAGCGAACCCCGGGCTTGGCCGCGAGCCCCGGCGCGGCCCGTCCGACCCACTTCACGGCGATGGGCTGGGAGGATGTCGCGTCGATCTTGGCGATCATGCCGCGCCACGGCTCCTTCCCGCCGTTGCTGACCTCCACCCACGCGCCCACCCTGCAGTCGGCGAGCGCGATCTTCTCCGCCGGATCCATCGCGAGCGGAGTGTCGAACCCGCTCCGCCCCGCCCCTCGGATCTGAGGCCTGAAGATCTTTTGGAAAGTAGATACAGAGTTTTCGCCTCCTCGGCTCCTGGCCCATTCTCGGACGCGCCGGTTTGGGTTCGGGGTCACCCGCGGGTCGCGGCGTATATATCGTCTACTCACGGGCAATAACAACGAGCGGCTGCGTCTAGCATGGCGCGCATAGAGGAGGTCGGGTCCGACGGTGAGTGTCCTCCCCGCGCTGTCGATCCAACACCCACACGCTCACCCACACCGATCCCTTCCCAACATCGCGCAGGTTCCGACGATGAATCCGACGCTCGACCTCAGCGGGGCGCCCCGAGGGACCCCGACCAAAGCTTCGACGACATCATGCGCAAAGCCTCGGAGATGAAGGCGGCGCAGATGAAGGACAAGCGCCGCGCGTGGGAGGCTTCGCCGGAGTTCATGAAGAACACCATGACCTTCGACAAGGACGAGTCCTACGTCAAGATGAGAGAGTCGGCGTCCGTCGCGGAGAAGATCGCGTTCGCCGAGCCCATCAAGGATGAGGGCAACGACCTGTTCGCCAAGGGTAAATACGCGCAGGCCATGGCCAAATACACGGCCGCGGTGGCTGTGTTCAGGTACTGGAACCGAACGCATCACGGCAACGAACAAAACATCGTGAAGCACTACGACGACGAGGCGTTGACTGGGGACGAGCGAACCGCGGCTCACGGGTTGATCCGCTCGATATACCTCAACGCGGCGCAGTGCATGAAGAAAGGGAACATGGCGGACGGGTCACGGGAGATCATCTGGACGTGCACGGAGGTTCTGGAGATTGATCCGGATAGCGCCAAGGCGTACTACCGAAGAGCGATGGCCCACGCGGAGAGCGACACTTCGCACACGCTGGAACTCGCGGTTCGCGACCTGACCCGCGCCAACCTGCTCGCGCCCAACGACGCGACGATCAGGCACGCGCTGCACGTGCACAGGTCATCGCACGTCACGCAGCGCGCCAAGGACAAGGCTGCCTACGGCGGCGTGTTCAACTCGAGGGACGGTTTATACTCGGCGGCGGAGAGAAGCGGCGGGGCGGTGGGAACACACGATTCATCGCAGGGGAAGTCAGAGGGGAACCAGACAAACGAAGACGGGGACCCGGCGCTCACGGCGTTCCGAAACATGTCGGAGCAAGAGCTCAAGGCTCGGTGTAAGGCCATAGGTGTTGACCTGGACAACCCGCGGGTCCAACGGGAGCTCGCCAACCGCGCCAAGGCTCGGAAGGAGGAGGAGCTCAAGGCCAAGGCGAGGGAGATGGGGATCGACCTCGGGGACCCAGCCGTGCGCAAGATGCTGGAGCTGCTGGAGAAGGAGGATCGGGGTAAGGAGGACCTCGCCAAGCTGCCCGCGTGGAGGCGGTGGATATACCACTCCTTCGACGGCACCAAGCGGTTCAACGTTCAAAACTTGATGTACATAGCGCTCGCGGTGAGTCGGCGTCTCTTTGTTTGTCTCTTTCGTTTCGTTTGTTTTTCCCACTACAAAAAGTACATCGCTAGTACGTGGCACTGACACGTCACATCCCGTTCCATCGCAGGTCAACGTCGTGTATCGCGTCTGGAGGGTCGTCAACGCGCCCGATGGAGGGTCGTCTTCAAGAGGGTTCCCCGGCGAGGATGACGAATTTTAAGAGGAGGCCGAATCCGTCGACTGTTCAACTCTGTTCAACTTAGTCGTCAGTTGCTGAACAGCGATCCGAGCACGCCGCCCTTGCCGCACGTCCCGTCGCCCGTGCCCCCCCACCGTGTCACCATCGCCTTCGCCACTCGCACCCCCACCGGCTCGCACCACCACGCCGACGCCGTCGCCGCGAGTATGAGTACTAAGATGACGACTAAGAGGAGCGACCCTTTGTTGCCCCGGACGATGTCTTCTTTGTCCGTCAGGCTCTCTATGTGTTCCTGCATGAGCTGGTTCCGTTCCTTCGCCGCGTCGAGCTCGTTCGTCCGTTCCGCCAGCTTGGCCTGAGAGTAGAGTAGGTAAGCGCCGGGGTGCGACGGAGTTGGTCAGAGGATGATGAAAACGAGGGTTGAAATCAAACGACGGTTCGTGATCCCACGCTCGGTGCCTCGTGAGGTGAGATTCGCGGGGTCACTCACCTGATACTCCCGCGCCTGCTTGGCCAACCGCTCGACCGACGCCTCGGAGCGGTCCGAGGTGGACGCCTCCCGCCCGTCGGCATCCCGCTCGTCACTTCCTCTTCGATGATCCGAGGTTCTGGAGAAATATCTCCTGAAGGACGCGGCGTCTTCGTCTCCGAGGTCCGTGGACCGTCGTCCCCAGGTCCTTCCCCACGTCCTGTCGTGGCCGAGCGCGTCCGCGTACCGGATCTCCTCCGCGGTGGTCATATCGCGCGATTCGAGATGCCGACTCGTGCGTCGCGGCCTCCACGACTGGCCGCCGTCCCCCAGATTCGCGGGCTTTTTAACCGAGGCTCGAAATCCAGGCTGGCATCGAATCTGTCCGCCGCTGACCGCACGGACGAGAGCGAGGAAGCCAATCACAGGACGCTCACGCGCCTTGGCCGACGGACGCGATGTCTCGATTGACCGACGTATCGTGGATGCTGCCGCTGGTGCTGGTGTTGGCGCACAACATGGACCTGATCGTGGCGAACGCTCCGATGGTGCGTGGGGACACCCGACGATGATGCCCCACCATGATGACCCTCCTCTCATCACCCAGACGCGTTTACGAACTCAACCCCACACCCTCCGCACCACCACCTCGCAGAGGCTTCTCAGGTTCGCCAACCACGTGTTCTACTCGCTCGCGGTGAGGAAACACATGCTCCTGGAGGGAAAAGAGCGTGTACCAGGCTCGCACACGCTCTGGTGCTACGTCGCGTCCATGCTCTGCACGTTCGCCTCCAGGATCGTGCTCTCGTTGCTCTGGACCTGGCCAACCGAGGGCGTCCCTAACCTCTGGGAGAAGATCCCCGCGAACCTCACGGACGCCACCGCCGCGTGGGCCATCGTCAACGTGGCACCCGCGGCACTGATACGAAGGTACACCGCACGCACACCATCGGGAACCGCGTCGCGGAGTACGCTCCACGCAGTCGCCGGGTTCAACAAGTTCAACTCGATGCGAAAGACCCTCCGGCTCGCGGCGTCCGCGTCCGTGGGCCCACGGCTGGCACTGGGCGCGGCCGTCGGCGCGGCGGCATCGCTGTTCAAGCAGTGCACCGACCGAGTCGTCGCGTCCAAACGAACGCCGTGGCCCGTCGTGGCAGTCGCCGTATTGAAAGAGTACTTGCGGAGCCTGACGACGCATACGGTCGCCACGGCGGCGGCGCCGGGCGGGCCTTTGGTCTCAATCGGTAATAAACTTCGATGCGGCGCCGTGGACTACTCGTACCTCGTTCCATTCAATGAAGCCGCGGCGTGGCTCGGACGTAACGCGTGCGTGTCGAAGGCATGGGTACTGGACGACGTCATCCCTCACGTGGCCCACGCGTGTCTCTTATTTTACCTGGTTCGACTCTACGTCAATAGGGGATTGCCCCACACGGTGTGGGGTAAGTCCGTAAAGGCGAGGGCGACACCCAAGGCGAGGGCGACGCCCAAGGCGACGAGGAGCTCGGCGAGGGTGCGGTCGAGGAAGGCCAAGGGGGAGTAGAGGCGAACGTAGTTATAGCGGTGAGAGGGTGTCATTGAAAAGGCTTCGACAAAAATTCATCTCGGATCTTCCGCTTCGCCGACTTCGCCGGAGGGGAACCAGAAACGTTTTTCGTCAACGGGTCTCTCATCCCGCGCGTCAGTATCGCGGGGAGTCGCGCACGCATCGTCTCCGTGCGATACAGCGCGCCGAACGCCCGCCCCACATCCGGCGACCTCAGCGGCCGCGCCTCGGACCGCCCGTCGTATCGCGCGCGTCGCCCCGGGCATCCCGCATCCGCCCGCGAGTTTATCTCGGAAGCCGTTGTCATTCGGGCACCTGAGTGTTAGCTCGTCCGGTGCGGGATGTCGATGGCTCCGCCCGCCGCGCGGAGGAAATCCGACGCCGCGGCCGAGCGCAGACGTCAGCTCGAGGAGTGGAAGAAGAAGAAGGAGGCGCAGCGGAAGCGCCAGTCCATCGGCGGGCGCACCTCGCTCGGCGGCGGGGCGGCATCTTCACGCCCGTCAATCAGCGGCGTATCGGACTACTCGAGGAGGGGTTCGTCCGGGACCGTCGGGTCCGTCGCGCAGGGCACGCCGACGTCCCGGCTGCACGCCGCGCGCGAGGGGGTCCAGCAATGGGATAAGGATAGACGCGTGGGCGCCAAGCTCGCGGTGAACGACGCCGCCGCGCGTCGCAAGAAGTCCATCTCCCCACCCACCGCCACCGCCGCTCGCCCGCCCAACCCATCCTCCTCCTCCGGGAAGAAGAAGAAGACGGCGAGCGTCGTCACCCGCGGAACCCCGTCGCCGCCCGTCGCCGTACGCGCCGCCAAAGAGAACACCCCGCCGTCGCAGGGCAAGGCGCTCGTCCCGTCCCCCGAGGCTGTCTCCGCCTTCGTCGCGAGCCTGCGGTCCGTGGACGTCTCCAACCACCACAGCCCCAGCCTGAACAACGTCGTCAGATCCGGCGCGGGGCCCGGGATCAAGATGGCGGCCACGTCCTGGATGAACGCGCCGCAGTACTCCAGCCCGCCGGTGATGTCCACGCCCAGGAGCGGCGTGAGCCGCGCGAAGACCGTCGCCGCGGCCAGGGCGTCACTCCACCGATCAGCCTCGGGAGGAACGCAGCCGGTGCGGCCACAACAATCGCGGGAGAAGCAACAAACACAAACCGGTCCGTCCCCGCGGTCCGTCGCGTTGGCGGAGAAGAACGAGGCGGAGCGAAGGGAGAAGCTCCTCGCGGCTCAGATGGCTACGATGAATGAAGAGCGTACACAGATGCAGTCCAACCTGGCGCTCCTAGGTGTAAAGATGGGGGATTTGGAGACGGAGGCGGAGACGAGGAGGTCGGAGCTCGAGCGCGAAAAGGCGATTGCGGCGGCGGCTCACGCGGCGCTCGAGTCGGCCAGGCTCGAGAAACTCGCCGCCGTCGAGGAGAAGGAGTTTACGATCGAGGCGCAGGCGGGTATGCTCCAGCAGCTCAGCGCCGAGCTCGAGCGCGCGGAGAAGTGCAGGGAGGACGCCGAGCGGGCCAAATCGAGCAAGGATGACAAGCTCGCGCGGACGCAACTCGAGCTCGAAAAGTGCGCCAAGGAACTCGCGCAGAAGCAGCACCAGATTCACCACATGCAATCCGGCGGCGACATCATGGGCCGCGACTCGCTCGGCAGCAGCGTCGGACGCGTCTCCCTCGGCGGCGGCCGGAGGTCATCCGTCTACGGCGGCGGCCAGGACGTCATGGAGGACCTGCGGCAGGCGGAGAGCGTGGCGAGGCAGAGCCAGGAGCGTTTGATCGAACTCGTGGCGGCGAAACAGGCGGCGGAGCGGGACGCCTCGGACGCCCGCGCCGCCGCCGCCAAGTGGGAGTCCGAGGTGACCGCGCGACGCGGCGAGGTGGAGATGATGCAGGAGGAGCTGGAGGCTTGCCTCGAGGTTGAGCGAAGTGAGCGGCGCAAGGCTGAGGAGTTGTACGAGATGGCAAAGGAGGAAAAGGCGGGGCTCGAGCGAATCGTTTCCACCCGAGCCGAGGAGATTTCCACCCTGGAGGAGAGGCTGGTGGAGGCGACCGCCGCCGCGGACGAGATCCGCGCGGGTATCGAGGAGAGGGACCAACTGCTACGTGACGGCGACGCCATGCTCGAGCAGAAGGAGGCTGAGCTGGACCAAGCCGCCGAGTACGCCCTCTCGCTGCAAAATAATCTCGACGAGCTACGGGCGGAACAGGAGCGGATGCGCGCCGAGAAGGACGCGGGGTCACCCCCCCGGCCGTCCGAGGAGGAAAACGCGCGGAACAAAGAGGCGCTCATCCTCCACCTCAAGTCCGAGAACGAGGCGCAGGTCAAGGCTGCGGAGCGTGAGATTGAGACTTTGAAGTTTCAGCTCGAGGAGAGAGACGTAGCCGTGTCCGACGCCGAGGGCAAACTCGCGGCGCGCGAGGCTGAATGCGCCAAGCTCCAGAGCGAGGTTTTCGCAAAGTCCAACGCGCTGTCCCCGCTGAAGCAGCGCGCGGACGCGGCGCAGAACGTGTTGAACGCGATGGAGAAGGAGCTCGACTCCCGGGACGCTCAGCTCAGGACGGTGACGGATCAGCTCATGGCGGCGATGTCCGCGGAGAAGCGCCAGACGCGGGCGGTGGCGCGGCTCGAGATGTCGCTGGCGGAGCGCGAAGAGACGGTGCGCAACATGAACGAGCAGCTCAGGGAGGTCTCCACGAAGGCTGGCATGGCCTCCGCGGTCAAGAAGGAACGGGACCAGTACCACCAGATGTTTGAAAACGCCGAAAACGCGAGGTTGACGCTGGAGCAATCGCTCGCGTCCAACCGGGACGAAAACGTTCACAGGCTACACCTCGCGCAGCAGGAACGCGCCGCCGCGCTGTCCCGCGCGGAGGCTCTCCAGGCGACCGTCTCTAGCAAGGAGGCGCAGGCGCAGTCGCTGGTGGAGAAGGCGTCGGCGGCGGAGCGAGCGGCGGAGTTTGAACGGACGAAGCTCGCGGGTCTCGCCGCCGCCGCCGACGAGGCGGTTGAAAACGCAAACGCGCAGGTGATCGAAACACGCGCGGAACTCGAAGGGCAGATGCTCCAGATGCGAACCGATCTCGGGCACCAGGTGGAGGAGGCGGAGGCGCGGGTAGGGGAAGTCCAATCCGCCGCGGAGGCGAGGGTGGCGTTTGTTGAATCGCAACTCAAGGCTTCCCTCGAGGAGGTTGCCCGGCTCACCGGGGAACTCGAGTCGGCGCGGCGCTCGCAGGTTTCGTCCGACGTGGACCGCCAGTTGAGGCTGCGGCTCGAGGGCGAGGTTCACGTCGCCAAGACCAACGTCGCATCCGCCAACGTCCGCGTGGAAGAGGCGCGCGCTGCTCTCAAGGCGGCGGAGGATCGATCCCTCGAGCTCGAACAAAGGCTCGTCGACGCCGAGCGCCAACTGCGAGTCGAGCGCCGCGACAAGGAGGAGCGACTCGAGGTGGCCGCGAAGCTCCAGGCTGAGCGCGAGGACGCCGCCGCGCACGCCACGCGCGAGCTTGAGGGAAGGCTACACGCCGCGGAGTCCGCCGCGGAGGCTGGCGCCGCGGAGGTGGACCGGCTGAACGCCGCGGTTGTGTCGCTCAGGTCCGAGGTGACGGACGCGGGGGGCTTGTCCGCCGAGGCGGCGGCGAAGATCGCGCACCTCGAGGACGAACTCGCCGCCGCGGACACGCTGATCACCACCGCCAAAGCTGAGGCTGCGGACTACAAGTCCAAGGCTGACGACACCGAGAAGGAGAGCCTCTTCTTCTTGGGCGAGATGCAGGTGGCGGTTGCCGACGCGGAGAAGAAAATCGTCGCGCTGCACAAGACGGTGGCGTCCCGGGATCTGAAGCTCTCGCAGCTCACCGCCGAGGTCAAGGCGTTAAAGGAGGTGCTCAGGGACAGGGAGGAGAAGCTCGAGAACGTGGACGCACGGACAGCCGCGATGAAAAAGGCGCATCACGAGGAACTCGAGTCCATGAAGGGTGAGGGCGACGGGCACTCCATCATGCTGGAGATGGAAACCAATCAGCTCCGCGAGAATTTGGAGGATAAGCGGTCCAAGATCAAACGGCTCCAAGAGGACCTCGGCGTCGCGTCCGACAAGAACAAAACCTTGCTCGATCAGTGCGAGCGCGCGAGGGCGGCGCAGTCCATCGCCGAGGAGACAGCCGCGGACGCGCTCAAGGTTCGCGATGAATTCGCCGCGGCGATGAAGAGCCAGCACGAGACCAACTCCCGGGCAAACGCCGCCGCCGACGAGGCGTACAAGTTACACGTGGAGGAACTCGAGGATGAGCTCAAGTACGAGCGGACCCGCGCAGCTGCGTTGGCGAGGGAGGCGTGGAAGCGGGGTATGCGGCCGGATGACCTGAGTGGGGACGCGGCGACCGCGCTGGAGGACTTGGTCGGCGAGGAGATGTCGGCGGCGTCGCCGCAGACGAGGATCCAGTGGATGACGGAATCCGCGACCAAGATTGACTTTGCCAAGTTCAAATCGAGCGTCGAGAAGATCGCCGCGGGGAAGCGCGGGCCGGGCCTCGCGGCGGCGGGCACGCCGGTCGGTGCAGAGCGGCCGATGCTCCTGTCGCAGCTGGTGAGCTCGGTGAAGAAGGCTGCGCCGATTCCCGCCACCGTCACGCCGACGGCGCAGCCCAGGTTCCTGGCGATGGCAAACAAGGAGAACGGATCGGTCAACGGGTTCACGCCGTCGCCAGCCGCGGCGAGGTTGAAGCGTTCGAAGAACGGCAACGAGAACGATGCCGAGAACGTGGTAGCCGCGCTGGGGAAGATGGAGATGACCGTCGGGGACGACCGGAGGATAACTCGGGGACTGTCCAGGCGCGAGGCTCTGACCGAGATGAGAAACGGAAACTAATACCGGGACTGGGGGGGATTCATACGCAAACACTAGAACGTTCATCAATATGACGTCGTGTCACAAATCGTTCGCTAAATAATTCGTAGTAGTCTACACGTTCGTTGTCACCCGTGTCGCTTCACAGCACGATGCGCCACTGACACAAGGTCATGTCCGCGCCCACCGTGACGAGGTAGGTATCGTCGAACATGAACCTCACCTGCGTCACCTTGGCCGAATGCGCGCCGAAGGTTCGACCCGCGCAGCCCTTATGCGCGGGGTACTGGTACATGTTCAGCATACCGAACTGGTCGCCGCTCGCGACGACCGTCCTGGTGTGGCTTCGGTCGCAGGTGGTCACGTCGGTGCCCATGGAGTACCGCGGCAGGATCCCTTGGACCGGCCACCCCGCCACGCACGTCCACGTCGCCCAGTCCATGTTCCGGGTATCCGCCGGGAACTTAATCTGCTTACCACTAGGCATCTCCCAAAAGAGCATCTCGAAGTCCCCAGAGTTGCTCTGCATCACGGTGCTGTCCTCGGACCAGTCGATGTGCCGGATGTAACTCGCGTGGCCCTTCGCGACGCCCATGCGTCCGTACTGCTTACCCACGTCGTACACGTCGATGTAATTATCGTGCGAACCGACGCCCAGGTACTGACCGTTCGGCGAATACTTCAACTCGTGTATGGGCTCCTCCCTGTCCTTCTTGGCGTGTATGGTGTCCAGGCTGTCGGCGCTGAGAACCACCAGGCCGCCGCCCGCGAGGCCGATGGCGATCTGCGAGCCGTCGGGGTGATACGCGACGCTCCTTCCTTTGGCGCCCAAATCGCGAACCATGACCATCCTTCGGCTGGCGACGTCCCACACGCGCACCGTGCAGTCGTCACCCACCGTGCACATCTGGTGTTCGCCGGGGTGCGTGGCGAGGCCCCATATGGTGCCGTATCCGTGACCCTGGAGCATCAGCGTGTACGTGTACGAGGTGGTGTCCATCTCGTAAATCTCGCCGGTGCGGATGCCGACGACGAGCATGCTGCCGGATAGGTGCATCGCCTTGATGCAACCCGACATGGCCTGCGGGTGGTTAATCTCAACCTCCTTCAGGCACTGCATCAGGTCGATGGTCCAGAACTTAACCTTACCCTCCTTCCCGCCCGATATGACGACGTCCCTGGTGGCGATGACGGCGTGCGTCACCTGGTGGCACCGGCGCATGTTCGTCGCCAGCTGGTACCCTTTGAACAGGTAGAGGCTACCGTCCTGCGTCCCAACGACGGTGGTATCGGGACCCGGGAAGCAGCAGCACAGCATGGTCTGGATCTTACCCCGCTTGGAGAACAGCGCCTTCCTCGCCACGAACGGCGAGGTGCTCCAGAACATCAGGTGCTTCACGCCGCACGTCACCACGTAGTCCTGGAACGGCGACCACGACACGCTGACGATCTTCTCGGGCGAACCCTTGGATGAAGCCAGCATCGTCCCGGTTTGCCACCTGTACACCGCCAGCGAGTGGTTAGCATCCGCGCCCACCGCGCACAACAACGTACCGTCCCTGGAGAACGTCGCGGACACGATAGCCTTCTTGAGGAAACCCTGGAGGATCGCGAGCGGTCGCCGCGGGTCGTCGCTGGACCACACGATCAACTTGGGGTTCCGCCCAACCTCGCCGGTGGCGAATATGCTCCCGGTTGGGTGCCTGGCGCAACACAGGACATCGTCGGTGTGCCCGGTGACGCCGTCCACGGTGGGGTTATCCGCGAGGAACCGCTGCGTGTTGCTCTCGCGGTTGTACACGATGCCGAGGGATGCGGTGTGATAGACCACTTCGCCCCGCGCTGTGTAGAACAAGTTGTCCCTGGTATCGTGAGCCCTGTACCCGTGGACAAACTCGAGCTCCGCGGCTTCCATGCAGGGCGCCAGTGCGTCTGGTTCCCGCAGGTAGCCGTCCGGTGCGAACACCGCGGGGGCACACGGCAGGAACGCTAGTCTC
>Ga0115572_10003430_pt1 | contig 12517 bp, 13 predicted proteins | sample COGITO_mtgs_1206_FD_88681 | JGI IMG/M metagenome (GOLD analysis project Ga0115572, IMG submission 88681) | Pelagic marine microbial communities from North Sea - COGITO_mtgs_120607 | ecosystem: Environmental > Aquatic > Marine > Epipelagic | place: Germany:Helgoland, sampling site Kabeltonne... | reverse complement strand
CTATCTTTTTTTTATAAGTCTGAATACTCAAATATTATTTTAATTGAAGATGATATCATTATAACTGAAAATTTTTTTGACTTCTTTAATTATGCTTTTAAGAAGTTTGAAGATAAAAATGATATTTTTCAAATTTCTGGCTTTTCTCCACTAAACTATGAATCTAATTTTTTTGGTAAATATCCCAGAATTTCTACATGGGGATGGGGAACTTGGAAAAAGAAATTTCCAAATCCAAAAGAAATAAAATTGGATTGGGATAATTTTGAGTTAACAGAAGATATGATTGTTAAGATAAAGGAATATATGCCTGATGTTCTTCATTTAATTAACTTAAAACATCAAGGAAAAATAAATGCTTGGAGTTTAGATTTTTTAATATTTATGATATCAAATAATCTAAATACTTTATATCCAGGAAATTCACTTGTTGAAAATATTGGATTTGATGGTTCAGGAGAAAATTGTAATGATACAAACCCTTTTTTTAAAATAAAAAAACCAAAAAAGATCTATGATAACCCCATTACTGAATTAAATATTAAGAAAATAAAAAATGTTTTCAAAGGCTATTATTCACCGTCACTTTTTAAAAAGATTCAAAATAAGATTATAAAAATTACGTGAAAAAATATTTTAAATACGACAATCACAAAGAAGAGTGGGAAAAAGTTTTAAATGATAAAATAAAACTCGAAAAATCAAATTTGTGGAAGGATAAATTAACCCTTGATAGTTGGCGGCACGACAAAATGAGAAATATCTTAAATCCAATAATTAATAGCTTTCCAAGAACTAAATCTTGGCTGACAATTGGGGATGGAAGATATGGTTCAGATGCTAACTTTCTTCTATCTAGTGGACTAAAAAAAGTTCATTCCTCTGATATTTCAGATGCACTTCTTAAAATAGGCAATAAAGAAGGATTTATAAAAGAATTTTCAGCTCAAAATGCGGAGAACATTAAATTCGAAAATGATAGTTTTGATTTTGTTTTTTGTAAAGAAGCACTTCATCATTGCCCAAGACCTTTTATAGCTCTCGATCAAATGTTTAGGGTATGTAGGGAGGCAATCATTTTAATTGAACCTAGGGATCAGAAAATAGATAATACTATATTTCATAAAATCTTCAATTATTTGAAGAATAAACTTTCCTCTTCTAATTCACACTTTTTTGAAGAAGTTGGCAATTATCAATATAAAATATCTTCTCATGAACTAGAAAAGTTTTTACTTGGAATGCACTACAGATTTATTGGGACGTATTCTCTGAATGATTACTATGAAAAAGGAATTGAATCAATCAAAATTGATAGTAATGATAAAAAGAAGAAAAAAATAATTTCAAGGGTTAAATTCAAGATTAAAAAAGCAGATTTTTACACAAAAATTAGATTAAGAGATTCTGGTATAATTGGAGCTATTTTATTTAAAAAAACACCTTCTAAGGAATTAATTAAAAATTTAAGTAAATATGGCTGGAAAATTAAAGAACTCCCCAAAAACCCATTTATTTGAAATCATTGGCCATAGTAGGCTTCTTTACCATGTTTTCTATAATAATGTTTTTCGATTAACGCTTTTTTAATATCACCTATTTTTGGATTTAATGTATTGGTAATGAAAGCCATTTTACATATTTCTTCAAGAACCACACTATTGTATGTACTTTCGACTTCATCTTTTCCCCAAGTAAAAGGACCGTGAGCACCCACTAGACACATCTGAACAGTTTCAGGATCTAGTTTTTTGTTTTGAAAATGATTTGTAATTTGTTTACCCGTGTTTAACTCATAATCTCCCTTAATAAGATTATCATCCATTTGATCAGTGCATGGGATAGGATTAGTTAAATGATCAGCATGAGTAGTTCCATAAACCGGGACCTCCATTAATGATTGTGCCCAACCGACTGCATATGTTGAGTGAGTATGACAGATACTATTTATAGTTTTCCATTTTTTGTATAAATAAAGATGAGTTTTTGTATCAGAGGACGGTCTTAATTCACCCTCCAAAATTTTGCCGTCAATATCCAGAATTACTATTTTATGTAAATCTAATTCTTGATATGGAACACCACTTGGTTTTATTGCAATAACATTATTATGTCTGTCAAAAAAACTAACATTTCCAAAAGTAAAAATAGCTAATTTGTGCTTTTCAATTTCTAGATTGGCTTTTAAACATCTATTTTTAATCTCTTTATATTTACTCATTATTTATGAACTCAAAATTAATTTTTTATAAATATCGTTTTTTTCTTTTTTACATACTAATCGGTATTGCTTCTCTTTTTTTTGAATTATTAATTTATAATGTTTTAAAGGAACGTATTTCAAATAAAGTAATTGTTTCTATAACCTCTATAACAGCTTCAATTATTTTTTCTTTTTGGTTTAATGTCAGATATAATTTTAAAATTTCTAAAGCAAAAAGAAATAGGGCTCTTATATATTTTGTGTTTATATCATTTTCATCTTATCTACTTCAACTAATAATAACTGAAAACTTTAGGATTCATTACGATTACGAAATCGTAAGAATATTTACATCTGGAAGCTTGTTTTGGATAGCATATATCTTCCACAGAAGATTCTCTTTTAGAGATTATAAAAAGGTTGGTGTAGCAATTTACGCTAATGGTATTGATGACTTAAAAACTATTCATAAAAATGTAGGTGATTATCCTGATTTTATTCATGTGGATATTGTTGATAAAACTTTTAATGAAAAAGCTAATCAAGTTATTACATATAAGACAGAGGTTATCAAAGCATATTGGCACAATAAATTTATAGAAGCTCATATAATGTCAAAAACACCATCTAAATGGATAAATGAAATTGGAGAAAATGTAGACAGGATATTTATTCATTCCAAATTAGACGAAAATTTAGTTGAAATCTTGAAATTAATTAGCAGTAAAAATTGTGAAGTAGGACTAGTGATTCATAACACTCAGGATCTAAAAGTTTATGATAAGTTTAAAGAATATATAAATTCGATTTTGGTTTTGTCCATTGAAAATCCAGGATATTCTGGTCAGTCATTTGATTTGGAATCAATTAATTTAATTGAAAGTATTAATAAGCTAAAAACTAGAAATCTAATATCACTTACTGTTGATGGCGGTGTAAACCAGAAAAACATTGCTTTAATTAAATCTGAAAATGTTGTTTCAGGGAGTTATGTTTTAAATGCAGAAAATCCTATCAAAAATATTATGATTCTTCAAACTACGGGTCAATATGAATCTATCTGAAAACTTAAAAAAAAGTATAGTATCTCATATAGAGGAAATATCAAAAAAAAATGAAAATATAATCTCTACAACCATTGTAGGGTCCTTTCTTAAATCTAAGAAGATTGAGTCTATAAGTGATATAGATATAGTTATAATTGTAAAGGATTTAAATGAAGACAATTTTAATGAAATTATAAATTCATATCAAAATATTAAAAGTACATCAATTGGATTAGAAGGCTACGAAGTATTTGTTAATAGCACTTTTGGCCCCCTCAAATTTAATTCTAATAAAAAAATTGTCTTTCATGTAATGATATATGATATTAATGGTCATATAGAGCACGTTGAACAAAGCCCGTTCACATGTCATAGTTGGGAGAACTTTAAGCAGATACACGGTCTATCTTTAAAAGAGGTATACCCAGTTTTTAATCTTCAACTTGACGACATTATAACTTCAAGACGAGGAATATTATCGTATTTGGATGATATCGAAAAAGGGAGCATTACTTATAGAAAGTATAAATTTTTTAAAAAAGCCCCTCAAATTGCCAAAGAGAAACATAAATTAGATTTAAAACATAAATTAGAATATTCTTATCATATCACTTTTAATTTACTAAACAATTTTTATAAAATTATTACAAGAGATATAGAATCATTAAATGATCAAGAGCTAATTAATTTTTTTTTGAGTCATAAATTAATTCCAATTGAAAATATTTCATTTTATGAAGAGTTGTTTAAATGGAAAAAAAGGAGAGGAAATCCCCCTCAAAATCTGATAGAAAATACAAGAAAATTTATTTTAGATTTTTTTTCATCTATAGATAAAATAAAAAATTTATCGACTATTTCAAGTTTTAGAAGGCACCAAAGAACAGACTTAAATGATGGAACATTTTTAGGATCAAAACGTGATCCATCGATAATAAAAATTTCTAAAAAATTAAGTGATTTCAAATATCAAATTGGATACCATTCTGAACTTAAAAGATCTAAGGAAACGATTATTCATTTTGAAACAGATAAATTAATAGAGACTCATTTATTAAATGAAATCAACTATGGATTAGCAGAAGGGTTAAATGTCAATCAACTTCACGAAAAATTTCCAAACATTATTTTGGAATGGGAAAAAGGTCATGATCCAAATTTCCCAGAGGGGGAAAACCAAAAAGAAGTTTTAACTAGAGCAAAGTCTTTTTTAACCAACATGTTAAATCCTAATATTAATTCAGTTGTTATAACACATTTAGTGGTTCTAAGAATGTTTTTATTTTATTTTTTAAACTTAAATTTTGATTCTCTCTACAAGATGAAAATTGATCATCTTGAAGGGTTTGATATATTTAGTTATAATAGACTTAAATCAATACATATTGATGAAGGAATAAGAAGCAAGATCAGGGAACAATTATCATTAATTTATGGTTAAACTAGGAGTTTTTTTTCAGCCTGAAGACTATCTCATTAAAGATATAGAATCATTAAAGGTATTTTTTAAGGAGAAGTCAGTTAAAAACAAATATCTTGACCATATAGTTCATTCAACTATTTATGTGTTAGAGGTTGAAGCACATGACTTAGATAATTTGATTAAAGAATTTGAGAGTCTTAGGAGTATACTTTACCAAATACCTTCTAAAATAATTAAATGGAGAATTTTTGAAGATGATATACTAACTGGCTTGAATACCTTATGTTTAGAAATAAAATTGACAAAAGATCTTAAGCTTTTACAAAATACTGTTGTTAGGACTTTATGTAAATTTCATTCAAGAAAAATGGAAAATAAGTTTGAAGGAGACCAAAAGTATTCTAACAATAAATATGGTTACCCATTCGTGGGAAATCATTGGATCCCTCATATTACAGTCGGCTCTTTAGATATTAAACCTCAAAAAATATTAAATTATTCAGATGGATTATTCTCTTTTTCAAGAAATATTAATATCAATAATCTATGTCTATACAGTATTGAAAAAGACTCCCACGAATTAATAAAAAAAATAGAATTTTGAAACAGGTAGTAAATTTAATACCGATGGCAGGTGAGGGGAAAAGATTTAAAGATGCCGGGTATACCACTCCAAAACCATTAATAAAAGTTGACGGGCAACCAATGGTGGTAAAAGCATTAAAATCACTTCCTAAAGCTTCAACAAACATACTTATTGTTCGAAAGGATCAATTAAATATTGTTGATTTTAAAAGTCTTCTAAAAGATTACTTTGATAATGTAATAATCATTGAGATTGATTATTTGACAGAAGGTCAAGCATCCACTTGCTTATTATCAGAACCTTATGTTCCTAAAAACTCAATAATAAATATTGGAGCTTGCGATATTGGATTAAAATATAATAAAAAAAAATATAATAAAACTCTTGAAATGTTTGATTCATTTATTTGGACATACAATAATAATCCAAATGTTTTAATTCACCCAGAAATGTATGGATGGGTCAAGACAAAACAAAATTCTGATGAAATTGAGTACGTCTCTTGCAAAAAACCAATTAGTGATAAATTAATTAATGATCACGTTGTTTCAGGTACATTTTCTTTTAAAAACTCTAATTTATTTTTTGATGGAATAAAAAAAATGATGAGCGATAATGATAGAGTTAATGGAGAATTTTACTTAGATAATATTTTTAATCACTTAGCTATCAAATCGTCTGTATTCAAGGTAGAAGAATACTATTCTTGGGGAACTCCAGATGAACTTAAAAATTATTTGAAACCATGAGTAGTGGTTCTTTAAAGAAAGAATTAATTTATTATATACTCATTGGTATATTAGTAGTATTTGTAGATTTTTTGTCTTATCGATTTTTTATCAAGTTTTTTTCTATTGACTTTTCAAATTCTAAGCGATTATCATACTTGACAGGTGCATTACTCAGCTTTTTATTAAATAAATACATAACTTTTAAATCCTCCAAAAAAAAGTTCTCTGAACCAATTTTATTTTCTATTCTATATTTTACAAGTTTTGTTTTGAACAGCGTTACTCATGATGTTTTGTTAAAATATCTAGCCGGGAATTCTCCCTTTATTATTGCTACTTGTATATCTGTTGTAATAAATTATTTAGGACAAAAATTTATAGTTTTTAAGAAAAAATGAAATTATCAATAATTATTCCATGTTATAACGAAGAGTTGTCTTTAAGAAGACTCGTTGATAACTGTTTAGAGAACCTTTATGAAGAAGTAGAAATATTGCTTGTAGATAATGGATCAACAGATAATACTTTTAACTCGCTTTTAAGTTTAAATTTACCTCAAAACATTATACCAATAAGAATTGAAGAAAATATTGGATATGGTAATGGAATCCTTTTTGGATTAAAGCAGGCAAAAGGAGAAATTATTTCATGGACTCATGCAGATCTTCAAACAGATGTGTCTGATGTTATTTTGGGGTATAATAAGTTTAAAAATGATTTAGTCAATAAAAAATGCATGGTTAAGGGAGTCAGAAAAAACAGAAATTTCTTTGATTCGTTTTTCACCTTTTTAATGGGGATCTATTCTTCAGTAATTTTAAAAAAATGGATGTATGATATTAATGCACAACCCAAAATTTTTCATAAATCATTTTTAAAAGAATTTGAAAATCCTCCTTTGGACTTTTCTTTAGATTTATTTTTAATTTACTTCTTTAAATCAAAGAAGAAAGAGATTAAAACGTTCTCGGTTTTTTTTAATAAAAGAGAATATGGAGAGGCAAAGGGAGGAGGAACCTTTAAGGGGAAAATCAAGCTAATAGCCAGAACTTTAAATTATATTCATCAATTAAAAATAAATTTAAAATAAATGGAGTTTATTATTCATCGAGTTAATTTAATTGAGGATCTTAAAAAAATCCCAGCAGATTTTGGATGTGAGATAGATATTAGAACTGATGGTAGTAAGTTGATTTTGAATCATGATCCTTTTAAAAAAGGGGATAATTTTAATGATTATCTTGATGAGTATAAGAATGGAACTCTTGTGCTAAATATTAAAGAGAGTGGAATTGAAGACATAGTTCTTGGTGAGGTCAGAAAAAGAGGTATTAAATCTTATTTTTTATTAGATGTTGAGTTTCCATATTTATTTAGTGCTACAAACAAGGGAGAGAGAAATATATCAATAAGATTTTCTGAAAAGGAACCTATTGAAAATATAGTTCAGTTTAAAGACTTGGTAGATTGGGTTTGGATAGACACAATAACTACCTTACCAATTAATCAAAAAAATGGTAAATATTTTAAAAGTTTCAAAACTTGTTTAGTTTGTCCTTCTAGATGGGGAAGACCAAATGATATAGCCGATATAAAAAGTACTATTGTTATTAATAAACTAAAAATTGATTGTGTAATGACAGAGTCAATTTATGTTAAAGATTGGCTCAAATACTAATGAGAATCAAACAATTAGATGGTTTAAGGGGGAGTTTTAAGTTTTATTGTTGTACTCCATCATTTACCTCCAGAGTTTAGTCCAGATTATATTTATTTCAATTTCTTTTTAAGAGAAGCTCACACTTTTGTGGATTGTTTTTTTGTTTTAAGTGGATCTGTTATTTCTTATAAATATTCAAGTATTAATGAAATGGGCGAGAAAATAAATTAGTTTTCCCTTTTGAGTAAAATATATTTCACGTTCTGATTTAAAACACAAAATTCATCTGGAACTTCTCTAAAAATCTCACTAAAACTTGCGGGAAGTTTATTTTTAATCAAAATATAATCTTTTATAATAGGAACACCTGGATCATGATTATTATATGAGGTTATTTTTTTCCTATCTAATGAACCCCATGTTCTATGGATATTTTTATAATTTAAGTTTAAAGCATCCATTTTGACACTTATATTTCCATGAATTAGTATGGTATTATTTGAATTTATACCCCCTAATTTTAGCCAATTCGTTACCATATTAATGTCCTCTTTCAGTAATTTATGTTCACCTTTTAAGGTTTCATCCTCTTTGAGAATGCCATAGATAGGATTTATTTGAATTAAAAAAATTAAAGAAAAGATAATTTTATAGTATTTAGATTTACTTAAAATATCTGATAGCAATAATATAAACAATACAAACAATGTCAAGTAATAATGCTGCCAAGCTTTATTTACAAAAATTAATAGATATAGCAGATTCAAAATGACGGTTGAAAAGATTGAAAAATTTAATTTACTTGACTTAAAAAAACAACCTCTAAACAGATAAAATGAAAGAGTAATAAATAGAATAATGCAGTTTATATAGTAATTATTGATAAGCATTATTTTATCATAAAAATCAACAGTATTTCCTAGTCCATGATTTGTTTTGTTTGAATTCATATCAGCTACAAAGCCCTCAATAAATGACTCAAAACCTTCGGGGTGTAACAAATATGGATTTGTAACAATTCTTGCGACTATTAGAAATAAAAATAATTTTATTAAAACTCTTACTCTGGTAATATGATTTTCAGAAACTCTTAAAGCATATAATATAATAATTGGCACAAAAATTATTGCCTGAAGCTTTAAACAAAATGAAATTGAAAAAAAGACAATAGATAAATTAAAGTTTTTACCTAGTTGGTTATTATCTAATTTTAAATAATAAACACTTAAAATGATAAATAGCGTATAAGGCCAATCAGGATGAAATACTATTGAGTTTAACCAAAATGCGGGGAGTAATATCAATAGTAAAACAGAGAAAAATGAGATTAAATCATTTTCTTTAGTTTTAATTATTTTATTAATAAAAATCAGAGAAAAAACAGCAGAAATACTGCTAAATATTCTTGGAATGATTACTGCCATTTCAAAATTCTCTGAAATCAGAAAGGGAAATGTCAATATAAAGTTTAGTAAGAAAAATAAATGGCCGTAATTAAAGAAACCTGTGCCATAAAACAGTCTTGGGTTTAAGTTTAGCATCCCTTCTTTTATTCGTAATAAAGATCCATGAAACGCCCACTCGTCTGGATTTATATGATACAAAAAATTTAAATCAGAATTTAATGAACACAAATAAATGAGAAGTAATGATACTAAAAGAATTAAATAATTAATTTTATATTTTAGTATGAGAATTTTGAACTTTTTCATAAAAAATCACTTTAACATACTTATACTAACTTTAAGTATTATACTAATAATACTAAATTCAGATAATTTAAGTATAATTTATTTAAGAAACCATTCAATAGATGAATGGGCTTTTTATGGAGTTTGGAATAAAATGTATAATGGAATTTTAGAGTTTAATCTTAAAGAAATATTTTCATTTACATTTTATTCATATGGATTCTTATATTTTGGATTTTATTTGATTATATTACTTCCAGGCTTTATTTTTGACAACCCTGAGACAGTTGTTTTTACTGGAAGGATCGTTAATTCTGCATTTGCATTAATTTCATTAGTATTTATACATAAAATTTTATCCCAACAAATTGACAGGATAAAGGCAACTATTTCATTTTTTTTTATAATTAGTTTTCCTTCATTTTGGAAAACATCACTTTGGAATCATCCGGATTGGATGATGATAGCATTGAGTATTATTTCAATTTATTTCATAATAAAAGACAGATATAGATTTGAAAAATATTTTAATATTTCAGTGTTTTTTTGGGCATTAGCAGTTACTGTTAAAATTCAAGCCCTTAATTTTTCAGTCCTTTATTTCTTCTATTTTATTACATTTTTCTTAAAAGAAAAAAATTTTAAGGCCAGATTAACACTTCTATATAAACTAATTAGACCTTCATTTATTTTTTTGATAACATTTTTTTCAATTAATGCATATTTGTTTCATCCCTTGGGATTTAAAGCTTTTCAAAAATCTTTTATTACAAGTGTAAATTCCACAAATACAGCTCATTTTACATTCAACGAATATTCAGTTAAACAGAAATTTGAACTAGTTATTTCAGAATATTTTTTTGATTATCACTTTTTGATTCTGTTTATGATAATTCTGGGGGTTTATTTTATTAAATCTAATAAACACGAAGATATCATTGCCCAATCGGTTTATGGATTTATTTTCTTTTGGTTGTTGTATCTTCTACTAAAAGTAAATAATATCTGGGATCATTATTATTTAATTGGTTTTGTCTTATTGCCAATAGCTTTAACTCCTATTCTAAAAATAAAATCTAAATCGATATTTATAATATTTACAATAATTATTTTTATCAATCTGTTAAATTTATCGTTCAACTTTCATAATAAAGTTTTACAAAGTCATGATATAGCAAAAGTTAATGACTATAAAAAAAATGAATTAACTAAAATTGTAGATTTTATTAATGAAGATTTGAAAAAATTCAATTCAACGCCTTTCTATAATATTTTAATCTCCCCATATTTACCGTTTGACCTTGATTCAAATAATCTAAATTATCAAAATATCCATTTAATATATGGTAATATTCAAGAATATATGTTCAATGAAAAGGCGCATATCAAAAAATATAATAATAGAGATTTTGTTAAAAAAGATTTTATTTTACTAAGTAAAAAAGATGACTATTTTAATTCAAGCTTAAATAAAGATAAAACACAAGACAATAATTTTATAGATTCAGTAAAATTGGTTAATACTTTAATTTCTGGTAATGGAGAATATATTGTTCTAAATCAAAATGAATATTATTATTTATTAAAATTAAAAGAAAAATAGTTTTGAAGATTTCATTGATTACTATTTCATTTAATTCAAAGGAATCTATCACAGAGACATTTCAATCTATCAAAAATCAATCATTTAAAGATTATGAATATTTATTAATTGATGGAGAATCGAAAGACGGGACACTTACTATTGCTAATAAACAGGATCATATATATAAGATAGTTTCAGAGCCTGATAAAGGTATTTATGATGCATTGAACAAAGGAATAAAAAATTCAACTGGTGAGATTATAGGATTTCTAAATTCTGACGATACCTTTTATGATGAAAATTCCTTAAAATATATTTCTGATGCTTTTGATAAAAATACAGACTGTGTTTTTGGTGATTTAATCTATACCGATATAAACGAAAACATAAAAAGAGTTTGGAAAGGCTCAGCATTCAAAAAGGGGGCATTTAAAAAAGGATGGATGCCTGCACATCCCACATTTTACTGTAGAAGAAGTGTTTATGAAAAATTAGGCCTATATGATGATCGCTTTAAAATAGCTGGAGATTTCGAGTTAATGCTTCGCTTTTTAGAAAAGCATAAAATTAGATCAAAATATATCCCTAAAACCCTAGTAAACATGAAAGTAGGTGGAGCAAGTAATAATGGTTTAAAAAGTAAACTCGATATCCTAAAGGAAGAATTCAGGGCATTCGATCAGAATGATATTAGTATTAATAAACTCTCCTATATCTTCAATAAGGCTAAAAAAATAAAAGAATTTAAATTTTAATTTATCAATAACTTGTTGATAACCCGATCTTTATAATTAGATTTTTTCCTGCCTTTTTCCTTTTTTTGTAAAAAAAGAATATGCCTTTCAATTCTCATACTGCTAGCCTAGCAGGTAAAAAATCAAAAAGAGGAAAATCAAAACTAACCCCCACAATAGAAGACAAACTGGATCTTTTAGTTTCTGAAAACTTAGATTACCTTCTAGGCCATCTTGATGAGCTTACTAACTCTGAGCGAATTAAACTCACCCAAATGTTACTTTCCTACACAGCGCCTAAATATGGCACACGCCCCCCTGAGCCTCTTCCTGGACACGAAGACCTGCCGCTTTTTTTAGAAGATGTTTAGTTGTTGCTAAGAGCTGATTTGCTGGATAAATAAATCAGCATAATGATCCTGGTTAAAATTCTCGCCGATATACTCTAAAAAAGTAGATTCCTTTTTATGACCAGTAATTCTCATAAGAATGGGAGTCTCTACTTTTGAGTAATAATTAGTAGCAAAACTCCTTCTAAGATCATGTGCTGTAATAAGCTCATATTTTTTAAAGACCCCTTTTAATTTTCTTCTAGGATTTGCTTGCATCTTATAGCCCGTTACCCTATTGGTAATACCAGCGATCTTACAAATCTGTTTAATATGCATATTAAATAGCTGCGAATAACTATAACTTGGAAATTCATTAAGAAGTATATATTTAATTAAAGGATCTAAAATTCCAACAGTGATTGCCCTACCGGTTTTTTGTTGTAAAAAATCAATATACAGAATATCATTAGGTCCCTCTCTAAGCTGATCTGGTTTTAAGGACAGTAGATCCGCTACCCTTTGACCG